>Ga0265297_10005124_pt1 | contig 20453 bp, 12 predicted proteins | sample Munlanlwell13791_FD_192502 | JGI IMG/M metagenome (GOLD analysis project Ga0265297, IMG submission 192502) | Leachate microbial communities from a municipal landfill in Southern Ontario, Canada - Leachate well 137-91 | ecosystem: Engineered > Solid waste > Landfill > Unclassified | place...
CGGCTGGCCGGCCTCGCAGCCGAACCAGAAGGCCGGCGGATGGCCGGGGCCGCGCACATCGACCGGCGGCTCCCACTGGGTGACTTCGCGGGTGGAAAGAAAGGTGGAATAGGGGTTGTGCAGGTAGAGGCCGACATAGGTGTTGCCCCGCTTGAGGATCACATAGGGGATGGCCACGTACATCGGGTCGGGCCGGCCGTTCAGGTAGACATCCGGCGCGAAATCGCCCCACACGTCGGTGTTCCAGCACTTGGTCTGGCGGCCGGAAAGCTCGAGCCCGAGCGATTTCTCGCCCATGCCGTAGAACTGGGCATCGGCGGGCCGGACAAACTGGAACAGGCTGGCGGCGCCGTTGACGCCGAAGGTGGCGCCGGGCACCGTGTCGAGCAGCGTCTCCCCCGCCCCGTCCACCAGGCGCAAGCCGAACGGCGCGGTGACTTCCAGCCGGCAGCCGCCGGACGGCGGCGCGGTGCGGCGCTTCGCCGGCAGGTTCAAGGTCAGCAGGTGCCGGTTTTCGCCCCAGGCCGCCCCGGCGGCACAAACCCGGAACAGGTCGCCGTCAAAAGCGGACACTTCCAGCTTGAACGCGGCCTGCCCCAGCTTGAGCGCCTGGCCCGGCCGGCCCCCGGCCTTGAGGAATTCGAAATTGGCGGGATAGGGAAATTTATGGTAATGCATGGCAACTTGTTCGGGTGATGGGATGGCGGACGAAGGCGTGAGACGTGAGGCGTAATGCGTGAAACGTGACAGCAACACCTACGGCGTGATGGAATTTGGGACGGTACTATAAATCACCATTGGCCGCCGGCATACGCCCGCAGGCGGCCTTGCGTTCGAGAAACTCGACAAGCGCGTCATCGGTACGGCCGGGCGGACGCGCGACAAGCCGCCAGCGGACGGTGTTTTCCATGCGTTCGCCCGCCTTGAGATGACGGGAGCCGCCCAAGGTTTCCAGTTCCACATAGTCCGGGCAGCGGTAGACTTCCACGGTGGCACAATCCGGATAGCAGGCTTTGGCATCGTCGTCCATCACTTGGAGCAGGATGACATCGGAATAAACCCCGGCCACCCAGGAGCCAAAGGTGCCGGCCTTGATTTTTTGCCCCGGAGCCCAGTCCAGCCTGGCCGCTTTGCCCCGGGCGATCACCCTGGCCTTCACGTCCGGGGACCAGCAGGTCAGCGGACGCTCCGGAAACGGTTGCGTGAGCCACAGGCCCAAGAGGCAGAACTCAGGCTGGGGAACCTGCGTGATCGACCAGACCATGCAGGGAACGGGGTTGTCCTGGTAACGCTCGATCCGATTCGTGATCACCACGGTTCCATCGTCTTTCAACTCCACCCTCCGTTCAATGCGGATGCCCAGGTTCGGATAATCGGCGCTTCTCATGACCAGCCGCCGCTCACTCTGTTCCACCAGTGTCCACGGCGAACCGTCATAGGCGCTGGAGGAAAAGGAAACGCCGTTGGCAAGGGCCAAAACCATTTCCTGGGTTGGCCAGATCCGGTCCCCGCCGTAATTCAGCCATTGCGAGGTGTCGCTGGCCATCGCCCGGTCGATCACTTCTTGACGGTTGATCCAGAGGCGGTTGGCACTGCCGACCCATCCAAAATCGACAATTCTTCCAACGGACGGTGCCACGCCAATCCTGACCGTCCCGTTGGAAAGCGTCACCGTGTCCTTGAAAATCAGGAGCGGCCCGGTGGAGGACGTGTGGCATCCGCACAGCGTCAACGCCATGCCCATGAACAGCAGCCAACCGGCCACGATTGGGATGGTGGAGGCGGCCGGCGGAATCCGCAAAAGGCATAACACGGTCATACATCCTCCCATTACGGCGCCTGGCCAAACCGCATGACGGTAATGGAACCGGGCGGCACCTCGGTCAATTGAAAGGCCGGACAGCTTTGGGTGTCCACCACAATGGTCTGGCTGAACCGGCGCAGCCACCTCTGCTCCTGTTGCGTCATCGTCGTGCCGGCCAGCCCGTCAAGGACCGGACCGCGGCACGGGAAACTGTCAAGCGGTTCCGTCGGGGACCGGGTCGGCAACCGATCCACGGTCTGCTTGTGTTATGTCTTTTCCCGAATGGCCAGGCACTTGCATACGGGGTAGGAGGCGAGGGCGTGGCGCAGCCAAGCCCAGCGGTGCTCGTTCACGGCCGCTTGGATGCCGGCGGCCAGTTCCGCCAATCCCGCGATGAAATGGCCGGCGGCCTGGGCTTGCCGGACGGCCGTCAGCGCGTCTGCCGCCTGGGCCGTCAGCGCGGCGATGATCGCGGGCGGCGGCCGGACGGTGAACTCCGGGACGGCGGCGGCCGCGGCCAATGCCAGTGACCGCAGTTCATAGGGGATCAGGGTGAGCGTGAGGCGGGCGGTACCCGGAACCGTTTCACCGCTCGCCAGATCGGTCAGCGGTCCGGGAGGTTGTGCGAAGACCAGATCCACCGCAACCGGGTAATACTCGCGGTTGACCAAGTACAGATAACGCCGGTCGCCCGTGACCAGTGTGCGCATCGCCACCGGATCGGTCGCGTGGCCCACGGTATCGAACTTCTCCGCCGGCAAGGCGCGGAAGGCCCGGGCAAAGCGCCGGATCTGGTCGCCATGGCATTTGTCGAGGAACAGACCGCCGCGGGTGATCCGGCAGGCATCGAACTCCGCCAAGGCGTGGGCGTATTGCTCCGTGAAATGCGGAGCCGGTGGGAAGGCGGCGGTGATCCGCAGTTGCGAATCCCACCAGAAGCCGTCCTTCGGGTATTCGGAGTTGAGGCGGAAGATGTTGGCGTTGGGTTTTCCGTAGGTGGTGGCAATCGCCGGCAAATTGGGATCGCCGGGCTCGCAGGGGAACCATTTGTGTTCACCCCAGGCTTCGTGCCAGGCATTGAAGATGAAGACCCCGGGGTGGTGCTGCCGGGCCGTCGCGCCTAACATTTTGCCGTCCAGGAAGTCATGGTCGCGGAACATGAAGAAGTTTTCCAGGGGCGCCGGCTCGAGGTTGCCTGGCGTGCGGTCACGGCCGCCGCCTTCGGTCTGGAGATCCAACTCGATATTGGGGGTATTCTGGAACAAGTCTGGATCAAGACCGGCGTCCCGGTACAAGTCGCAGGTGCTGGGCCGGGCGCCGAATTGGTGGTGCGCCTGGCCGGAGCCGAGCACGGCAGGAACGAATGGTTCGCTCCACAGGTTCAAGGTCAGCCGCAGGTCGGGCCGGACGTGAACCAGGGCGTCGCGCATCCGGCAGGCCAGGGCATGCAGGTGGCGGCAACGCCAGGCCACCCACGCTGCCCGGCAGACGTAGGTAAGAAACTCATACCGTTGCGAAAAGCGGTTCGGCGCCTTGGGGTCCACCGGCACCTGGATGCCGGTTTCCTTTTCAAACAGCCCCACGGAGTAATCGTCATAGCCCGAACGGATGGAACCGAACCAGATCAGCGTCGGTGCCCACATCGTGATGGCAACGCCCTTGAAGGCGGGCGAGCGGCCGTAGCGTTCGGCGATCTCGCGCACCAGGCCAATCACCGCCTCCTGAACGACCGGATGTAGCGGATTGAAGATGGGGCCGGACGGATACTCTTCTCCGGGCGCAAGTTGCTGGCGGGTTTTCTCGCCATAGGCCCAAGGGAAATCCGCGTTGGCATCCAAGGGGTTCGGGCGCTTGAGGAGTTCCGGGTAATTGAGCGTGTTGTAGATCGGGGTCCAGTCCATGGTGCCGGCCTGGACCTGATCGTTCCACAACATATTGTTGATGGTGTCGGCACCGGTTTGAATCGCCTTGAGATCGTGGTTGGCTTTGGCCATCAGCGAACTCAGCCGCAGCAGCGTCAGCACGCCTTGGAAGGACAAGCCGTCCTTCTCAAACCGCTTCAGCAGGACGGCTGGCCAGTCGGGGGGATCGTCTGTCCACGCGACGTACTGCTTGCGGTCCGGCGCCACCACGCAGGAAAAGGCGTCTGCCCGTTCACGGCGGGACGGGAAGATGGGGCCGTGGTACCAACACAGCGGATAAGCGAGCAAGGTTTGCCCGGTATGCCGCGCGTAGGTCACGACATGGTCCAGCCATTGGCCGAAAGTGGCCGCGCCTTCGCTGGCCCCGGTGCCGCAGGGATCCTCGTACTGGATGCCCAACTCGCGTCCCGGGGCGGCGCCGCCGGCCGGCAAGGCCAGGGGTGGCAGCCCCTCCGCCAGCTCCTGAATTTCAATGCTGGCAACCGCAGCCGGTTCCCCGTGCCCCCAGGTCATGAAGCAGATACTGCAGTCGTGCCAGCGCGGCCAGAAGACTTGGCGCAATTCGCACATCGTGCCGCTGATGGGGTAAGCATGCCCGGTGATGATCCCCGTGGAGAGATCGTAGCTGGTGCCGTCGTTGATGATCATGAACCGGCGCTTATCGTCCGGATAACGGATGATGGCCACGTGCGGCTGGCCGACCTGCTTGATCTGGAAGCGATAGCCGAAGCGCGCCAGCGGCTTGGCCTCCGCCTCACGATAAGCGCCGATTGGGCTGTCCACGACGCGCGTCGCGCCCATGGAAAAGTACTCGTCGGCATCGTGTTCCCGCCGGCAATCAATGGCGATCCGCAACGGTAAGGGTAAAGACACTAGAGATTCCTCCATAAACCGTAAGACATTAGAGTTATCATGTGAAGGTTAGTGGGTGGCGGTCTTGGCAAAACGCAGCACGATCAGCGAACCGGGCGGCACGTGGGTCAGGGCCAGGCCGGAACCGGCCGTCAGCGGCAGCTCCAGAGCCGGAAAGTCCGCATGTTTCAAGGCCGTGTCAGCGGTGATCGCAACCCGATACGTTCCCGGCGGGATGGTCTGGGGCACGACCTGCACATCGGCCGGCCAGGAGGCCAGGCTGGCGACCACGACCACGGTGGAGCCGTCCGGCATCAGCGCCTCGATCTGGCGGACTTTGGAGGCGATCTCGGCGGCGTAAACGCGCCGGCCTTTGCCCATGATGTACCACAGCGGCACGACTTCCGCATCCACCGGCTTCCGCGCCTGGGCCACCTGTTCGTTCAGCCACCCCAACCACGTCAGGTGCGTCCAGCCCAGGGCCTGGTCGTAATCGCCAAAGTTGTAGTACATCTGGCCCAGCGTCACGTACCAGCCGTACATCTGCCGCCATTTGCCGTGCGCCATGAACGGCTTGCCGAACGCCCGCCCGGCAAGAACCTGATTCAAAAACATGAGCTGATAACTTTCCGTGACGATGTAATCATAACTGAGGCTGTCGTCATACAGTGGTGGCGTCCCGTTGGCCATGACCAGATTATCCGGTGCCGCGCCATGAATCGTCTGGCTGAACCGGCGCAACCATCCCTGGTCCTGCTGCGTCAGGGGCGTGCCGGCCGGACCGCCCAGGACCAGACCGCGGCAGGGAAAACTGTCAAAGGCGAATCCCTTCAGACGGGGGAAGTTCCGAAGGTCCCGGATAAACTTGTCCATGACCCACTGGTTGGCGGCGGGATTGTAGGGATCTAGGTTCTGGTAATTGCCATACCAGTGGGCGCCGGAAACGAACCACTCCGGATGCTGCTCCACGAGCAGGTCTTTCGGCCGGTCCATCCACGGCTTGTTCAGGAAGCCGCGCGGCGAAAACCAATACACCGGCGTCATCTGATGGGCGGCCAGGCGTTCCAGCAAGGCGGGCAAAAACGGTTGCGCCTGGTCATAATGCCCGTGGCTGGAAACACCATGGGACACATCCACATATTCGTCGGCCATCAACACCACGGCCCCGAACCCCGCCTTGCTCAAACGCTCGACCATGCCCGGCGCCGTGAGCGTGCCGGAACACTCCACGGCCGCATGGCCGATCTTGTCCCGGAGCGGTTCCCGCAGCTTGAAGCCCATGAACCGCAGCTTGTCCCGCTGCAACACGGTGGCGACGCCGGGCGCCCCCTGATTCGGAATGCCGGTGTCAATGAAGATCTGGGGATTGATCCGGCTGGCCTCAATGTCCCGCTGGCCAAGGGTGGCCGGCGTGATGTCAAACACCGCCAGGTTCAGTTGCTGGCGGAAAACGTCCCCGGGCCGGAGGGTTCGGGCGGCCGGATGCCAGCGGGCGGGATCCAGCTTGAGCGCGGGATCGGCCAGTTGTTCCCGCCGGTTGTTGGCGGCGGCAAAAAACTCCAGGTGCAGCAAGTCCCGGCCGGCAAAGGTGTTGATCCGCCCCATCACGTCGTACCAGGCGGGCATGAACAACTGCACTTCCACTCCCAGCTCCCGGCAGGGGAAGATCAGGTAAGGTATCCAGTCCCCGATCTCCACACGGGTCGCGTGCTCGCGGCGGACAAAGGTCGGCACGCCGCCGTAGGTGCAGCCGTCGAACGGGGTCCGCGGATCCTCGGCCAAGAGGAGATCCGTCTGGGTGTAGGCGACCGGCGCCGCTCCCGCGGGCAGCGCCACCTCGCAGGTCAGCGTCAGGCGCTGGCTGGGGTCGATGACCAGGCGGCGGGTCTGCTCCAACCCGTCGTCACGCCGGGCCACCACCGCAAGCTCCCGGGGTTCCAGGCGTCGCGACACCACCATCCAGCGGGCATCGGGCGGCGTCAGCAGGCGTTCCAAATTCAACAGGACGCGGCCGCTGTCCTTCAGCACCAGCGTGTCGCCGTTGAACTGGATGGCGCGGACCACCGCCGGCAACGGGTCGGCCGGGGAATGGGCCGGCAGCCGGAACGTTACCCGGTCCGCCGGCAACGGCGCCAGCCGCATCGCGATCTCGGTGGACTTGGCCGGCGTGATGCCGCCGAGCCAGCCGTCAATCTCCACCAGGTTAATCGTATTGTTCTTGTAGCCAAGTGATTCCAACCGAAGATAACGGAAGCCGGACACCTCGCCCGGCTTGAAGATCCAGCGCACCCGGCTGAATTTCCGGCCCGGCACGGGCGTCAGTTCGACCCGACTTCCCGGAATGCCCCGGAAGTTCCGGCCGTCCGCCGAAACTGACCACTGCCCGACAAAATGTGGCGGCCGCCAGTCGAGGTTGAGCAGCCAGACCGTCAGCGCGTCCAGTTGCGCCTTTGCGAAATCGCGGTCACGCCCAAGATCCCAGGTGATGTGAATCGGGCCGTCCCGGTGGTCCAAGACCACATCCTCGCCGGCCGGTGGTTCCGCCTGGGTCCGGCCGTCCACCAGGCTGGCCGGCACCCGCCCCTCAAGCAGGACCGCATCAACCTCGGGATAAACATCCTGCAGGGAATCATCGGTGGCAATTTCCGCCTCGGTGTCCGCGCCCCCGCGGCTGATTTCCACGGCCCGCAGCCCTGTTGGAAACAGGAGACACAACAGCACGGGCAACAGCCGTTCGGCAAGGATGATGGTTGTCCGCATGACCCGCCTTTTGTATGGCATGATTACTGAGTCTCAAATACCTTCACCACGGAGACACCGAGGACGGATTGGATTTCGAACAGGAGGTCGCAGAGGTCACAGAGAAGTTTTTCTCCGTTCTCTCCTGATTTCTCCGGTTCAAATTTATGAATAATTCAGGTTATGGGCATGGCGCAAAGCGCAGCACGGTCAGCGAACAGGGCGCCACACGGGTCAGGGCCAGGCCGGAGCCGGTTGTCAGCGGCAGCTCCAGAGCCGGAAAGTCCGCATGTTTCAAGGCCGTGTCAGCGGTGATCGCAACCCGATACGTTCCCGGCGGGATGGTCTGGGGCACGACCTGCACGTCGGCCGGCCAGGAGGCCAGGCTGGCGACCACGATCACGGAAGCGCCGTCCGGCATCAACACCTCGATCTGCCGGACCTTGGGTGCGATCTCCGCGGCGTAAACGCGCCGGCCCTTGCCCATGATGTACCACAGCGGCACGACTTCCGCATCCACCGGCTTCCGCGCCTGGGCCACCTGTTCGTTCAGCCACCCCAGCCAGGTCATATGCGTCCACCCCAACGCCTGGTCGTAATCGCAGAAATTGTAGTACATCTGGCCCAGCGTCACGTACCAGCCGTACATCTGCCGCCACTGGCAATGGGCGATAAACGGTTTGCCAAACGCGCGCCCGCCGAGAACTTGGTTGAGGAACATCAGCGGGAAATGTTCCGTGACGATGTAATCATAACTGAGACTGTCGTCCGCCATGGGCGGTACCCCGTTGGCAATCAGCAGGTTGTCCTGGCCGGCGCCATGCACGGCCTGGCTGAAGCGGCGCAGCCAATCCTGCTCCTGTTGCGTCATCGTCGTCTCGGCCGGACCGCCCAGGACCGGACCGCGGCACGGAAAACTGTCAAAGGCGAAGCCCTTCAAACCGGGAAAGTTTCGGAGATCCTGGGTTAGCTTGTCCAGCACCCACTGGTTGGCGGCGTCATTGTAGGTGTCCAGGGTTTGATAATTGCCGAACCAGTGCGCGCCGGAGACAAACCACGCGGGATGCTGCTCCACCAGCCGGTCCTTCATCCGGCCCTGCCAGTCTTTGTTGAGGAAACCGCGGGGCGAAAACCAGCACACCGGCGTGATGCCGTGGTCCGCCAGCCGCCGCAGCAGCGCGGGGTAATTGGGCGGCGCCTGATCGTAACGGGCTTGGAAAGAAACGCCATGGGACACGTCAATGAATTCGTCCGCCATCAGCACGGCGGCGCCGAAGCCGGCCTTGTGCAGGCGCTCAACCATGCCGGGAGCGGTCAAGGTCGAGGCGCAGTCCACGGCCGAGTGGCCGATTTTGGCCTTGACCGGCTCCCGCAGTTTGAAGCCCATGAACAGCATCTTGTCGCGCTGCAATACCGTGGCGACGCCGGGCGCCTTTTGGTTGGGGATGCCGGTGTCAATGAACATCAGGGGCAGGCCGCCGCCAGTTTCAATGTCCCGTTGCCCGAGCGTGGGCGGGGTGATGTCGAACACCGCCAGGTTCAGCTGCTGGCGAAACGTTTCTCCGGGCCGGAGGGTCCGGGCGGCCGGATGCCACCGAGCGGGATCCAGCTTGAGCGCGGGATCGGCTAGCTGGTCCCGCCGGTTGTTGGCGGCGGCAAAGAACTCCAGCCGCACCAGGGCCCGGCCGGTAAAGGTCTCAATCCGTCCCGCCACCCCGTACCAGGCGGGCATGAACAGTTGCACCTCCACCCCCGCTTCCCGGCAGGGAAAAATCAGGTAGGGCACCCAGTCCCCGATCTCCACGCTGGTTGCGTGGTCGCGGCGGACGAAGCTCGGCACGCCGCCGTAGGTGCAGCCGTCAAAGCGGGTCTGCAAAGCCTCGGCCAAGACCAGCGCGGTCTGGGTGTAGGCGACCGGGGCCGCGCCGGCGGGCACCGTCACCTCGCAGGTCAGGGTCAACCGCTGGTCCGGGCCGATCACCAGCCGGCGGGTCTGTTGCAACCCATCGTCGCGCCGGAACACCCGCGACGCCTCCTGCGGCGCCAGTTGCCGGGAGACCGCCGTCCAGCGGGCGTCCGGCGCGGCCAGCAGCGGGGCCAAATTCAACAGGGCGCGACCGCTCTCTTTCAGCACCAATTGATCACCCGTGAACTGAATGGCGCGGACCACCGCGGGCAGCGGTTCGGTCGGAGAACGGACCGGCAGACGGAACGTCACCTGCTCCGCCGGCAACGGCGCCACCCGCGTCGCAATCTCGGTGGATTTGGCCGGCGTGATCCCGTCGAGCCAGCCGTCAATTTCGGCGATTCGAACGGATTCCCCTTGGTGGCCAAACGATTCCACCCGCAGATACCGGAAACCGGCCGCCTCGCCCGGCTGGAACGCCCAGGCGACCCGGTTGAATTCCTGGCTGTGCGGGGCGATCAACTCAACCCGGCTTCCGGGAATGACCGTGAAGTCCCGGCCGTTGACTGACACGGACAACTGCCCGATAAAATTCGGCGGGTGCTGCTGATAGCTGTCCATTTTCTTGCAGGCAATGCCGACCAGCCAGAGCGTCAACGCCTTCAACTGGGCACGGGAACAATCTTCGCCATTGGCGCCGAGATCCCAGGTGATCCGGACCGGGCCGGCACGGTGGTCCAGCACCACGCTGTTGCCCTCCGTCGGCACCGGATTGCCGTCCGGCTGGGGGCGCCCGTCCACCAGGCTGGCCGGTACCCGGCCTTCGGGAAGCGCCGCGTCAATCTGGGGAAAAACATCCTGCAGGGAGTCGTTGGCGGAAATCTGCTCGTCCACGTCCCGGCCGAGCTCGACCTGCACCGCGGCGGCCGGCCACGGCGACAGAATCATCACCGAAGACACCACGAGGCCGGCAATAACGGGTTTCATCGCCATGACGGGTTCCTTATTCCAAACCCACTTCAACTTGAGGCCAAATGGAATTGCAAAAGTAGTCAGAATTAAGTAGCCAGCAGTCAGCAGGTTGGGAAGGGGCGGAAATAGGGGTGACGCCGTCGCGGTCCGCCCGAGGCTGGGCGGCTCCCGGTCTTGGACTAACGCCGACTCCGCCTTCAACCTACAGCCTAAAACGCTCCAGCCTGTTCACGGATTCAGCTTCCAGTGGGCGCCGCCGTTCTGCGCCTGCTCGTTCATCCCCGCCGGCCCGCGCTGCAGCCATTCCACATGGCCGTCGGCAAACAGGTAGTTCTCCCCGGGCCCGTGATAATCCTGAAAGGCGGGCGCCAGCTCCCACCAGCACATCAGCCAGTAGGTGAAATTGATGATGCACCCCGGCTGGTTGTAATGCCGCCGGTTGGGGGCGGTGAACCATTCCGTGGCCAGAAACGTCTGGCTGGGGGTGGTCACCCGTGACATCGGCACCGGCTGCGTCCAATAGTTGGGGCCCGGCATCTCAAAAAACATCAGCATGCTGTAGCTCCGTTTCCGCATGGCCCCCAGGCTGCCGTCCGCATCCCGCGGAACCTGGTCCGACGGACAGCTGAAAACGTCCGTGCCGGTCGCCTCCGCCCCCGCGCCCTCATGCTTCAACTCGCAGCCCAAAAACCCTTCCAGCGCCTTGTCCCAGGTCCGCATCCGGCCATCCGGCGGATTGACCTCCTGCCCGCCAACACACGGCGGCAGCTGGTCGTTGTTCTCGGTCTGGTACAAATAGAACGCCTGGCCGATCTGCCGCAAATTGTTGATGCATGAGATCTTCCGGGCATTCCCCCGGGCCTTGCCCAGCGACGGCAGCAGCATCGACGCCAGAATGGCGATGATGGCGATCACGACCAGAAGTTCGATGAGCGTGAAACGCTTCATGGGGAAGGTTCCAGGTTGGCACACAAGACCATTCATCTCAAGGCACATTTCAAAATCACGTCCTGGCCACAACGCTTCACAAACGTAGTTCGTTGTACCGGGCTTTAGTCGGGGCTGTTGGTCCCCGTCACAGCCCCCCCGGCTAAAGCCGAGACAACAAACGATCACACTGACTTTCAGGTTAAGACGGTTGTCGCCACCGCGAGAGTTACGCCCGGCGCCGCCGCTGCAGCACGGCCAGCCCGCCCAACGCCATCAGCCCCAGCATGGCCGGCTCGGGGACCTCCGTGATTTGCGCCGTCCAGTTGGTGCCGTCATTGCTGATGCCACCATTGCCGATGATCGCCAGCAGCACCTTGTCGCCCGTGGCGACCCCAAAAGACGTGCTATAGGCTTGGGGCGTGTTCATCCCCCCCGCCAGGGTCTCGGTCCATTGCGTCTGCCCCAAATCGTACCCCTTGAGGATCTTAACAATAACCCCAGAAGCTTCAGCCGGATAGAGTTGCAGCTCGCCACTGACGGCGATGATACCGGTCACCGTGCTGGTCCATTCCCGCACCACATACCAGTCGGTGCTGTGCGGGTGGGTACCCGTGGCCCAAATGCCGCCGGCACTGTCGTACCACTTGTTGTTGGTCCCATCCCAAGTCATGCCGAAAGGGCTCCAGGGAGCTGCCGGATTCCACATCATGTAGCTCCAGCCGTTCGCCCCCTGGGTGCTTGAGAAACCCGTCTGCGAATCCGCATAGATGGTCGCCGCCAAGGCGGACGCCCCCAGCCCGGCCACCCACACCGTCACCATTGCCAGAAGCTGTTTCGTCTTCATGATCGGGTCTCCGTGTTGCCTGTCCTGTGTTTCGGGTTGTGCCGGCCGTCACCGCACCCGCGGCCCGCCGCCATGACCGCATTACTTATGCTGTCATAAGATGAATATACCAGGCGGCGCCGATTCCACAAGGGCGCCGCGAAAAAAAGAACCTCAAACCGGACGCCGCCGCTGCGTGGTCTGCCGCGCCACCAGCACGGGAGCCAGACGGATCTGCCGGGGGGCACTGCCGGGTTTTTTCAACTGGTCGTCCAAGATGGAAACCACCATTTTCCCGAACAGCGCCAAATCCGTTTCCACGGCGCTCAGGGGCGGAAACAGGAACGGCCCCAGATTGCTCTCCCCGCCATGGGCAATCACGCTGACATCTTGAGGGACGCGGATGCCACGTTCGCTCAAGGCCCGCAGGGTCGCCATGGCCCCAAAGTCCGAGGTGCAGAAGACCGCCGTGAACGCCGGGCGCGGCTGGTCCAGCCACTGGCCAATCCGCTGAAAGGTCTTGTCCTTGGCGTCTTCGCCCGGTTGCACATCGCTGTCCACGACCAGCTCATCCAAGTTGGTTTCACCGGCCTGTTCCAGCCGCATCCGCCAGCCGGCCAGGCGCTCCGTCGTGACCGGAATATGGGGCTGGTCCAAGACCACCACGATCCGGCGGTGCCCTAGTGACAGCAGATAATCGGCCGCCATAAAGCCGATCTTGAAATCGTCCAGGCACACGTTGTTGACCGCCAGGCCGGCCAGGGGCACCTGTACCACCACGATCGGATGATGCGGCCGCTTCAGCACCCGCAGCAGATGCGGTGGAAAGGCCTCCGAGGTGGGAATCAAGACACCGGCGTCGTTATCGTTGATCGCCTGGCGCAGATCCAAGGTCTGCAGGCTGCGGTAATAGACTTGGTCAAACGCCCAGTCGGCGCGCTTGCCGGCCTCCACCACGCTGCGCGCCATCGACTCGAAGGCGGGCGAGGGATAGTCCGGCCGCACCAGGACAATCCGCCGCACGGCATGGTCGGGAATGCTGGCGACCACATACCGCTGCCGCCCCGACGGCCGGTGGATCAAGCCGTCGTTTTGAAGCCGCTCCAACACCCGGTCCACCGTGCCGCGGGAAATCTGGAACTGCTGCCGGAGTTCGTCAATGGTGGGCAGCTTGCCCCCCGGCGGAATCAGCCGGATCTGCTCGCGCAGCTTTTGGGCGAGATGGAAATATTTGGTTTCAACCAGTCGCCTGGGCATCGCGGATCAACCTATTTATGACAGCATAAATCTATTTGCCATAAAATAGCACCCAAACGGGCGCCTGCCCACCCACCGCCAAACCGCGGGTGCCGGTCCGTTCCGTAGGGGCGGCCGCGGGTTCGGTGTTCCGGCCGGGGAACGGCACACCCTCCGAAGTCCGGCGGTCATCAGAGCCCGGAACGCCAGTGACGGGTCAACGGTTCAACCGATGAAAGTTGCCGATTGGCCACGCTCACCAAACCCGCCCAGGGGATTCCAGTCCCTGAGGGGGTCACGTCAACTCCGGCATTTGACGGCCGGATAGGAGGTCAAGGCGTGGCGCAGCCAACTCCAGCGCCCGTCCGCCACGGCTGTCCGGAGGCCGGCGGCCAGTTCCGCCGCGCCGGCGACGAAACGGCCGGCCGCCGACGCCGCGGCGATGGCGGCCAGCGTTGCCTCCGCCTGCGCGGCCAGCCCGGCAAGGATGTCGGCCGGCGGGTGGGCTGCGAACTCCGCAACCGCGGCCGCCGGCGCCAGCACCAGCGCCCGCAGCTCGTACGGAGCCAGGGTGAGCGACAGGTGGGCGGCACCGGGAATGACATCACCGCTGGCCAGGTCGGTCAACGGCCCCGGCGCCCGGTCGAACAGCAGTTCGGCCGCCACCGGATAATACTCGCGGTTGACCAGGTACAGGTAACGCCGGCCGGCATGCACCAGGGTGCGCACCGCCACCGGGTCGGTTTTGCCCCCGACGGTTTCGAACCGCACCGCCGGCAGGGCCCGGAAGGCGCGGGCGAACCCCTGGATCTCGGCGGTGTGGCACTTGTCGAGGAACAGGCCGCCGCGGGTGATCCGGCAGGCGTCGAACTCGGCCAGCGCATGAGCGTAGGGCTCCAGGAAATGCGGGCCCGGCGGAAAGGCCGGGGTGATGCGCAGCTGCGACTCCCACCAGAAACCGTCCTTGGGATAGGCGGAATTGATCCGGCAGATGCCCTCCGCGGGCCGGCCGCTGATCACGGCCAAAGCGTCCTGGTCCGGATCATCCGCGGCACAGGGGAACCAGGTGTGCTCGCCCCAGGCTTCGTGCCAGTCGTTGAAAATGAAGGCCCCGGAGTGGCGGAACGCCGCCAGGGTCGCCCGGTCGAGAAAGTCATGGTCGCGGAACATGAAGAAGCTCTCCAGCGGCGCCTGGGCGTCGTTGCCGGGGGTGCGGTCACGGCCGCCGCCGTCGAGTTGGAGATCGGTCTCCAGGTTGGGCTCGCCCAGGTACAGGTCGGGATCGAACCCCGCCTCGCGGTAAAGCTCGACCGTGCTCTTGCGGGCGCCGATCTGGTGCTGGGCGCCGCCGTTGCCGAGGAATTGCGGGACATAGGGCTCCACCCAGGCGGTGACAATGAGGCGGAGGTCGGCGCGGACCGCCACCAGGGCGTCGCGGATGCGCCCAATCAGCTCATGCACCTTCCGGCAGCGCCAGGCGATCCAGGCCGGCCGGCAATGGAAGGTCAGGAATTCGTAACGCTTCGAGAAGCGCTGCGGATCCGTGGGCCCGACCGGAATACGGATGCCGGTCTCCTGTTCGAACAACCGGCAGGTGACGTCGTCATAGCCGGCGTGCAGCGTGCCGAACCAGACCAGGGTCGGCGCCCACAGGTTGAGGCTCACTCCCTTGAACGAGCGGAAGCGCGCGTAGCGGCCGGCAAAATCCCGGATGAAGCCGATCACCGCCTGCTGCACCTCCGGATGCAGCGGGTTGAAAACCGGCCCCGGATGATAGGGGGTCTCCAGGTCGCAAGGCTTCTTTTCGCCATACGCCCACGGGTAGCCCTTGACCTCCGCGTAAACCGGTTCCCGGCGTTCCAGGACGCCTTGGAAATTGTTCACGTTGTAGAGGGTGGTCCAGTCCATGGTGCCGGCCTGGACCTGGTCGTTCCACAGCAGGTTGTTGGGGGTGTCGGCCCCGGCCTGGATGGCGGCCAGGTCGGTGTTCATCTTCTGCATCAGGCCGCCCAGGCGGAGCAACGTCATTGAGGCGATGAAATCCAGCCCCTCCTCATCGAAGCGCTGGAGCATGGCGGCGGCCCAGTCGGGCGGCTGGGTGGTCCAGCGCTGGTAGAGCTTCCGGCCGGGCCCGGCCATCCAGTCAAAATAACTGGCCGGCTCGCAGGAGGGCACCTGGGGCCCGTGGTACCAGACCAGCGGGTACATGAACAGCCCCTGCCCCGAGTGCTTGAGGTAGGTGATGACCCGCTCGACCCAGGTCGCCTTGTCCAAGGCGCCCTCGCTGGCCGCGGTGCCGCAGGGATCCTCGTACTGGACCCCCAGCTCGCGCCCCGGCCCGGCACCGGCCGCGGCGGCGGACAACGGCAGCGGCGCCAGGGCGTCCCCGGGCAGCTCCTGGATCTCGATGCCGGCGACCGCCGCCGGCTCCCCGTGCCCCCAAGTCATGAAGCAGAGGCTGCAGTCCTGCCAGCGCGGCCAAAACAGCTGGCGGAGTTCGCACATCTGGCCGCTGATCGGATACGCATGCCCGGTGGTCACGCCGGTGGACAGGTCGTAGCAGGTGCCGTCGCCGATGATCATGAACCGGCGCTTGTCGTCCGGGTAGCGGATGATGGCCACATGGGGCCGGCCGACGTGCCGGATCTGGAAGCGGTAGCCGAAGCGGGCCAGCGGTTTGGCCTCCGCCTCGCGATAGGTGCCGGCGGGGCTGTCAACCACCCGGGTTTCGCCCATGGCAAAATAGCTGGCGGCCGGCTGTTCCTGCCGGCAGTCGATGACGATCCGCAAGAGTGAAGACATGACAGAAACTCCCGTGTTGTGGCGGCCGCCGGGTGTATGACAGTTTTGTCGGATGATGTTGGGGCCACCCTTTTGAAAAAGGGTGCTCCCCAAACCCCTTCCTAAAACTTTTGTACGTTTTGCGGATTCCGCAGGCCGCCCTGCCGTCCAGTCGTGGCCTGCCACACATGAGCGGCCTGCGGAATCCGCAAAAGGCACAAACAGGTTTGACGGAGGGCTTGGAAACCGCTTTCCCTCAAAAGGGGGTTCCCAACCAACATAAATGTCATGCACCCGCTGCCGCCAAGGCAATGGCGCAGTCAATACCTTAGGGGAGCAAGTCGCCGCGCGGCATTCAAAAAAGCCGGCATTTTATGCACAAAAACACCCATTCCATGCACAAAAACACCCGCCGCCGTTGCCCCAGCCGCGCTTTTGCCCACGGTCTTTTTTTGAACAGAAGGCAACGAAGGAGAAAACGGTTTGGGGGGTTCCTTCGCTCCCTTTGCTGCCTTCTGTTCAATCAGCAGGAGGCGGTACTTTTGCAGGCGGCTGTTGGGCTTGTCGGAAATGGTTCTTTCGAGAAAATCTCGCGCCAGCAGATGCTCGATCGCCTTCTTGAAATTCCCCGGCAGCAGTGATTCCAGAATTTTCTCTTCCGTGACCGCCAAGACGACTGGGGCCTCGATCCCATCCGCAGCAATACTGGAACTGGTTTCCGGATTCAGTGGGATAGTCGTAACGTTCCAGATCAGTGACCCGACGCCACTGATCCTTGATTGTCAACCAGAGCGCCATCGCCGGGTTCATTGCATCTGGTTTGTTGTACGGTGTTTTCAATATCCGCGAATCAACATGAGCATGAGACTACAACCAAAGGCGGCCAAGTAGCCAGCCAGTGAAGCTGTGCCGACCGCCGCGACAACCACGCCGGCCTTCACAGCCGACCGCCGGTAAAGGAGCAAGCCTACGGGCACGGCTACCGCAAGACCAGCAGTGAGGAACAGAGCCAGTGGCCCGAAATTCTCAACAGTCGATGAACTCCAGCCAGCATGCCGGAACAAAGGATCAGACTCCAAAAGAAAGAGAGCGGCGGTTTCCGCTGCCCTGGCCACAGCGTAGAAGATCGCTGCTCGCCATAAACTTCCCAGCTTGCCGACGCGGCTTGCCCACGCCCAGAGAACAAATGCCTCGACCGTGATTGAGAGCGGGATTAGGACGAAGAAAGGCCACCACTCCGATCCGAGCAAAACCGGCAAATGGCCCAGAGGGTAATAGGTGGGGCTGAGTGCATGCGCCCAAACGGCCCCAGGCGAAAGTAACAGCAGGCAGAACATGATTTTGACGCGGGATCTGCTCATGCGGTGCGTTCCGTCCAACGCTCAGGTATCTCCTACCGAGTGAAACGAGGTTAGGAGAATGCCAATGGTTGGGGTTAATCTCCTGAAATTATTTTCTGTACTTTCCCATTCTTGAAATATGCCTCAAGTACCATATCTGACTTATCATCAAATTCATAGTCAATTCTGAAATCATACTCTCCCCGCTCTTCATCATCAAGCGGAAACGATATTCCTGATAGAGAAAGACCTGCTTTGAAATCCTTGCATCCTTCTGTTTCCTTAGCGTGTTCAGCAATTAGTTCGTCGTATTTCTTGATATTGCTCTTTATCTCGTCGATAATATTCTGATCTGGCCTCGCTCCTTTTCGGTAGGTGATAGTCAGTTGCTGTTCTCCAACTTCCCATGGTTCAAATTCTAACTGAGGCATTTCCAATTTAGGACTGCGAATAATCGAAATAATGACATAAACTACATAGCCGATGGGAATCAAAAAAAGGCTAAGAACAAGAAGAGCAAGTATTTCATATTTGTCCATGATTTATCCTGCCCCCAACCTCAAGATCTGCCACCGAGGCACGAGGTCGGCAGAACCTATTCGTTCGGCTCTGCAAGTTGCTTTCCTTCTTGTCGAAGCGGTGCTGCGCGCCCCAGGCCGACTGCTGTGGTGTACCAGAGAAGCAGCAACCCGATGAGCGCAACACGCTCAGACCAGTTGCCGGCCCTCGCGATTACTAGAGAAAGGTTGAGTTCCTTGAAAGTTGCGTTCATCCGCTCCGTCTGCTGGTCTCTGAGCTTCTTGTACTCATTCTTGGGCATATCCCCAAGGTTTCGTGGATCTGGCATCGTATCTGTGTGAGCCAAGTACCCCTCCGCCCTACGGTTTGCCTTCTGCATTGAGTACTGGCTACCCAAAGGGCACGCCAGAGCGACGACAATTGCTGCCCCCGTGATTATCGCAACGGTCTTCTGTAGTGTCGTCAACTCCATGTCTCCTGCCGAACGCCCCGCGTGAACCTCGGCGCGGCTACGCGCCGTAGTGTTCCGCGCGGTTGTTCGCACCTGGCCTTCTGCTTTCAACTCTGCTAGGTCTGCTCTAGTCGCAGATGATATGCTGGCTTTCACTGCTCATCCAACGACCGCGCTCCCTCCACAGAACAGTTGTTGATCCCGTGTTTCCCTCAAATTGCTTCAAGACCGCAACCTTTCGAGAGCGGTCAAACCGGAGGTCAAAAGAGCCAGCGTAAAGATGTGATTCCTCCGGGAACTTCTCCATGTATCTCTGGAATGCACTCTCGTCGAGGACGATCACGCGAACGTCACCCGTTATGTGGGGGAAGCTGTCCCCAGATGCTACCACAACGCTGGTCCTATCCATGGCGATTGGCTGTGGTCGCGGCTCGGTGAAGTAGGCGACTCCCTTCTTGGTGAGTGCTCCGGCCATGGAAGCGTGATCGAAGTCGGACAGGTCTTGAGGCCTTCGCCATAGCGGGAAAATGGAACCGATCAGCGGTCCCCTATCGCCGGGAATTAACGACAGCACGACTGCGTCGCTGTCTGTCATCTGTTTTGGGAAGGGGGTCAACGGTTGGTTGTCCACGCCATCGGGCAGGCCATCTCTGTCCGTGTCGGGAGAATGCGGATCGGTGAGTATCCGTTCCTCAAAAAGATCGGTGAGGCCGTCACCGTCCGAGTCCCGCCGCAGGTGGTCGAGTCGGATGGAAAGGTACTTGTTCCATTTCTTCCACAGATACTTGTATCCCAGTAAAGGGCTTCCGGCCTGCGTCTTGTCCTGTTTCCAGATCGTGACTTCGATCTGAATCTTGCCATCTGACACAAGGGGCTGCTTGCTGTCCGCCAATGGCTCGTACCACGCTTCTGGAAGCCTGTGGATGCCTAGGTACAAGGGCAAGGACCAATGGGCACCGCCGTCCTGAGACAGAAGAATGAAGTCCCCGAGAGAGTTGTACAGGAGGAACGCACTCGTCTTCTTGTCTGTGGAGAACCAAGCTCGCGATACGAACCGGCCATTACCCAGCACGGGATACCGGATCTCAAGTTCGCTCGTCTTTGCCCCAGCAGATACGACATACTCTAACCTCTTCTCGTCGGCAGGCTGCTGATAGGCCGCGGGAAGGTCCAGTACCTCGATATGACAGGGGCCGAGAGGGACATCAAGTTGTCCCAAGAACGCGCTGCAATTCGTATCCTGAACTAAACGTTCTGCAATATGGGCGTCCGAGATCGTCTGTAAGACGCGCTGCGGCGGTTGAGGCGGGTAACTGCGGGTCGCAACACACCCCAACACGCCACACAGCAAGCACAACAGCGCGAGAATGTTGGAGTGAGACGACACTCTCCACCTACGGAAGTCGTTATGTAGAGTATGCGCGTGCTTCATTCTGCTTCTTCGTGCGAACGCTGGCACTCAGCGGCGGTACTCCGTCCGCTGGAGTGTCCTTGTTGGGGTCTTTATTTCTTCTTGGCTAGGAACATTGCAATCGTCTGCTTGACGGTGTCGCTGTCCTGCCACTCAACACGGCCATCAGTGTTTACCCGCAGTTGTGCGGCGTCTGCTCCGATACTATAGATCATCCTGGCATTCCAGAACGCGATGAAGTCATCACGGCGAGCCCACCGACTCAGACAACTCCGGTGGCATGCGGAATCGTCGAATGCCCCGAAATCACGATCGTCCACGGCAAGAAAAGTAAAACTGAGGATATCAGAATCGTCTTCCCCAAGCCGTTTATCGCAGATTGGGCATATGATATCTGGGTGGACCAGTGCCATTTTATGTTCTCACCGTGATATGGGCGTCCAATCGCAAAACTCGGGAACCGTCCCGAAAATGCACCAACCGCCCTGCCCGGATAGCACTGTATCACGCACGGGGAACGGGTTCAAATGTCGCATATCCAGGCCGTGGCCGGGTTATGTGTCCAATCGGATATTTTTCTGGTAGCACACAATAATTAGCCGGTTTTTGCGTTAATGTGTGTAGGATATACCCGTCCGGGATGTGGATATGCGACAGTCTGCGAAACACTACCGTCCCACAGGTGCTCAAAAAATGCGATTTCCCTAAGATTCCAAGCGTAAAGCGGTTTGTTTTGATCCTGATCCATTTTGCATTTTCCGTGTCCG
>Ga0265297_10005125_pt1 | contig 20450 bp, 18 predicted proteins | sample Munlanlwell13791_FD_192502 | JGI IMG/M metagenome (GOLD analysis project Ga0265297, IMG submission 192502) | Leachate microbial communities from a municipal landfill in Southern Ontario, Canada - Leachate well 137-91 | ecosystem: Engineered > Solid waste > Landfill > Unclassified | place...
TGTCACCGATTTTTCAATTTCCTTTTTCAGTTGTTCTGCAGAACCGATGCATAATTGTTCGCTACGGTCTTCGCTGGTCCAGATAGGCAAGGGGACGCCCCAGTAACGTGAGCGGGAAAGGTTCCAGTCCACCAGATTTTCGAGCCAGTTGCCAAACCTACCGCTGCCGGTGCTTTCGGGTTTCCAGTTGATGGTTTTGTTCAGTTCAATCATGCGGTCTTTGCAAGCAGTGGTTTTGATAAACCAAGAGTCGAGAGGATAGTATAATATGGGCTTATCGGTTCTCCAGCAATGAGGATAGGAGTGTTCGTATTTTTCCGATTTAAACGCTCTGTTTTCTTTTTTCAGTTTGATTATGATGTCAATATCAACATTATTTTCTTCCTTGTTTACCGGGTTAGTGTCATATTCCGGCTTAACGTACCTTCCGGCAAATTCGCCCATTTCTTCTGTAAATTTTCCCTGCTTGTCAACCAAGGTCAGCGAACCGAGTCCGTATTGTTTTGCAGTCCGAAAGTCATCGGCGCCAAAGCTGGGGGCAATGTGAACAATTCCGGTGCCGTCTTCGGTTGTTACAAAATCGCCGACCACCACCTTAAAAGCATCGCCATCGTTGGGCTGGGCGTAGGGGAGGAGTTGCTCATAGCGTATACCCGAAAGTTCTTTACCTTTAAAGCTTGCCCGAATTTTATAAGGAATATTTTTATCTCCTTCTTTGTAATCTTCAATAACCAATTCAGCATTTTTTTCCGGGAAATATTTCTCTTTCAGCTCTTTTGCCAGAATAACGGTAATGGGCAGGTGTGTGTACTGATTGTAACTTTCAACAACATTGTATTCAATATCAGTGCCAACAGCTAACGCTGTATTTGAAGGAAGTGTCCACGGAGTTGTGGTCCAGGCAAGAATAAAAAGTTCTCCGTGAAGGTTTTTTTGCAAAACAGCAACCACGGGATGTTCGTTTGCAACGACTTTAAACTGTGCTACCACCGTATTGTCTTTTACGTCTTTATAGCATCCCGGGAGGTTTAATTCATGTGAACTTAATCCGGTTCCGGCTGCTGGTGAATACGGCTGTATGGCGTACCCTTTATATAAAAATCCTTTTTCGTAAAGCTTACTCAGTAAAAACCAGACAGATTCGATATATTTGTTATCAAACGTAATGTAAGGATTTTCCAAATCAACCCAATAGCCCATTTTTATTGTTAGTTCATCCCACTGGTCTTTGTATTTCATTACCTCTTTGCGGCATTGGTTGTTATATTCCTCAACAGTGATTGACTTTCCAATATCTTCTTTAGTGATTCCCAGCGTTTTTTCAACGGCAATTTCAATGGGCAGGCCGTGAGTATCCCACCCCGCCTTACGTTCAACCAAATAGCCCTTTAAGGTTTTATACCGGCAGAAAATATCTTTTATAGTCCGTGCCATCACGTGATGAATACCCGGCTGCCCGTTGGCAGAAGGTGGCCCTTCATAAAACACAAAAGGAGTTTTTCCTCTGCGGTTTTCCACGCTCTTATGAAAAATATCATTTTTTTCCCAGTACAGGTCTATGTCGGAAGCAATTTGTGTCAGACTTAGCTGTTTGTATTCTTTGTATTTGTTTTGCATAACAGTATTGCTTGTAGTAAGAAACGTGCAAAAGTAGCAAAAATTCGGCAAGGCAATATGCTTGTGAGCATGAAAATTATTACAATAAAAGTTTATTGCGAGGTTTTAACGTAATTATAAATAAACCAAAAATCGTCTGGTTATATAAACAAAGTCAATGTGCAGATGTTGCACAAAAAAGATTCAAACCAATTAATCAAGTAAGAACAAAAAAATAGTTCTTCTTAGTCTCTGCTTCCACAATTTCTATTTATTTATAATGAATTATCCGTTTACAAACGACTGTATCCGAATACAAATATTTAATAACCGAATAAGTATTTCGGGCAGATATTACTTTGCATCATCAATCGTTCATTGTAACGAAACATGTTTAACCTTAAATACTAATTATTATGGAAAGATAAATTAACAAAGTAGAATTAAGCGGATTTGCAGGCATGAATCCCGAAGTAGAAACTCTGACAAACGGTGCGCAGATGCTGCGTTTTTCATTGGCAACAAGCTCCAATTACAAAAACAGCAAAGAAGAATGGGTGTGCGAAACCACATGGCATAATATTGTGATGTGGGACAAGGTTGCCGAACTGGCGCTGGACAAAATTAAAAAAGGCACTTTTGTTAAAGTTACCGGAAAAATTGTAACCCGTCAATACACCGATAAAAACGACACCAAACACAATACTGTGGAAATACGCACCACATCTTTTGAGATTGTAGAAATAGCCAAAAAAGAAGCTACAGAAAAAGCCGCATAAACGATATATTTTGTAAAAGCCCTGCCAATTTTTGGTGGGGCTTTTTGTTTTAAATACCTTATAATCAGAGAAACCTTTTTAAAAAGAAATCGTTAAAAAGTATGTTGACATAAATTTATATAATAATTCATTTTACATTTTTTTAATTTTGCAAACCTAATTTAAAACCTTAAAATTATGAGCATTGTAAAAGAATTCAAAGAATTTGCCGTAAAAGGCAATATGATTGACATGGCCGTTGGAATTATCATCGGTGCTGCTTTTGGAAAAATTGTCAGTTCGCTCGTGAACGACATCATTATGCCGCCTCTCGGAAAGCTTTTGGGTAATGTTAATTTTACCGACTTGTATTATGCTATGGATGGTGTTGCCTATGAAAGTCTCGCCAAGGCTAAAGAAGCAGGAGCTCCTGTGTTTGCCTACGGCAATTTTATTCAGACAGTAATTGATTTTCTTATCATTGCTATTACTATTTTTATGATAATTAAGGGCATCAACAGAATGAAGAGAAAGAAAGAGGAAGCCCCTGCAGCACCCCCGGCACCCACAAAAGAGGAAACATTGCTCACAGAGATTCGTGATATTCTAAAAAATAAATAACTGATTTTTAAAATAATACTTCATGAAAAAATTATTAATTATTGTATTTTTCTTATCTGGGGCTTTGCTTTATGCCCAGGAAGATATTAAAAAAGTAGCCAATCCAATGGACAGAAGTGCGGGGGATTCAATAAAAGCGTGGACTATATTGGGAACTGCCGCATTGAATTTCACACAAGCTGCATTTTCAAACTGGGCTGCCGGCGGTCAAAATTCGATTGGGCTCGGAGCTCTTGCAAATTTTAAAGCAGATTACAAAAAGAAAAAGCATTCATGGAAAAACAATCTTGACCTCGCCTACGGTTTTCAGTTTTTAGGAACAGGCAAAGAAGCAGCTTTCACAAAAACCGACGATAAAATTGAATATACCACTTCTTATGGTTACGCAGTATCAAAACACTGGGATGTAACTTTACTGGTAAATTTCCGCACTCAGTTTGCCAATGGTTATAACTATCCTAACGATAGTGTGGAAATATCTAAGTTTTTATCTCCGGGGTACCTCGTAGCCGGTATCGGCATGAACTATGTTCCGGCCGAATATTTTCAGTTGTATTTGTCACCTGCAGCTGGCAGGTTTACATTTGTTTCAAATCCAACTTTGGCCAACGCCGGAGCATTTGGAATTGATACATCAAAGTTCAAGCACATGAAAGGAGAATTCGGCCCTTATATTCGCGCAGTCTTCAATAAAGAAATATTTAAAAACATAACACTGAACACTTCTTTGGAGTTGTTTTCGGATTACCTGAAAGATTTCGGGAATATTGATGTTAACTGGAATGTACTGATGGGCTTCAAGGTCAACAAATGGTTTTCTGCCACCCTGAATACACAGTTACTCTATGATGATGATGTTATGATAAAAAGCACACCATTATCACAAACTATAGGCCCTCGCACACAATTCAAAGAAGTGATAGGAATAGGAATTTCATATACTTTTAACCATTAAGAAACCCAAAACATTATGATTTTAAAACCTCATGTTATTATACATGGGGTTTTTTAATGTTGAAATACATTGTATTAGATGAGAAAAATACAGAACTCCGAATTAGGCAGATTAAGTGTCGAAGAATTTAAGTTTTCTGAGAAGTTTCCAATAGTGGTAATTTTGGATAATGTCAGGAGTATGAATAACATAGGCTCTGTTTTTCGTACCTGCGATGCTTTCAGAGTTGAAAAACTGATGTTATGCGGTATTACCGCCACACCACCTCACCGCGAAATACAAAAAACAGCCCTCGGAGCTACTGAATCAGTTATATGGGAATATTTTCAGAACACTTTAAATGCTATTAATTTTTTAAAGGAAGAAGGATTTGTCATCATCGTTGTCGAACAAACAAACAACAGTATAAGTTTGAATAGGTTTAATCCGGAAAAAACACGTAAATATGCTTTGGTTTTTGGCAATGAAATTAATGGTGTTGACGAGGAAATTGTCAAAATGAGCGATGCCTGTATAGATATTCCACAATTTGGAACCAAGCATTCGTTTAATATTGCTGTATGCGCTGGAATAGTTTTATGGGAATTTGTAACAAAAAAATAAAAAAGTAGTAAAAAAAGATTTAAACTCAAAAAAATACAAAAAAACGCAAGGTCTTTAATATCTTTTTTTATATTTGTACCGAAATAATAAAAAAAGTATAATAAACCATTAACATTTAAAAATACAATTTATGAAACACTTTAACATTAAAGTAATTGCAGCACTAGTTCTTGCAGTAGTAATGTTCACGGGTTGCGGACTTAACAAAATGATTAAAAAATACCCCACAGTGAATTACACTGTAACACCAGAAGTCCTTGAATCTCATGGAGGTAAAATTTCTGTTGGTGTTAACGGAACCATTCCACCAAAATATTTCAACAAAAAAGCCTCGGTGACTATTACCCCGGTTATTAAAAGCATGGATGGCGTAACATTGGCAACATTAAAATCCATTACACTCAAGGGTGAAAAAAATAAAGGTCAAGGGCAGGTTATTAAATATAAAGAAGGTGGCAGCTTTTCATATACCGACGTGGTTAATTTTACCGATAATATGAAAATGTCGGAATTATATATTGGACCTTTGGCAACAAAAGGCAAAAAGGTTGATGTCCCCTTAGGAACCAATAAACTTGCCGATGGCGTTATAAATACATCAAGCCGTATTGAACACGAAGAAGATTTAGAGGTAGCAGCACACGGCTATGAGCTGGAAACCATTATTACCAAAAAAGGCAATCTTTATTATGAATATAACAAATCCAATCTGAATATGTCTCTCTCATTAAATAAAGATTTGGCTAATGCTGCAATTAGAGATGCATTATTTGCATTTTTAGTTCAAAATTGGAAAATAAAAAGCATAGACATTAACGCGTGGGCATCTCCCGAAGGCGAATTGACATTGAATAAGAAGCTTTCAGACGAAAGAGGAAAAACAGCCAAAACATGGTTCGAAGAACAGATAAAAAAAATTGTTCTTAAAGATAAACAACTGATAAATAATTCTGTAGCCCCGGAAATACCAGAAAAAGGAAAAAAGGCCCTGAAAATTGAAGTACCTCAACTCCCGGTTACTGTTAATTCAAAAGGTGAAGATTTTGATGGTTTCATGAAGGCTCTCAACACTTCTAACATTCCGCAGAAGCAAACTATTTCAAATGTTATTCAAAGTCAGGCTACGAAAGCTGAAAGAGAAAAATCAATAAAGGACATGACTGTTATTTATGCTGAAGTGGAAAATATGCTTTCTGTTCTCAGAAGGGCAGAGTTTACAATCAGCTGTTATGAACCAAAAAAATCCAAAGAAGAAATCATTATGCTTTCGACAACAACACCAGAAAAACTTGACAACAAGGAACTTTTGTACTCAGCCACATTAACTGATAATGTTGAAACACAATATACTATTTACAAATCTGCCACAACTATTTACCCCAACGACTGGAAAGCATTTAACAATGCCGGTATGTGTGCCTTGAAACTCGATAAGCTTGATGAAGCACAAACATATCTGGAAAAAGCAAATCAGCTTAATCCGAATGATGGCCAGATACTTTATAATCTTGGAGTTTTATCAAGCTGGAAAAATGAAAACGAAGCTGCGCAGGATTATTTTAACAAAGCGCAACAAAAAGGTATCGACGTAAGTTATAACAACGCAGTATTGAAATCAAAACAGGGAGATTATGCTGCGGCTCTTTCAAGCTATGGCACTAAAAAATGCAAATATAATGTGGCCCTAGCCCAAATGCTTTCAGGTAATAATACTGCCGCACTACAAACATTAGAATGTACAAAACCACAGACTGGTGCCGTTCATTATCTGGCAGCCATCAACGCAGCCCGTACAAAAAACACTTCTGTTATGTATGAACACCTCACCAAAGCTGTACAAAAGAATTCAAAATACAGAAAAGAAGCCATGGAAGACAGGGAGTTTTTGAAATATCATAAAGAACCTGCATTTCTGGATGCAATTAAATAATACACAAACAAACTAATAAAAAAACTCCGACTTATGCCGGAGTTTTTTTTTGAACTTTTTTGTTATCTAAAGCGAAATTCGATGTACGCCTAACGGATAATCCCGCATGATGGCATCTACTGTTTTTTGATAATCACTTTCACTATGAACAAAATCTACATTGTTTACATCAATGATAAGTATTCTCTGGCCGGACTGCTGGCGAATAAAATCAAAATACCCAGATTGTATTCTTTCAAGATATTCGTGCTTGATGTCTTTTTCGTATGAACGGCCCCGCGAAATAATATTGTCTTTCAGACGGGGAACTTCCATATAAAGGTATGCAAGCAGATCGGGCTTAGGGAGTGATGCGTTGATAATGTCGAATAGCCTGGTATAAAGCGCCAGTTCATCTTCCTGTAAGGTCTTACGTGCAAATATCAGCGATTTGTAAATAAAGTAATCTGATACGGTGAAAGACGAAAATATTTCCTGTTGTGAAAGTTTGTCTTTAAGCTGTTGATAACGAGATGCCAGAAAAGAAAGTTCCAAAGGAAATGCAAACTTTTTCGGGTTGCGGTAAAACTTAGGTAAAAAAGCATTATCTTCAAATTGCTCAAGAATAAGCCTTGCATTGAACTGTTTTGCAATTTTCGTTGACAAAGAAGTTTTACCCGCCCCGATATTTCCTTCTATGGCTATAAAATCATACATCAGTGCAAAAATAAATTAAAATCTGTTTTAACAACACAACATTTGTCTTCACATTTTTCCAGCATTTCCCTGACCGAGATACCCGTTTCGGGATGAATAAAATCATTCAATATTTCCGATAAAGGCATGAGCACAAATTTGCGAAGGTGTAAACGCGGATGCGGAATAGTCAGTGTTGGAGTATGAATAATTTCATCGTTATAAAAGAGTATGTCAATATCAATAGTTCTGGGATGAATCTTACCCGGCATACGTACTCTGCCAAAAATATTTTCAATGACAGCAATACGTTTGTGAATATTCCTGGCTGTCATTTCTGTTTCAAAGCATATTACGGCATTCAGATAATTGTTGTGCCCTTTTACCCCCCATGGTTCCGTTTCATAAACCGACGACACGGATGCAGGCCTGCCAAAAGCCTTAATCAGTCTGTCAACTGCAGATCGAAGATATGCAAACCTGTCGCCGGAATTACTTCCAAGTGAAAAACAAATCATAACAAAAAATGTTAATCAAAAATATGTTTTTTTAAAAAATTAGCCTACAAATTGTAACTTTTATTTAATATACTTGTCAAAATACATGTTTTTTATATTATTTTTACCAAAGAAAATAAATTAAACATAATTAATTTTATACAGCTATGAAACAGTTTTTTAAATTTATGTTTGCGTCAATGGCAGGATACCTGCTTTTGTCAATTATCATGTTTGTCATTTTTATTGCCATGGTTGCATCTATGGCGGCACTAACAAAATCGAAACCTGTAACGATTAAGGAGAATTCTGTAATTACACTGAAACTTGACAAACCAATACCCGACAGGACTTCAAATAACCCGTTCGGCGATTTTGATTTTGGCAGCATGAAACCACAAAAAAGCCAGGGGCTTGATAATTTATCAAAAATGCTAAAAACAGCCGCCGCAGACGATAATATAAAAGGGATACTTTTAGACATGACCGATATTCCTTCAGGTATAGCTACTATTGAAGAGGTACGCATCATGTTGCAGGAATTCAAAAAATCGGGGAAATTTATTGTAAGCTACGGAGATTATTATACACAGCGGGCTTATTATCTGGCCTCTGTTGCTGATAAAATTTTCTTAAATCCCGAAGGGGAACTGATGTTCAAGGGATTGGCGGCAGAATTGATGTTTTTTAAAGGCACACTGGAAAAGCTTGATGTGCAGGCTCAGATTATCCGCCATGGTAAGTTCAAAAGTGCTGTAGAACCTTTTATTCTGGATAAGATGAGTGCCGCGAACCGCGAACAATATCAAAAAATGCTTGATGTGCTTTGGCAGCAAATGGTCGATGGTATCGCAGCACAACGCAAGCTTACTGTGGAAGAGCTCAATCAGATAGCCGACAGCCTGAAAATTCAGACGGCCGCCGACGCTGTAAAATACAAGCTGGCGGATAGCCTGTTTTACCGCGACGAATTGCATTCGTATATTCGAACAAAACTTGGGCTGAATGAAAACGACAAGATAAGTTTTATTACCGGGCCTAAATATTTTAAAGGAATGAAGAGCAAAGATAAACTTGCTATAGGTAAAAAGAAAATAGCGGTTGTGTACGCAATCGGGTCTATTGGTACCGGCGAGGGCGATGAGAAAAACATTGGTTCGGATTGCCTCTCGCAGGCTATCCGCGATGTTAGGACCGACAGTGCTATAAAAGCCATGGTTCTTAGGATTAACTCTCCGGGGGGAAGCGCGCTGGCATCTGAAGTGATATGGCGCGAAGTGGTGCTGACACAGAAAGTAAAGCCGGTGGTGGTTTCTATGGGCGATGTGGCCGCCTCGGGAGGATATTATATCGCTTGTGGCGCAGGAAAAATATATGCACAACCCAACACCTTAACAGGTTCCATTGGTGTTTTCGGAGTAGTCCCTAATATGGAGAATTTCTTTAAAAACAAACTCGGAATAACTTTTGATGTGGTAAAAACAAACGAATATTCGGATTACATTACTACAAGCCGCTCGCTAAAACCCTATGAAACAAAAGTTCTGACCAATCAGATAGAAAATATATACAAGGTGTTTGTGGGGCATGTGGCCGAAGGTCGCAAGATGAAACCAGAAGATGTTGACACCATTGGGCAGGGCAGGGTTTGGAGCGGTGTGGACGCAAAACGCATCGGGCTGGTGGATGAACTTGGCAGCCTGGAAGATGCCATAAAAGAAGCCGCAAAGCTGGCAAAAATGGAGGATTACAAATTGGTGAGCTATCCCAAATTTAAGGACCCGTTTACACAGATACTGGAAGAGATGTTTGGTGAAAACTCCGAGGTAAAGGTGAAAGAGGTACTGGGTGAAAATTATATTTATTACGAATACCTGAAAAACCTGCAAAAACAAAAAGGTGTTCAGGCGCGCCTGCCGTTTGATATAATTATTTATTAAAATTTATTAAGGCAAAGATTCTTCTTTACGAAAAAGTTTCTTGATCCTGTGGTTGATATTTTAATTATAAATCATAGGGAAGAATAGTGTGTCCGTATTATAACAGGCCGTATCCCCAGCCATATAAGCTTTTGCTACACCTTTGATCTCAACCTTTTTTATCATATCCAGCGTATCCTGAGGCGTGGCGCTACCTTTGGCTATAAGTTTTGTGGCAATCAGATCGAAGTATGCCTGGTTCCTTTGTAAAAGTTTTCCATTTTCATCAAAAGAAGACTTGAACCAACGAGGTTTGGGTATAATACTAGCCAGAAAAATGCTTTCGGAAACACTAAGTTGCGAAGGTTTCTTTTGAAAATAATAATCTGATGCTTCTGAAATGCCGTAAATTCCAGGTCCCCATTCTATAAGGTTCAGGTAAACCTCGTACATCTTCTCTTTTGTGCAGAGGTGATTATTATTGATAAGCCACGCTATCAATATTTCTTCTGCTTTACGTGAAATGGTTTTGTTTTTGCTTAAAAAAACATTTTTTACTAGCTGCATATCTATAGTGCTTCCTCCACGCACAAAACGCCTGGCATGAATATTTGCAATGATGGATTCGCGGAATGCCGCAGCGTTAAATCCGTCACCGTAGAAAAAGCCGCCGTTCTCGGATATCAGCACGGCGTCTTTCAAGTAGGGAGATATGGCTTCGAGGGGAGTATAGGAGGGATTTTCCGGGCCAACATCGAAAGTACGGGCAGGCATGCCATTTACATAGGCCGTATGGCTGAAAGTGCCGTTTATTTTACGAAAATCAGTAGCGCCATATTTTATAACCCTGAAATATTTTCCCGTTAAAGAGGCCTCAAACTTCAGCGAGTCGGGCTGGCGCATATCAAGGTCGAAATAAACATATAAACGGAGCTTTCCCGTTGTTTTAATTCCTTCAAAGTTTTCAAAAATTCCGGAAGGCAAAGATTCGAATAAATCCTGAGCTACAAATTCTTTATTGATTTTAAGCAATGCCTTAACGACAGGTTTGTGAGAAATTCGGATATAAGGATTAAAATAAAACCGGTGATATGCAATTACAGAACTGCTGTCAAGTTCCAGGAAATCTTTGAAAGAGTTAATACAAAGTTTAAAAGAAATTTTTTTAAATTTCACATCATGTTGTGCGATTTTCTTGTGATTTAAAACCAGTCCGCTTATCAGGTTTTCGGCAGTAATACTGATTTTTGAGTTATTACCATCCACAAAAACTCCTGCATAAAGCGTATCAAAATCGCAACGAAAATTATATTTTGATTGTATGTAAGGAACACGAACTTTATCTCCAGGGAAGGAATATACCATAAAATTCATGCGTTTGTAAGCTTTATTAATTTCGCCGCGGACAAAACAAATTCTGTTTTTCCCTTCCTCTGATGTGAATACAGATGAAAGAAAGCGACGGTTCTCAATCCTGAAAGCCGGTAAAAAAGACGAAACTCTTATGGTATCGGCGGTTATGCGAACCAAAAAATTCCGGATTTCAATCTTGTCGGGAATGTTTGAAAAAACAGCTGAGAAAATTTTATTAAACCTTGCCGCATAATTAAAAGAACTATCGCTTTGTTGTTGTATAGTGTCTTTTGTTCCGGTAAAGAGAAAATCGTAATTATTGACTTTGCCTTTTCTGATAATGTTAATTAATGTGTTTTCAAGTGTAAATTTATTTATATGAATATTCCCAATAATCAAAGGAAACAACCTAAAGTGCGCGTAAACCTTTTTGCTTGCAAATAATACACTACGATTGTAAGGAACAATTTTTATATCACGGATAGTAACTCCCGTGAATCCTGTAAATTTTGCTTTTCCGATAATAAGTTCCGCCTGATATTTTTCTTCAAATTGTTTGCATTTTTTATCTACCACGGCGTGTAAAACAACATTGCGAAAAATAAAAAATAAAACCAACAGTAATAAAATACTTCCAGCCACATACAACAATATTTTGCGAAGCATTTTAGAATAAAGGAAGTTTTTTAATACAGTAATGCTTAATAAGAAATGTTTCATTTGTTATGTAGCAAACTAAAAACAATATTCGGTTCAAATCCGCGGGCAATAAGGTAACGGGCGATTTTCTGGTTTTTTAGAAATTTATCTTTTTCTTTAATTTCTTTTGATTTCTTGTGTATCAAAGTTTTAATTACTGCAAAATATTCTGTATCGGGGATTTCGTTAATTCCTTTTTGTATAAGTGTTTCGTCGATTTTTCGTAAACGCAGCTCATAAGTGATTTTAATTTTTCCCCACTTGTTGTGATAAAACTTTCCGCGGATAAAAGAAGATACAAAACGGCTTTCGTTAATAAAATTGTCATTTATTAATACCTCAATTATTTTATTTGCTCTGGTATTATCAACGCCCCACGAATACAATTTATTTAGCACATCCTGTTTACAGCGCTCTTGATATGCGCAATATTCCTGTGTTTTATGTAAAATTGTTTTTAGCCCGCTGAGTTTTTCGTTGACGTCATTCATGTTCCGGCTAACGTATGAAATGTTTCCACACATCGTTAAAAACAGCAAACACCATCAGAGCTATTAAAATTGCCATTCCCACAACCTGTGCGCGTTCCAGCACTTTTTGAGGCACTTTGCGGCGTGAAATTAATTCCCATGTGGTAAATATTACATGGCCGCCATCCAATGCTGGGATGGGTAAAATATTCATAAATGCCAGTACAACAGAGATTAACCCGGTAATAAGCCAGAACCTGTGCCAATCCCAGATTTCGCCATAAATTTTCATGATCCCGATGGGCCCTTGTATGGATTCGCTGGCGCTTTCTTTTCCGGCAAAAATTTTACCCAGGCCGCGAATGTTAGCCCAAAGGTTTCCCATCGCATCACTTACCCCGTATTTAATACCGGAACCGAAACCGTATGCTTTGGTTTTATAAGGTATTTTGCTGGTTATCCCTATATACCCGCTTGAATCAACAAAAAGCGAAAGGGATAAGGTATCCGTGTTTCTTAACACCTGCATTTGTAAAGAATCTCCCTTTCTGTCCCAAACAAGTTCCCTAAACTGGCCATAACAATTAATTGGTATTGAATCAATTATAAGCGCCTTGTCTCCTTTTTGCAGGCCGGCTATAGAAGCAGAACTGGCCCTGATGGTTCCGTCTTTATTAGGAATGGAATCAAGAACACTGTCAATGGCAAACTCAAAATTATGAGCTTCAATAAAAAAGTCGCGTGTTTTTTTATTGTAATTTTTGTACATAGTATCGGGTACAGTGATTTCCATAGTGTTCCCGTTACGATCAATGGTAATTACCGAGCCCATTAAAACATTGGCAGAAACAGCATCTTTAAATCTTTCAATTTTTTTGCCGTTAATAGCCAGCATTTTATCTCCGGTTTGAAAACCAATTTCCCTTCCCGCAGGATAAGCATATATGCCGTTTGTAACCTGTTCATTCGGCAGGTACTCTTTTTCATAATGTAAAATGACACCTGTAAAAATTATCATACCAAGAATCAAGTTCATGACCACACCGGCTATCATAACAATGAGCCTTTGCCATGCGGGCTTGGAACGAAACTCCCATGGCTGTGCTGGTTGTTTCATTTGTTCTTTATCCATTGATTCATCAACCATTCCGGCTATTTTAACATATCCTCCCAACGGAAGCCAGCCTATACCATATTCCGTATCGCCTTTTTTAAACTTGAAAAATTTGAAATTCCACGCATCGAAAAACAGGTAAAACTTTTCCACACGGATGCCAAAAGCACGGGCAGCAAGAAAATGCCCAAGCTCGTGAATAAAAACCAATATTGAAAGCCCAAGTATCAGTTGGGCCACCATAATTAAACCACTCATTTATTTATTTTTTTAATTAATTCTTCTGTATTTTTTCTTGTTTCGTTGTCACTATTGAAATAATCTTCCAGCGTGGGGGCAGAAATATAATATCCCCTTTGCATGGCTGTTTCTATTATTTCAGGGATGTCCGTAAAACGGATTTGTTTATTTAAAAAAGCGTTGACGGCAATTTCATTAGCGGCATTCATAATGCATGCGGTATTACCGCCTTTTTCCAACGCATTATAAGCCAATGATAGATTTCGGAAAGTTTGTGTGTCAGGTTTTTCAAAAGTAAAATTTTTTATGATATTCCAATCAATACGAGAAATTTCAGTTTGCAGGCGTTGTGGGTATCCAAAAGCATAGGAGATGGGAAGACGCATATCAGGTATACTCAGCTGTGCTTTAATGGAGCCGTCAGCAAACTGTACCATTGAATGAATTATAGACTGCGGGTGAATTAACACTTCAATTTGTCCGGGGTTTGTGTTAAAAAGCCAGTGAGCTTCAATTACTTCGAGCCCTTTGTTCATAAGTGTTGCAGAGTCAATAGTAACTTTCTTTCCCATTTGCCATACAGGATGTGATAAAGCATCTTCGGGAGTAATGTTTTTTAATTCATGGAGTTTTTTCCCCCGAAATGGTCCGCCGGAAGCTGTTAAAATGAGTTTTTCAATTTTATTATTTACTTCTCCGGCAAGGCATTGAAATATTGCTGAATGTTCTGAATCTACCGGGAAAATACTTACCCCGTTTTCGTAAGCGGTTTTCGTAATGATATCACCGGCCACCACCAAAGTTTCCTTATTCGCCAGGGCGATGTTTTTTTTGTGCCGTATGGCATTGAGGGTCGGTCTGAGTCCGCTGAAACCCACCATGGCGGCCAACACCAAGTCAATATTTTCAGATTCAACGATTTGCTCAATGGAATTATCGCCTGAAAATACTTTGATGTCGTATTTTTCGAGAGATGATTTAACTTCAGGATATTTTGTTTCATCAGCAATTACCACTGCATTTGGCGAAAACTCAATGGCCTGCTGTATTAATAGTGTGGCATTAGAGCCCGCACAAAGAATTTCTGTAGAAAAATGCTCCGGAAACGAACGTATGATATCAAGAGCCTGCGTTCCGATAGAGCCGGTTGAGCCTAATATGGCAATTTTCTTTTTCACGTTTTGCTATTATTCAAAAGACATATAATTTATCGGGTTTGCGGGGCTGCCACCATGCCATAGTTCGAAATGTAAATGTGGCCCGGATGTAAATTCCCCGGAATTTCCCACAATGGCAATGGGTTCTCCAGCTTTAACATAATCACCAGGTTTTTTTAACAGTACCGAATTGTGTTTGTAAACAGAAATGATATTGTTGCTGTGCTGTATTGATATAACATAACCGGTTTCAAGCATCCATCCTGTAAATATCACCGTACCGTCTAGCGTTGACTTTACAGCATCATTTTTTTGCGCAAGAATGTCCACTCCAAAATGGCGTTTTGCCGGATTGAAACCGTTAATTATTATACCTTTGACGGGCGTGAAAAAGAAAAAACTGCTTATGGAATTTTTGGCCGCTTTATCTTCGTTAAATGTGAGATTATATTTATCTTCAGCTTCAAAATATTTTCTTAATTCAGAATCTTCCGGGGTAATTGAAAAATCAAGCGCCATATATTGGTTTCCCGCACTATCGGAGGGCTTTTTCAAATCCGGATTTGGAAAATCTTTGCCTGCAATAATATATTTTAAATTTTCAAGATAAAGATTTCTGCGGGCGATTTCCTGCTCTATGGAATCAGTCTTGAGAAGAAGTTTGTAAATATCTCTTTGCACACGGACATCGCCATAGCCGGGGATGTATTCTCGCAAAGGCGTATAGGCAATGATAAAGGTTGTGGCAATGATAAGTAATATTACCGCAGTGCCTACCACAACGAAAACATTCATTCTGGTTAACCGGAAAGACACTTTACGTTCAAAAGTGGAATCATTCATGATTACCAGGCGGTATTTATCATGAAGCTTTTTGTTCAGGCGTTTCCAGCGGGATTGTTTTGGTGTAACCATAATGTTATACGAAGGTGCAAATATCCGAAAATATTATCATACTTTGGTGTAGTCAGGGAAATTAACGCGGAAAAAATGAGCTAATTATGAAAAAATAAAATAATTTTGTAAAAAAAAAGTTATTTTGTTTTAACCTCAAGAAAGTGCATTATAAATATCTGGCAAGAATTTTGGCGGCAGTCATAATATTGTTTTTGATTTTTTCTCTATCTTGTTCTACAAAAAAAAACACATTTACAAGAAGAGTATATCATAATCTCACAGCACACTATAATGCATACTTTAATGGCAAGGAAGCCCTAAAGGAAGGCACAATTGAGCTTGGTAAAATAAGCAAGGATGACTTTACTAAAATATTACCTGTTTTTCAACTTGGAACGAAAACCGACGCTCAATCAGTTTATAATTATCTTGACCGTTCTCTCGAAAAGGGCTCAATAGTAGTTCAAAGGCATTCAATTTTTATAAAAGGAAAAGAATACATCAAGTGGATAGATGATGCATATCTGCTTATTGGTCAATCTTATTTCTACAAGCAAGAATATGACTTGGCCATGCAGACCTGTAACTATATACTTAACAGGTTTAAAAAAAGCGATTTAAAAAATGAAGTTATTATTTTAAAATCTTTGATTAATGTTCAGCAAGACAGGCTGGACGAGGCAGAGGCTCTGTTGGTTTCCATAGAGAATAAGTTTGAAAAAAAGAAAAGCACCCGTACTGCAGAAAAACTTTATCCTATGGCTTTAAGTAATGTATTATTGAAACAGGAACGTTATGAGCAGGCCATAGAAAATCTTAACGCTAGTATTAAACTCAACAAAAAGAAAAGAATTCGTACACGGCTGCATTTTATACTTGCTCAGGCATACCAACGTACCGGGCAATTGCCAAAATCCAATGAAAATTTTAAAAAAGTCATCAAGTTGAACCCTATATATGATATGGAGTTTGCAGCAAAAATGAACCTTGCCCAGAATTACGATGTTACTTCCGGTGACAGCAAAGACATAAAAAAACTACTGAGTAAAATGCTGCGTGATGATAAAAATAAAGAATATCTTGACCAGATATATTATGTTATTGCAGACATTAACCTTAAGGAAAACGACATGGAGTCCGCTGTTGAAAACTTGAAAAAATCAGCGCGCCTGAGTGTGTCAAATAACAAACAGAAAGCCAGATCTTACCTGAAACTTGCTGATTTATACTTTGCCGAACCTTTATACAAGCCAGCTCAGGTATATTATGACAGTTGTGTGCAGTTTTTACCAAAAGATTATCCTAATTATATTCTGATTGAAAACAAAAAAAACACCCTGAACGAGCTGGTAAAAAATATTAATGCTGTTGATTTACAGGATAGCCTGCAAAAACTTGCCCGGATGCCTGTAGGAGAAAGAAATAAAAAAATTGATGAAGTGATTGAACAAATCAGAAAAGATGAAGAACGCAAACGGCAGGAAGAAATGGAGCGTCAGCAAAATCTGGCATTGGCAATGCAAAATCAGAACAATATGCAAACCACAGGTTCCTGGTATTTTTATAATCCAACCTCCATGAATTTCGGATATACTGAATTTGTCCGCAAATGGGGAAAAAGGCCCTACGAAGACCTGTGGCGGCTTAGTGACAAAACATTTACAGAAATACAATTTCAGGACATAACCGAAGAGTCTGACAGCACCGATAATAAAAAAGACAGTACAAAAATCAATCTCAAAGACAGAAATTATTATATTTCACAATTACCACTGACGCCTGAAGCTATTGAAAAATCAAATCTGGACATTGCTGAAGCGCTGTATAATATTGGGTATATTTATAAGGAATCTCTGTTAGACAATGATAAATCCGTTGAAGCCTTTAATAAATTAGAAAAACGTTACCCCGAAAGCATTCACATACTTCCGGCGTATTATAATCTTTTTCAGATTTATATCTCCACAGACAATACTCCAAAAGCCGATTATTATAAAAACCTGATTTTAACAAAATATCCCGACAGCGACTATGCTAAAATAATTCAGGACCCTGAATATTATGTAAAACTTGAAGAAAAACAAAATCGTTACGAAAAATACTACAAAGAAACATACATGCTTTATCAGGAGGGAAATTATAATATCGTGATAAACAATGCTGACAGTGTAATTAAAACTCTTAAAGATAAAAAACTTGTCCCCAAGTTTGAACTGCTCAAAGCACTTGCCATTGGGAAAACTCAACCCACAGAAACATTTGAAAAAACCTTAAAAGATATAGTAAGTAAATACGGCGGAACAGAACCGGCAGGCAAAGCGCAGGAATACTTAGATGCTTTGTCGCGAATAAAAAATATGTCGTCCGGAGAGAATGTAAATATAACCGATACTGTAAAAACCGAAACAAAAGAAATTTACAAGTTTGATCCCGGCGCTTTCCATTTTTATATTGCCGTTTTGGAAATGAAAAATACGAGTATTAACGAAGTCAAGATTGCCTATTCTGATTTTAACATGAAATTTTTTTCTACCCAAAAATACACCATCAACACTTTGTTTCTTGATGATAAACATGAAGTGCTGAATGTGGCAAGATTTAATAATAAAAACGAAGCATTGGATTATCTCAACGCTGTTCAAAACAATCAGGGCCTGGTTAAAATATTGGAAAATGCAAGTTACAGGCATTTTGTGATTTCTGCAGCCAACTACCCCTTGTTTTATCAAAATAAAGACGTTGATAAATACCTGAAGTTTTTTAATAAATATTATAAAATACAGCAAAAATAAAATGGCTAAAACAATTGAAACTGAAACCCCGGTTGTAAACATTATTGGAGTCGGAACGTCCATCAAAGGAGATATTAATTCAAACGGGGATATCCGAATTGACGGTTCTTTGACTGGTTCAGTAATTACAAAAGGGAAAGTGGTTGTGGGAAAAACCGGAACTATTGAGGGGGAAATCGTTTGTAACAGCGCCGATATTTCGGGCATCGTAAAAGCAAAAATCGCAGTTACCGAATTACTTTCTATGACAGCTTCTGCAAAGGTAAATGGTGACATTGTTGCCGGAAAATTTGCCGTGGAATCAGGTGCAAATTTTACAGGCACCTGCAATATGTCGCAAGACAAAAGCTATAAACCTGAGGCCACCATAAAAACCCCGGATGAAAAAAACAAAAATCCCTATTGATAATTATGCCAAATACTCCAGTATCGCCATACAGATGCTGGTGATTATTATTTTAGGCGTTGGGGGGGGTGTTTTGCTTGATAAATGGCTTGAATTTAAGTTTCCTGTGTTTACGGTTGTATTGTCATTTTGCTCAGTTGCTGTGGCTATTTATGTGGCAATAAAAGATTTTATAAAAAAAAAATAATTGGAAAAGAGAAAAAAGTTATTATTACAAACATTATTGTTTTCAGTGTTGCTGGAAATAATATCATTGATAATTTATTTCACTGTTAACAGTAAGTATATTACTGTTACATTGCCCTACCTGGTACCCTTTTTCTTTGCTGTATCCTTTTTATCAAACCTGATATTGTTGTCAGTAACTTCAGAGAAACCGGCGAGCTTTATTAGAGCATTTATGATGGTAACATTTTTAAGGTTTATTTTTTTTATTATCATTATGGTTATATATGCCTTTATGTTTCGAGGCGATGCCGTTAATTTTCTAATATCTTTCCTGTTGGTATTTATACTGTTTCTCATTTTTGACGTAGTCTTTCTTGTAAATAATCTGCCTAAAAAATAATATTTTTTAATTTACCTTTTTCATTGTCCTTTTATTAAACATAAAAGAACCATGAAGAGATTAATTACATATATAGCAACCACCATGTTTTCGTGCTTTGTTTATGCACAAGCCGTTGACAGTATAAAAAACAAAATTATTATCAGGGATAATGGAAATGCCATGGAGATAACGATGGGAGATTCTTCAGTTACAATTTCCTATGAGTTTATGTATGAGAAATATCTATTGAATGGCGTTGAAAAAGCAAATGATGGGAATTTTGAAAGTGCCTTAGCTGATTTTAATGTGGCGTTATTATATATCACTACCGACCCGCAGGCATATTACAATAAAGGCCTGGCTTATTACTATCTGAAACAGTATGATATGGCGATTGAAAACTATAATGTTGCTGTTGAGTTGGATTCAAATTATGAAGAAGCTTATGGACAAAGGGGTATTGTCAAAAGCCTGAGTGGAGACCCTGAAGGTGCAAAAACCGATTTTAGAAAAGCTATTTTAATAAAGCCTGAAAAAGGATTAAATTATTACAATTATGGTATTGCATTGTTGGTGAACGATGAAATAGACGAAGGATGCCAGCAAATGATAATTGCCCTCAAACTTGGTTATTCTGATGCCGAAAATGTAATTTTAAAATACTGCCATTAATTTTCTTTTTTAAAATTTTCATTTGATTAAAGAAGATTAACTATATTTGCCCTGCTTCAAAAAAGATAGTGGCCAATATGTTATTATGTTTTTCGAAAATGGGTAGTTTTAAGTATTATTTGATTTTTTTTGCTTTAATTATTTTCTCATGCCCATTTGTTGGTAAAGCTGAAGAAAAAGAGCCCTTTAATGCCGGAAAAACTATCATTGAGCATATTTCCGATGCCCACGAATGGCATATTGCCAATTTCGGCGAAACACATTTCAGCATTCCCTTGCCTGTGATACTTTATGATGATGGAAAAATTGTCGCCTTCATGTCGTCAAAATTTCATCACGGAACAGCCGAATATAAAGGATACAAACTTAATGAAAAAGGAAAAATCGTTAAGGTGGACGAGACCGCAAAACCGCCCCTGGATTTTTCTATTACCAAAAATGTCACCTCCCTGTTTATTAGCGTCATTCTTATCTGCTGGATATTTATTTCTATTGCACGCAGATTTAAACAGCATCCGAACGAAGCACCAAAAGGTTTGCAGTCGT
>Ga0265297_10005126_pt1 | contig 20447 bp, 19 predicted proteins | sample Munlanlwell13791_FD_192502 | JGI IMG/M metagenome (GOLD analysis project Ga0265297, IMG submission 192502) | Leachate microbial communities from a municipal landfill in Southern Ontario, Canada - Leachate well 137-91 | ecosystem: Engineered > Solid waste > Landfill > Unclassified | place...
TTGATTAATTAAAAGCGGTTTGATAGAATGCTGGCTGTCTAATATCGTATGCTCTTCGATCCGTATACCTAAACTGCAGAGGCATGGTATCCGGACGGCAGGCTGAAAAGCCTCGAGGGTGCAGTGGGAAACATCTGCACCTCCCATTTTGGAAAGGAGGGTAAAATGAAAACCTTATTAATCAATCCAATCCGTAGCGTATCAATCTCCCTCATTATCACCTGTCTACTTCTGGGCGTCATACTTGCCGGTTGCGCACCGGCTGCAACGCAGCCGGCGCCGGCCGACAACACTTCGTCCCAGATCACAGCCACCCCCATCATTCCGGGCAAAGCGCGTTTCAAAATAGCCACGACCACCAGCCTGTATGATACCGGTCTGTGGAACTACCTTGAGCCGATGTTTGAAAAGAAGGCCAATGTCGAGATGGACATCGTCTATGCCGGCACAGGCATCGCCCTGGAATATGGCAGACGCGGTGATGTCGATGCCATAGTGGTGCACGATCCCGCGGCTGAAGCCAAATTCATAGACGAAGGATATGGCATCAACAAGAGGTCGTTCGCTTTCAACCATTTCCTTATCGCCGGTCCTGTAGCCGATCCGGCCGGCATCAAGGATCTAACCCCCGAACAGGCATTCAAGAAAATATACGAAGCCGGCATAGCTGATCCAGCGAAAGTTAAATTCATCTCCCGCGGGGACAACTCGGGAACACACTCCAAGGAAAAGCTTATCTGGAAGGCGGCCGGGTTGAACTATGAGGATGTGCAGAAATCAGGGCCCTGGTACGTTGAAGCAGGCAAGGGCATGGGCCCGTGCCTGTTGATGGCTTCCGAAGAAGGGGCTTATATCCTGTGCGACATATCTACTTTTCTCGCATTCAAGGGCAAGGTGGACCTGGTACCTCTGGTCGAGAAAGGTGACCTGTTCCTGAACGTATATGATGTGATAGAGATCAATCCTGAGAAGATAACAACAGCCAAGATGCTGCCCACCGCTAAAGCCTTTACCAATTGGCTGATATCTGACGAGGTACAGGATTTGATCGGCAACTATGGAGTGGCTGAATACGGCAGGCCGCTTTTTACCCCGCTAAAGGGTGGTGGCTGCACCGAGTCCGGTTGTCCTAAACTGGAAGATTACACAGTACCTGTTGAATAAGGGATCGTGAGATGCAGGAGATCTGGCAGGCCCTGGTCCAGTCGGTTAACCTTATAGTCAGCCTGGACCCTGAGGTCATCCAGATCTCACTGCGATCACTGTATATCTCGGGATGTTCCATACTGATCGCCGCACTTTTTTGTATCCCCGTCGGCGGCCTCATCCATTTTCATGATTTCAGCGGCAAGCGTGTGGTGATCAATATAATACAGACCTTTTACAGCCTTCCAACCGTTGTAGTGGGCCTCATGGTGTTCCTTTTTATCTCTCGCTCCGGACCGTTGGGCGGGCTTGAACTGATGTTCACCCCGACCGCCGTCGTGATCGGGCAGGTGATACTGATCATGCCTGTGCTCACGGGCATGACGATCAGCGCGCTGAGCGGTGTGGACAGGGCGATACGAGATACCGCGCTTTCCTCCGGCGCCAGCAACGCTCAGGCCATGTGGGCGATTCTCTTTGAAGCCAGATTCGCCGTGGTGGGGGCGCTTATTCTGGGATTCGGGCGTGCCATTTCTGAGGTGGGCGCAGCGCTGATGCTGGGCGGCAATATCCGGGGTTATACACGGATCCTGACCACGGCCATCTCGCTGGAAACACAGCGCGGAGACCTTGTACTCGCTCTGGCGCTGGGTATCATCCTGATCAGCATAGCTATGGTGGTCAGCATTACCATGAACATACTGCTGCAGAGGTACTGATGGCCATTCTTGAGACTATGGACCTTGAGCAGCGCGCCGGCGCCTCCGTGCTCCTGAGCAAGGTCAGCCTGTCAGTGGAAAAGGGGGAGATTTTCGCTGTTATCGGCCCAACGGGCGCGGGCAAGACCACGTTATTGAGGCTGATCAACCTGCTGGACCGCCCGGCGGCCGGCGATATTATTTTTGATGGGCAGAAAATTACCGATCCGTCATGCGATACCGTTAAGGCGCGCCGCCGTATGGCCATGGTCTTCCAGAAGCCGGCCGTTTTTAATAACACGGTATATGAAAACGTGGCATATCCCCTCAAAGTACGCGGGACTCACGGGAAAACCGAAAAATCCGCTGTCCACCAGTTGCTTGAGACCATTGGATTGGGTGGTTACGCCAGGCGAAAAGCCAAAACCCTCTCGGGAGGCGAAGCGCAGCGCGTGGCGCTGGCGCGTGCCGTAGTGGTAAAACCGGACCTGCTGCTGCTGGATGAGCCGACGGCCAACCTCGATCCTGTGAACGTAAAAATGATCGAAGAACTTGTAATGCGGTTCAACCGGGAGCGCGGATTGACAGTAATTATGTCGACACATGATATGCAGCAGGCACAGCGCGTGGCGAACAGGATAGGAGTCCTGATGAACGGCCAGCTCGTGCAGGTGGGCAGGCCCGGCGACATCTTTTACTCTCCTGATAACGCCAGAATCGCGGGCTTTGTGGGTATGCGCAACATGTTTAGAGGCTATATAGTGCGGAACGAACTGGGTATTGCTGTTATAAACATCGGTGGCCGGGATATCCAGACTGTCTCGGATCTGCCGGTGGAGTCGGCTGTGGAAATCTACATTCGGCCTGAAGATGTGGTACTGGCCATGACTGCCGCCTCCAGCAGCGCGCGCAACAACCTGCGCTGCTCCATCACGTCGCTATCCTCCATCGGTCCGTTGTGTACCGTCACTGTGGATTGTGGGTTCCCGCTTGAAGTTCTTGTAACGGACAAGTCAGTTGTTGAGATGGGATTGAGTCAAGGCCAGGAGTTGTATGCCTCGTTTAAAGCCTCCGCGGTTCGAGTGCTGCCATCAATGCCGAGATGAGCGTGTCGATTGGTTGGCGATGTATGTACCACTTTTGCCGCCTGTTTTCTTAACGAGGAATATATCGGTGATAGCCATAGCCTGATCGAACATCTTGCACATATCATATATAGTCAGGGCTGTAACGGCCACAGCTGTAAGCGCCTCCATCTCGAAGCCCGTTTTGGCTTGCCCTCTGACAGTAGCCTCGATAGCTATGGCGCCTTTTTTAGCGGGGTAGCTGAAATCAACCGATATGCTGGTAATCATCAGGGGATGGCACAGCGGGATAAGGTCGGCGGTTTTCTTGGCGGCCATTATGCCGGCTGCCTGTGCCACTGCCAGGACATCCCCCTTGGGTATCTCATTTCTCTTCACCATTCTGAGCGTTTCCCTGCTCATGCTGATGCAGGCTGTTGCCGTCGCCAGCCTCTGTGTATCTTTTTTATTCGATACGTCTATCATGCGCGTGTCATGCTTGGCCATATCTTATCCCCCTATGCCGGACATCCTGGTATGCATGGCGCAGTTGTCGGACAGCCGGTGCATCTCGGGCTTGGATGCTACGGCATCGATCAGCAGGCGTTTGATATCGGAAATCGTTGAGCCACTGCGCAGGGGTGTCCTGACATCGATCCCCTCTGCGGAGAAGAGGCAGGGTAGCAGCGTCCCGGATGCCGAAAGGCGAAGCCTGTTGCAGCGGTTGCAAAACGGTTCTGAGACAGGCTCGATAAATCCCACCGTACCGCTGGCTCCGGAAAGGCGATAATATTTTGCCGCTCCGTTGCCTGCCATGCCGTAATGAGGTTCAAGCGTTCCCAGCTTCTCTATTTCATGGCGCAATAAATTGGCCGGAACAAGCCCGGCCGCTCCCTGAAGAGGCATCAGCTCTATGAATCTCACATGCCACCCTTTTTCCAGCGTCATGCGGGCGAAATCCTGTATCTCATCATCGTTTATACCCCGCAGGGGCACCACATTTATCTTTACAGGATCAAGCCCGGCTTCCCTGGCTGATTCCATTCCCTCGAGCACGTCAGCCAGATCGCCCGTGCGGGTTATCTTTTTGAAGCGGTCTGCTTTCATGGTATCCAGGCTGATATTAACACGCTGCAATCCGGCCTCTGCCAGCTTGCCCGCATACTTATGCAGCAGTATACCGTTAGTGGTCATCGATATCTCAAGAATCCCTTCCACTGCTGAGATCATGCGTACCAGGTCCACTATGCCCGCCCTGACCAGCGGTTCGCCGCCCGTGATCCTGATCTTATTCATGCCGATCTCCGCCGCAGCGCACACCACCAAGAGGATCTCTTCATAGCTTAGAATATCCTGGTGCGAGAACAGTGGGACACCCCCCGGCGGCATACAGTAGATGCACCTGAGGTTGCAACGGTCAGTAACAGATATTCTCAGGTAGTCTATGCCCCTCTGAAAGCTATCGCATATTCCCGGCATAATTATCCCCTGGTCAGGTATGATCTCCCGACCTGCCCTGCAGCGTTTCTATGGCATGCGGCACAATAGGCAGCAGCAGATCCAGGTATTCCTGCACAGCCCTGGGATTGCCCGGCAGGTTGACGATTAGACACCTGCCGCGTGTGCCGGCCACGGCGCGGCTGAGCACGGCTGTAGGGGTTTTTTTAAACCCGATGGCCCTCATCATCTCAACGATACCGACCAATTGCCTGTCAATTACACCCAGTGTGGCCTCCGGCGTAACGTCCCGCGGACTTATGCCGGTACCGCCCGTTGTGACAATCAGATCTATATTGCCGCTGTCAGCCCATGTTGCCAGCGTACTGGATATGATTTCCTCCTCGTCGGCCACAATCTGATATAGGGCAACCTCCATACCTGTGTTGCGAAATGTTTTCACTATGTAATCGCCGCTTGCATCGGAGCGCTGGCCCTGTGAGCCCTTGTCGCTGATGGTGAGAACTCCTGCTCTATACATTCAACATCCTCTGTTGGCGTAACTCCAGGCGCATCTGCTCCTATGTCGAGTTCCTGATACGGATCGAGGCTGTCTTTATTATACCAACTGTTTTCAATGTTCCCAGCATGGCCAGTATGGAGCTGGCCATAATGTCTTTGACGAACCGTTTGAGCGGCACGTTTTTACCGTTCACTGCCACGGACATATCGGACGGCATGGCGGCTATGATGTCACGTTCGATAAAATCGGCGATTCTGGTTATTTCCTCCCGGCCGAACACAGGTTTTTTACCGGCTCTCTTGACTTTAGCTATTACAGCACAGAGGTCGGATCCGTTGCATACCAGATCCTCTGGTTTACCTGTGGGGCAGACCTCGATCTTGGGCGCTCTGGTATCTTTAAATCCCTCCGCTAGGATGATGTCGTAGCTATCACCAAGTAAACGCACGGTTTCCTCCAGCGAGGGTTCGTGATCGAGTTTATTAAAGACGGTTACCCGTAAAGGAGAACTGATCGCTACGGCATCACTGCCGGCCTGAGAGTAGCGCCAGGTGTCCTTGCCCGGTTCATCGAGATCGATTGTCTGGTGGGCGTGCTTGACTGTGCCAACGCGATAGCCGCGTGACTTGAACTCAGCAATGAGCTTCTCCATAATAACCGTTTTGCCGACTCCGGATTTGCCAACGATAGCTATGATCGGTACCATATAGTTGACCTCGCTACAGCGCTTCCTCTGTATCATCCAGCAACTGTACCTTTAATATATCCCCCGGTCGGGCCAGCGGCCAATCCTCCGGGACGATGGCCAGGCCGTTGGCTCCCGTCATTGAAGTCAGTATCCCCGATCCCTGCGGGCCGGTTACGGATGCCTTCCAGCCATCTTCTGTCCTGCTGACGTGAACGCGCACGAAAATGCGGCGTGCATCGTCGTTGATGATCTCCTGATCTATAGCGGCGGATATAACCGGCCTGATGTGCTTAGAGATGCCACGCATCTTTAGGATGGCCGGCCGGGCAAACTGCTCGAAGGTGATCATGGAACTGACCGGATTGCCCGGCAGCCCAAGGTGGGGAATTTCTCTACCGTTAGCACTTTTAAGTGTACCGAAAGCTATGGGTTTACCTGGTTTCATCCGTACCGTCCAGAAGCTGATGTTTCCCATCTGGGCCAGCACGTTCTTGACAATGTCGTAATCCCCTTTTGAGACCCCGCCGGAGGTTATCAGCATATCGGAGTCCAATCCAAGCCTGATTTTTTCCTGCAGTGAGGCCAGTGTATCTCTGCCTATACCTATTATCCTGGCGATGCCGCCGTATCTGGCGATATTGGCTGCGATGGTATAGCTATTGCTATCGTAGATCTGGCCGGACGCAAGGGGTTTACCGGCGGGACACAGCTCATCACCGGTGGAAAGTACCGATACAACAGGGCGGCGAATGACTGTTGCGTTTTCGTTTCCCAGCGAGGCCAGTATGCCTATGCCTGCGGGAAGCAAAAGAGTGCCTTTTGTCAATACAGTCTGTCCGGCACGGATATCTTCGCCTTTCATCCGTACATTGAGTTGGGCTGTAGCAGGCTCCAGTATTCCTATGATGTCCAGTGGCTTATTCTGTTTTTTTCGCTCGGTCTCATCTGTATTCTCAAATCGAACAACCGCATCCGCTCCTGCAGGCAGGGGCGCGCCCGTCATGATGCGCACGGTCGTTCCTGCCTTTATTCTGATCGAGGTAGTATGGCCGGCCGCCGCTTTTCCGATCACCTTGAGGTATATGGGACTTTGTTGAGCAGCACTGAACGTGTCGCAGGCTCTTACCGCAAAACCGTCCATAGCCGAGTTATCATGTGGCGGTATATCATATTTCGCTACCACGTCTTCAGCCAGAACCTGGCCCAGTGCCGAAAGAATTGGCTTGTTCTCGAATCCCAGCACAGGAACAGTGTTCAGTATTTTTTCCAGCGCATCTTCAAGAGGAATCATGGGATGCAACCACCTCCGGATTGGATGGTATTATGTTGGCGGCCAATTCAAATGTCAAATTTAATGAATCAGCCCGTTGACTGTAGTATCAGTCCTTCTAGGCTTCCATTTTACGCAGTTCAGCCCTCAGCAATTTGCCCAGTAAGTTTTTAGGTAGCACATCAATGAATTGAATAGCCTTAGGGACTTTGTAATTAGGCAGCTTCATTTTACAGTAGGCCAGTATTTCCTCGGCACTGATCATTTCGTCCTTGCGCAGCACGCAGTAAGCCTTTATCTCCTCTCCATATACCTCATCCTTAACACCGATGACACCTGCTTCAAGTATCTGGGGTATTTGCAGCAGAACCTCTTCAATCTCCCGCGGCGATACGTTTTCACCGCCCCTGATGATGATGTCCTTCTTGCGGTCGGTAATATAGAAATAGCCGTCCTCGTCCATATAGCCGACATCTCCTGTGTGCAGCCAGCCGTTGCGCAGGGCATTGGCGGTCTCCTGGGGCATATTCCAGTAGCCTTTCATGATGGTGGGTCCTTTAACCACCAGTTCGCCTGTCTGGCCGGGCGGTAGTTCATTATCCTGGTCATCGAAAATCTTGATAGTATCGGCCTTTATCATACATACGCCGATAGATCCATACTTTGGCGGTTTATCGGGCATGTTGCCACAGGTTGTTGCACCGGTCTCTGTCATGCCCCAGCCTTCGTAGATGTAGGTCCCTGTCTTCTCCTTCCATTTCTTTCCCACCTCTGGTGGCAGAGGCGCTGCCCCGCAGGCGCACTCCTGCAAAGAGCTGAGGTCATACTTGTCGAAGTCCGGGTGGTTGAGCATCATAATATACATAGTCGGAACACCCGAAAAATTGGTTACACGAAACTCCTGGATCAATTTGAGGGCCAGTTCGGGATTGAACCACTTCATCACAATGCCTTTCATGGCGCCGATGACACCCATCAGGGAGGTGGCCAGCCCGTAAGAATGTGAGAGCGGCAGGACGAAAAGGCTGAGAGCCAGGCGGTTGCCGCCGGTTACCTTTCGCTCTATGTCTATCGGCTTGTGCATCCTGACATCCATCATGCTGCTTTTTATTTCCACCGTAGCAGAGCGGTAGCGAAGGATGAAGTCTCCGTATCCCAGCGCCGTCATGTAAAGACTGAAATGCGAGTGCATCACACCTTTATTGGGACCGGTCGTGCCGGCCGTATAGATCAGTGCTGCAATATCATCATTATCAGTCTCCTCGATTTTCAGGCTGTCCGGATGGTCTGATACGAGAGCGTCATAAAAAATAGTGCCGGGGATATCGTCCTTTTCGGTAACTATGACATGTTTGAGATCAGTGGTCTGTTTTTGCGCGGCCTGAACCCAGGGGGCGAACTCGGGGCTGGTAACAACGGCTTTAGCTCCGCTGTTCTGGTATATATAGGCTGCCTGGTCCGGTCTCAGCAGGGGATTCATGGGCACAGCGATCGCGCCAATTTTATAAATGGCAGAGAATGACCATATCACAACAGGGCTGTTGGGCATCTGGATGGCTACGCGGTCCCCTCTCTGTATTCCCAGTGACTTCAAGGCGTTGCCCAGTTTGTTGGATTGCAGCTCCATCTCAACATTTGTGTACCACTTTCCCTCGTAATAGACGCTTTCATACGGGCCGTATTTCTGAATATTGTCCGCGCCAAGGCTGCCCAGATTCATACCGCCTGCCTCCTATCCGCGCTTATTTGGTTAAAAGTGAATGGGATTTTGTGCCTGGAAGCATTTCCAGTAGGGCTTGAGATTGTTCTTGACCTCTGCCTCCATCACCTTGGTCTGGGCATACGCCGGATCTTTATAGAACTTCCTGGTGGCCGGCTCCGGCTCCTCTACATTGATATCCCAGTCGGCCAGCCCGGAGATAAGTGCCATCCACGAGTAAGGAAGGACGCGTTTATTATAGCCGGAAGCAATCAGGTCAAGCTCGCGGCCCTGGCACACTTCGTCTGCCAGGTATCTGACCTTCTCACCGATCATCTGAAATCCGCGCACGGGTAGTCCCAGGTCGGTCAGGCCGTCATCGGGATGGGGATCCGATCCGCCGTTGCGAATAATAAGCTGAGGCTTAAATTCGCGCACCAGCGGTTCTACGATCTCTCCGAAGATACGGTAGTAGGAGTCATATCCTGCGTTGGGAGGCATGGGAATGTTCACAGTGAAGCCCTTTCCCTTGCCCGTGCCGATGTCGCCGACAAAGCCGGTTCCAGGGTAAAGAGTGCGGGGGTCCTGGTGCAAGTCGATGAAGAGCACCCTGGGATCATCGTAAAAATAGTCGCAGGTACCGTTGCCTGCATGGGCATCAGTATCCAGAATAAGCACCTTGTTCAATTTGTAATTATTGATTAGATAGCGGGCAGAGAAGGCGACATCGTTATAGAGGCAAAAACCTTCTCCGCAGGAGGGCTTGGCGTGGTGCATCCCTCCGCCAATGGAGATGGCCTTTTTGTACGTGTCTTTCTGAATTAGGTCGCAGCCCATCTTGGCCTGACCGATAATAAGCCTGGCTGCCTCCTCCAATTTGCCCGGTGTATCGAAGGGCATATTATCCATGCTCTGGAAAAGGCCGAATTTGACGTGATCCAGCACGCCCTCGTGGGCGGCTTTATAGTAATCATGCGTGAAATCTATATAGTCTTTGTTGCAGATGAGCAGCAGGTCTTCCAGTGTGGCCGGCGGAGCCTTGATAAAGCGATATTTCTCACCCTCCGGCAACCTCTCCCGCAGGAAACTTGGAAAAATCTCATATCGGTCGCCGCGGAACGGGTGTCCCGGGCCATAATCGTATTCCCGCAATTCTTCGCTGTAAAGAATGGCAACAGTCAAAATGGCCTCTCCGCTAAAATATTACAGGGGAAAAAGCTATAGCTATATTACTCCACCCCAAAAAGTTAAACAAGGTTTCTGAGGCTGGCGACTGTTTTACTCTGAAAATTACTGGCGTTTTGTTTTATCTTTAATATAAAATGTACATACTTACGGGTGAGGAGGCCGGATATATGAAAAAAATTTTAGTGACGGGCGGCACAGGATTCATCGGCCGGCATGTTGTACGTGCTAATGTTGAGAAAGGCAATCAGGTACGCGCGCTGGTGTTGCCGGGGGATGAGGGCGCGGCCATGATCGAGAAGCTGGGTGTAGAGACTGTGACAGGGGACATCCGCGATTACGAGTCAGTCAAACAGGCTGCAACCGGCAGAGAGGTCATATTCCACTGCGCGGCAGTCGTTACAGACTGGGCGCCGGCCAGGCTATTTAAGGAGGTTACCGTGGGTGGGGCCGAGAACATCTGCCGTGCCGCCGCCGAAGCGGGGGTATCTCGCCTGGTGGACATCAGCACATGTGACGTCTTTGGTACCAGTGAATCCGTAGTGATGGACGAGACGCTTCCATTTCAGTACTGGGGAGAGCCGTACCCCGATGCCAAGATAGACGCGGAAAAAATCATGCGCAGATATCACGAGGAGAAAGGGCTGCCGCTGGCCATGGTTTACCCGCTTTGGGTGTACGGCGAAGGAGACCAGACCTTCGTCCCCCTGCTGGCTGACGCTATCATCAAAAAGGAACTGATATTCTGGCGAAAGGGCGCTATAGTGTGGCCCACCTATATCGACAACCTGGTAGACCTGTTGATGTTGATCTCGGAGGATGACAGGGCTATAGGGAACGGCTATCTGGTCCATGACGGTGAGTCGACAACGCTGGAGGAGTTCTGCGCAGGTATAGCCTCTGCACTGGGGGTTCCGCCCATCAATACTTATATACCTTACTGGGCAGCGATGAACGCGGCCAGGGTGATGGAGTTTACCTGGAAGCTTTTCAAGATCAAAATGCGTCCCCTGCTGACCACATATACCGTAACAAACCTGGGATCGAGGTTCAGGTTCTCCATAGACAAGGCCGAACGGGAACTGGGCTGGAAGCCGCGTATAAGCTATCGTGAGGGTTTCGACCGCACCATGCAATGGCTGAAAACGATGGATGCGGCTTTGTTTAAACAGAAGTGAGGAGGCAGGAAAGTGAAGGATTTTAAAGATAAACTTGTTTACATAAGTGGTGGGTCTTCAGGTATCGGTCTTGCAACGGCAAAACTGCTGGCGGGCAGGGGAGCAAACGTTGTTATCTTTGCCCGTCGTCAGAAAACGCTGGATGACGCACGTGATGAGATTAATACGTGCCGGATGATTGAGGGTCAGAAGGTACACTGCCAGTCGATGGACGTCTCTCAGCGTGAACTGGTGGAGGAGGTGCTCAAGAAGGCTGTGGCTGAATATGGCGTTCCGGACGTGCTGATTAACTGCGCCGGACGTGCCCGTCCCGCTTACTTTGAGGAGATAAGCTTTGGTCAGTTCGATGAAACCATAAAAGTGGACCTGTACGGCGTATGGAATACAATATCTGTTCTCCTTCCCTATATGAAAGAGCGTGGCGGATATATTGTTAATGTATCTTCCGTCGTGGGTTTCCTGGGTATCTTCGGTTATACCGATTATGCCGCTGCCAAGTTCGGTGTGATAGGTTTATCGGAAGCTCTACGCAGTGAATTAAAGAGATACAATATCGCGGTATCGGTGCTCTGTCCGCCGGATACCGACACCCCCGGATTTGTTGAGGAGAACAAGACCAAGCCTGAGGAAACAAAGGTAATCTCAGCCGGGGCCAAGCTTATGAAACCGGAAGCAGTGGCGGAAGCTTTGCTGAAGGGTATGTACAAACAGGAATTTATCATCATCCCCAACGCGGACGGCCGATTTACATATATTATGAAACGGCTTTTCCCCTGGCTGGTGGAGATGGTAACCGATTCACAGGTACGGCAGGTACAGAAGGTAAAATAAGTGAGAATTCAGAGAGAATAGATGGTTAAGGACGATAAACGAAGGCTGATCGCCTCACTTGAGATCGTGACCGGCGTAGGGCTCATCTTGTTCTGGCTCGCCTTTTTCACCGTGGGGCTGGCACCCGAAAAGGCGCCTCCCTGTTATTTTGCCTATGAGAACTCATTTCCACTTCCAGACGGGATTCTGGCTGTATTACTGCTGATCGCAGGTATATTATTGATGAAATCGAATCCTGCAGGGCGTATTCTTTCTCTAGTTGGGGGCGGAGCACTGGTCTTCCTGGGATTGCTTGATTTCAGCTTTAACCTGCAGAACGGAATATACCTGACTTCGGTAATAGACCTTGTGCTGAACGCCTTTATCAATCTGTGGTGCGTGGTTTTTGGCCTTGCTGTGTGTATCGTTGCAGGCATAATGGAAAACTGACTATCGGTCAGTTGGGATTACCTGCGTTTTTGCAGATATAATGGTTGCACCATGGTTGCAATCATTTTCATATTAGCCTGGAAGCCGCAACCGATGTCTCTCATTTACGGGTTATACTTTACTGACATACAGTCTTGCTTGCTGTCGAAAAAGTATGTAGTAAAATTTGCCAGATAGAACCCGCATGTGCTTTAGTTGCACGGTTGGGTGAAGTATTGACAGGAGAGAGGTTATTTTGAAAGCAGTGCAGTTCGATGTCAAAATCCCGCAATATCTGGCGCTCAAGGTGATTGGCGCACTGAGCGAGCAAGCTTTTTACAACGGTCCTCTGTCCACGGTAAAGCTGGTCGATATTCCCGAGCCCTCAATACCTTTCCCGGGGTGGGTAAAGATTAAAGTTACCCGTTGTGGTAACTGTACCAGCGATATCTACGCTGTTCTGTTGAAGGTTTCGGCCGCCTGGACACCATATACTTCTTTTCCGGCTGTGCCCGGCCATGAGATCTGCGGCACTATTGATGAGGTAGGTGCGGATGTTCAGGGTTTAAATAAGGGCGACCTGGTTGCCGTCTGCCCGGTGCTCAACTGCATAACGCGTGGAATAGAGCCGGTATGTGATGCGTGCAGCAAAGGTCTTTCGAGTTGTGAGAACTTCGCCGAAGGGAAACTGCCTCCGGGACAGGCCATCGATCTCTGTATTGCGACGATGGGAGGCTATAGCGAATATATCATCGCCCATAAAAGTCAGGTTTTCAAGATTCCGGCGGGGATGAGTGTACAGGAGGCGGCCCTGGTCGAGCCATTTGCGATTGCACTGGAAGCAGTCCTTTCGAACCGGCCCCAAAAAGGGGAGCAGGTGCTGGTGATCGGCGCAGGCGTGATCGGCACCATGATCATGCATTCGATACGCGCCCTTGATATCCCGTGTGAGATAACGGCCGCTGTCAGTTCCAATTTCACAGCCAACCTCGCCAGGAAGTCGGGTGCAGACCACACGATTAGCGGTAAAACTGCCTTGCAACAGGCAGCGAAGATTACGGGAGGGCGGTGTTACAAACCCATGCTTGGTCCGGATGCCATGATGAGTGGATACGACAGAATATACGATTGTTTCTCCTCTTCAAATAGCGTCAGCATGGCCATGCGTCTGGCAAGGACAGGAGGTGTGATCTCACTGGTGGGCAATTCCCGGCAGATTAAGTTGGACCCAACCCTTTTGTTGATTAAGCTGATCTCGATCAAGGGCTCACTTTATTACGGCTTCCACGAGTGGAAGGGTAAACGGAGGCACGTGTTTGAAATCGCCATTGACCTTATGTCGGGAGGCAAGGCGAAGCTCGCTGATATGGTAACACATACCTTCAGGCTGGATGAATATAAAAAAATGCTGAAGGTCAATACAAACAAAGGTCGTTACAAGGCTATCAAGACCCAGTTTATTTACGATTAGATAGCCAATAACTGGTTTCAGGGTTACGCGTTCGAGGACAATTATTTACATATGAGGGGGTAAAATGGAACAAGGTAAGGTATCTATTGGTGTAAAGCTCGGATACGGGGTCTGCGATTTCGGAGCGAACCTGTTTTTCACGGCAACTGCATTTATTTTATTGAACTATCTGACTGATACCGTGGGTCTCGCGGTGGCGCTGGCAGGCATTGCTCTTATGGTGGGCCGTCTGTGGGATGCCTTTTACGATCCTGTTATAGGTTATATCTCGGACCGCACCGTAACCAAAATGGGCCGGCGCAGGCCTTACATGCTGGGAGGCGCCATCCCCCTCTTTATTGCAGTGATAGTCATGTTTATAAATCCTGTGCTTCTGGCAGGCGCAGGTATATCTCAGACAACACTATTTATCTATGCCATGGTTGTCTACCTGATCCTGTGTACCGCTTACTCAACAGTGAATATCCCCTATATGTCCATGGCGCCGGAGATAACAGCCGACTACCATGAAAGGACATCCATGATGGGTTACCGCTTCGGATTTGCCGCCATAGGCACCTTGCTCGGGGCTGGTTTGGCCCTGCCGATCGTAGCCCTTGCCCCCGACAAAAATATCGGCTTCGTGCTGCTCGGAATTGTATTCGGCTCCGTCATGCTTATCACGGTAGTAATTACGATATTTACAGTCAAGGAGCCTGTACATTTAAAACCGGCAAAATCCATGGGCTTCGTTAAGACTTACACAGAGGTCTTTAAGAACAAGCCGTACCTGCTTATCCTGGCAACATACATATCTCATATAATGGCTATCACTGTGGCCAGCGGCATAGTGATTTACTACTTCAAATATATTCTGGGCGATGAAGCTGCGACCACCTGGGCCATGCTGATACTTATCGGAACAGCCATTTTATTTATCCCGGTCAGCGTCTTCTTGAGTAAAAGGTTGGGCAAGAAAAAGGTTTATGGAGCGGGCTTTGTAATCATGGCGATCTTTCTGATGGTGCTCTTTTTCTTCGGCCACACACAGGGCGTAACTTTCACATTGATAGTCATGTTTTTAATGGGCACAGGTTTCGGGTTTACATACGCTATGCCTTATGCAATAGTAAGCGACGCAATTGAATACGATTATCTGAGGACAGGGGAGCGAAGGGAGGGTGCTTTCTTCGGTATCTGGACATGGGGATTAAAAATCGGCCAGGCGCTGGCCATCTTTCTGATGGGTGTAACTCTCGAGTCAATGGGCTATGTCGCCAATGTTATGCCGCAATCTGCCAGCGCCCAACTCAGCATCCGGCTTTTTCTGGGCCCCATATCAGCCGGCATATTTATCATTGCAGCCGTGTTTTTGTATTTCTACCCGATAACAGAGACACGTTATAAAGAGATATGTGCACAAATCGCCGAGATGGAGGCCAGGTCCAGCGCCTCTTAAGGCAAAATAACCTTGAATTTATAATATATGCGCAGACGCCACCAGTTGAGAGATTGAATATATGTGGATATACTGTATTGGATTAGTTTACTTGTGTATGCGGCGGCCGATGGCTGGTTAAATCAAATATTGAGGTAAGTAGATGGGTAATGTCAATGTAATCATCGACGGAAAAAAGGTCAGGGTACGCGAGGGGGCAACCATACTTGAGGCGGCAGAGGCGTGCAGCGTCATCATACCCACATTCTGCCATATCAAGGGACTGATGCCCACGGGTGTTTGCCGCGTGTGTGTGGTGGAGGTGAAGGGTTCCAAAACTCTGGTGGGGGCCTGCCACACGCCTGCCTCGGAGGGCATGATAGTGTCCACGCATACCCCGAAGGTGGTGGCCGCGCGAAAAGTCATCGTGGAGCTGATGCTGACGGGACATACCGGCGATTGTGTGAACGATCCCAACGCAGAGAACTGCAAGCTACATAATCTGGCCTCGGACTACGAGGTGGGCGCACCGCGGTTCAATGTTAAATCGCCGCGTTTCTATCCTGCTGAGGAATCCAACCCTTACGTGAGGAGAGATTTATCCAAATGCATACTCTGCCGCAAGTGCGTAAAGGCCTGCCGGGAGATAGCCCGCAAAGATGTGCTGAGCATAGGATATCGCGGCTTCAGGTCGAAGGTGGTCAGCGGATACGACGAGGCTCTCACGGCGGAAGTCTGCCGTGATTGCCTGATCTGCATCGAGCACTGCCCTACGGGGGCGCTGAGCAGGCCTGTCAAAGTCTGAGTATAAGGGGGCATGCTGATGATGAGCGACAAGAAAGAGACAACCGCGGGCGGACATTCCGGCGCTGGACTGTTGCCCAGTCTGAAAGCCGAGGTGGAGCAGAAGAATTACCTTTCCAGGGAGACGTTGGAGGGGATCGCAGGCCAGGCAGGCCTTCCGCTTAACTCTGTTTATGGGGTGGCCTCGTTTTATGCATATCTGCCAGTATCTGCAGTAGGCAGGAATGTGATCAAGGTGTGCAACTGTCTGCCGTGTGAGATCAAGCAGGCCTCCGCAGTGGTGGAGGGCATCAGGCGGGAGATAGGGATAGGACCGGGCCAGACCACACCCGACGGGAAGTTCACTCTGGAGATGGTGGGTTGCATCGGGGCCTGCGACCAGGCGCCAGCCATGTTGATCAACGATAAATTGTACGGCAACCTCACGCCTGAGGGCATTGCCGGGATACTGAAATCCTATTGACAGGAGGATGTAAGTGGCGGAAAAACGCATTGTACTGAGCAACTGTGGGACAATCGATCCACACAACATCGAATCTTATCTCAAGGTCGGGGGCTTCAAAGCTTACGAGAAAGCGCGTAGGATGAAGCCGAAGGCAATCGTCGAGGAGGTTAAGAAATCGGGGCTGACGGGCCGCGGTGGCGCCGGATTCAACTGCGGCATCAAGTGGGAACTGGCCATGAACGCCAAAGGCCATCAAAAGTACCTCATCTGTAACGCCGACGAGGGGGAGGTCGGCGCATTCAAGGATAAATACATCCTCTCCAACGACCCCTATGGACTGATCGAAGGGATGCTTATAGCGGGACTGGCCATCGGCGCCCGGCAGGCCTATATCTACCTGAGGGGTGAGTACCATCCGCTTAATAGCCTGCTCGTCTCCGCCATCGAACAGGCAAGGACCAAGGGCTATTTGAAGGACATGGATATCCAGGTTTTTGAAGGGGCCGGCGCGTATGTATGTGGTGAGGAGTCTGCGCTGATGAACTCCATTGAAGGGCAGCGGGGTGAGTCGCGCTATAAGCCGCCCTACCCACCGCAGCGTGGGCTGTGGAATATGCCGACCATCATCAATAATGTTGAGACCTTGATGAACATTCCCCATATCATCAGTAACGGCTCGGCTTGGTTCAGCGCTATGGGTTCCGGCAGGAGCAGGGGCACCAAGGTCTTCAGCGTCAGCGGCGACATTGCCAGGCCGGGCATCTACGAGGTGGAGATGGGCAGTACGCTCAAGAAGCTGGTTGTCGAATTGTCCGGGGCCACCGACGTAAAGGCCGTGCAGATAGGCGGCGCGACGGGCAATGTCATACCGGGATACATGATCGATACGCCTCTCTCTCATGAGGCGTTCCTGGGATCGGGCGCGGTGATGGTCTTCAATTCGACACGGGATATCATCGATATCGTTTATAACGATATGCACTTTCTCAATGAGGAGTCCTGCGGCAAATGCACGCCCTGCCGCGAGGGGACCGAGGTGATGCTGGAGATATACGGGCGTCTGCGGCAGGGGGATGGCAAGGAGAGGGATATAAATACGCTGGAGGAGCTGGCACGCACGATGGCGGCAGCCTCGCTGTGTGGGTTGGGACAGGCGGCGGCTGTGCCCGTGCTGGACTCGCTGAGATATTTCTACAACGAGTACATAGACAGGATCGATCAGTCGCAGTTTCTGCGCAGCTACCTCGGCGGTGAATTAGTTCTATCGAAGGAGGGAATTAGATGAGCGCGAACTCGCAAGAGCAGACGGCACGCATGCAGGAGATGTTCGATAACCTTTCTGCTGATAAATACCCGCTCAAAGAGTACAAGTATATCGGTCAAAAGATACCTCGAAATGTGGACGGCCTTGCCAAAGCTTCGGGGCAGGCTGAATATACTATAGACATCCAGTTGCCGGGCATGCTTTATATGAGATTTATTGACTCTCCCTTCCCTCATGCCAGGATAGTTAAGATGGACACCAGTAAAGCCGAGAAGCTGCCCGGCGTTCGATATGTACTGCGCTATGACGACCCCGGGTTGCCTGAAACGGAAAATATCGGATATTTTCCAATTTTCCAGAATGACAGGCCGCTTGATCCTGTAGCACACTTCGAGGGACAACCGATGGGCGCAGCCGTGGCTGCCGATACCGAGGCCGTCGCTGAAGAGGCACTGTCTTTAATCGAAATCGAATGGGAGCAACGACCTTTCCTTCTTGATCCTGTGGCAGCGAGCGAACCGGGAGCTCCGCTTACTTTTCCCGAACGATACTCAGATGGCAACTTCTGGAACAGGGGAGTATTAGACGAACTGATACACGGAGATGTCAAAAAGGGATTCGCTGAAGCAGACAAAGTAGTTGAATTCAAGGTCAACCGATATGGCCATACCTGGATATGCCCGGAGCGGCCCTGTGGAGTCTGGAGATGGAATGGGGACCACGCAGAGGTCTGGGTGAAGAACCAGAGGCCGTTTGTGGCCAAACGTAATATAACCACCTGGTTTGGCGGCATTCCCATGAACAAGATCCAGCTGCATATGCCGTATCAGGGCGCCACCTTCGGCGGCTGGACCCACGTTGATTGGAGCTTCGGTGGGCTCTACTGTGCTGCCGTGGTCTCGAAGAGACTCAAAAGGCCGGTGAAATATATCCTGACCCGCAGGGAGGACTTTTACGGCAGCTCGATGGACGAGGGTGTTTATCTGATAAAAGTCGGTTTTAAGAACGACGGTACGATCACAGCCGTAGACGGGACTGTATATCATGCCAGCGCTATCCATCCGGCTTTCAGTCCTGTAGTGCATTTTCATGAAAATACAAGAGTTCCCCATCTTAAAGGACAGATCAAGTCTATCTGGGTCAACAAGGGGCCTTCAGTAGGCATACGTTGCGAGATGCTCGTGCCGATACTGGTTCAGACCCTGGTCATGGACCGCGTTGCGGCTGAATGTGGAATGGACCCGACGGAAATAGCCTTGAAGAACGACGGCTGCCAGGGCCATGATATAAACTGGCTCAACGAGCAAAAAAAGAAGCGCGGCTTCGTTGTGCGTGACAGCCTGAAGGAGTGTATCGAGAAGGGCAAGGCGGAGTTCAAATGGGACGAGCTATGGCATAAGCCCGGAAGCAGGAAACTCCCCAATGGCCGCATGCACGGCATCGGTTTCACCTGGGGACATGAGTGGTCCGATTCGACCGGTAGTGGAGAAATCGCTATCCGTATTGAGCGCAGCGATGGCTCAGCCACGCTGCTGGGAATACACTGTGATAACGGTGTGGGCGCGGAAAGTGCTTACTGCCAGATAGCAGCGGACGAGCTGGGTATGCGGCTTCAGGATGTGCACTTTAATCCACAATTCGATCCAGGCTTCCACCTCAATTCGCCGGACTCATCATGCGGGACATCGGCCAACGGCTTTGCGGTACGCCATGCGGCCAGAATACTGAAGCAGAAGATACTGGAATCCGCCACCAGTCCAAGCTCGCCTTCACAGAGAGGAAGCTACGCACCTGCTTTCCCCAACATGAAGCCGGAGGATCTGGATATCAAAAACAGCCGTATTTTTATCAGGTCCGACCCGTCTCGCTGGATCAGCATGGCCGATTACGCCAGGCTGATGGCCATACAGGGTCCGGTCAGCAACGCTGAGCTCTTCGGAGCAAGGAGCGCCTGGACGGAGCCTCTCTTCGCCCATGCTTTCCATGTTCAGGAGGGAGAGTACAACCCGCACAGTCCAAGGGAAAAATTCTGCCGGCAGGCCCATTTCATGGAGGTGGAGGTTGACACTGAAACAGGTGAGGTACTTGTCACCCGCATCGTGAATGTCAACGATGTAGGTAAGGTGATCAACCGTATGAACTGCGAGGGTCAGCAGTACGGTGGCAGTATCATGGGAACAGGCCGCGGCAAGCTGGAGGAAATGGTTCACGATCCTGTCACCGGCGTGATGTTAAATGGTAACCTGATTGATTATAAGATCCCCACCATTAAAGATGTGGGTCCTATCGGTACCATCCTGGTGGAGACGGGCCTGGGCTATGGACCATACGGACTTGTCGGCATAGGTGAGGATATTGCCACTGTCGTTCCGCATTTGATAGGTCCTGCAGTATACAATGCCATCGGTGTCTGGGTTTACGATTTCCCCATCACACCGGGTAGAGTATTGAAGGCACTGGGGAAAATATAGCTAAAAATCAAAGCTTCGAAAGAGGAGGACGAGAACTTGAGTAAAGAGATTAAGAATTTCGTTTGCCCCTACTGCGGGGAATCACACGATACGCAGGACGGGCTGAAAAGCCATGTCTTCAAATCGCACAAAGGGCGCGGTCTGCCCGCAGCCGAAGGCCGCATTAAACTGATTATCAATAAGGCAGAGCACACCTTCCTGGTGGAGCCGAACTGGACCCTCTACTACCTCATCCACGACAAGCTGGGCCTGACCGGATCCAAGCAGTTCTGCGACCGCGGCGCCTGCAGTTCATGCACCATGATCGTGGACGGCAAGCCTGTCCTCTCCTGTATGATGCTGGCTATCGAGTGCGACGGCAAGACCGTCGAGACCGTCGAGGGCATCGCCGCCGACGGCCATCCCCTGATCGAAGCATACGTGAACAACCACGCCATGCAGTGCGGCT
>Ga0265297_10005127_pt1 | contig 20442 bp, 9 predicted proteins | sample Munlanlwell13791_FD_192502 | JGI IMG/M metagenome (GOLD analysis project Ga0265297, IMG submission 192502) | Leachate microbial communities from a municipal landfill in Southern Ontario, Canada - Leachate well 137-91 | ecosystem: Engineered > Solid waste > Landfill > Unclassified | place...
AACATCGTCCGAAGACAGTCCCCGACTTCTTCAAGGTTTCCTTCCTAGCGCGGGACATGACAGAAGAGGAACTCCTGCGCTTCACAAAGACTGGTCAGGTCTAAGCCCCGTGTGAGGTTACATGGTCGATTACGGCGGTGCCGTACTTCCACTTACCGTTGATGATAGTGCGCTGAAGCGTTCTCTCGCGGGGACGCTCGGCTCATTCAAGGCTTTCGGTAGCCAGGTAGACGGTGTAATGGCGAACCTTGGCCGGTTCACCATTGCCGCCACGGGACTCTATGCCTTGAAGAAGGCGTTTGATGCGACAACCGGCGCGGCCCTGAGCTTCAACCAACAGTTGAAGGCGACGTGGGCCGTTGCCGGTGATTTGTCTCGGGGCGAGTTGCGTGCGTTGGGCGGGGAAGTCCGCTCGCTTGCCCGTCAGTTCAACATGACGGCGACCGAGGCCCAGCACGCGATGTACGAGATCAACCAGAGCGTGTTCTACGGGGCTGACGCGCTCGTGATCTTGAAAGAGTCCGCCAAGGGCGCTGCGGCGGGCATGACGGATGTCTACACGGTTGCCGACATGATGACGACCGTGCTGAACGCCTACGGCATGGCGGCTGAGAAGTCAGCACACGTCAATGACGTACTCTTCCAAACGGTTCTGTACGGCAAGTGTGTTGCTGGTGACACTCGCGTCCTTTTGGCAGATGGGCAATACCGCCGGATCGACTCGCTACAGGAGGGAGCAAGGGTTGTTTCATTCGAGGGACGTTCGTTCCTCCCGATGGATGCTTCCTGGGTTGACCAAGGGACAAAGCCCATTGTCAAGCTAACTACACGGCTTGGCAGAACAATCAAGACGACCTGGAATCATCCATACCTAACGGAGGATGGCTGGAAGAAGGTTTCAGAATTGAAACCCGGCGATGCAATTGCCGCTCCTTCCGATCTTCCGTTCTTCGGCACGAAACATGTTCCAGAGGAAGAGGCGGCATTCCTCGGACTGTGGCTCGCAGAGGGGACCGGAGGTGCGCGAACGCCAGAGTTAGCGTCTCGGTCATACGGCGAGCAGATTGCCAGTTGGGCTCCTCATTTTGGTTGTGAGGCGCGCAGGAGAGGCTCTGATCCAGACCATACGCCAGTCTATGCATTCTCTCGGGGCATTGAGTATCGTGGCAAAGACGGCAACAAGGCCATGGAGTTCCTGCGCCGCCTTGGCGTTGCTGACTCGAAGTCTGGCGACAAGTTTGTCCCCGATGAAGTCTTTACCTGGGATCGAGAGTCCCTTGCCACATTTCTCCATTGGCTATTCAATGGAGATGGCTGGCTTACCGACTACCGAACGTACAGAACCGGGAGCGGATTTCAGCTTGGATATTGCTCCAAGTCAGAGCGACTAGTTCGTGATGTCTCGCACCTTCTTCTGAGATTCGGTGTTGTTGGCCGCATTAGACGCCGCCACGGAACAGGGGCATGGGTTTGGGAAAGCAACCGCTATGCGGAAGTGCGCCGTTTCGTTGACCAGATTGGAATTGATCGTCCGGCAGCGAAAGAAATTGTCAATCATGCCCCCAAGTATGTCCATGCCATGTGGGGCGTCATCTACTATGACAAGATCATCTCCATCGAAGAGGTTGGAGAAGATCATGTCTACGACCTAGTCGTTCCCGCCCTCCATAACTTTGTTGCGGAAGACATCATTGCCCATAACACGACGATGAACGAGTTGGCTACACAGTTTGGCCGACTCGCTGGCGTTGCGGCCCCGGTTGGGGCAAGTCTAGAAGAAGTCTCTGCCGCGATTGCTACCCTGACTCGTCTCGGTATCGATACCGACACGGCGGTCACAGCTATTCGTCAGTCGCTGTTCCAGATCCTGCGTCCGTCGAAGGCGCTCAAGACGGCCATCACCGCGCTTGGTTACACAACCGGGCGGGCGATGGTCGAATCTCTGGGCTTTGCGCAATCGCTGCAAGCCCTTGTTGACTATGGCAACTCGGCTGGGGTGGAGATGGAGTCCTTGTTCTCCAACATCCGTGCCGTCCTCGCCATTCTGCCTTTGACCTCGACGGCGGCGGGGGAGTATGCCGACGACTTGCTGCGTGTCGGGAATTCGGCAGGGGCAGCCGACACAGCATTCAAGAAGATCACATCGTCGTGGCTGTATCAGATTCAGAACCTGAAGGTCATTCTGAACGACCTCGCGGTGTCGTTCGGGCAGTTGCTAGTTCCGGCGATCCAGGCGTTCCTGAAGACGATGCAGGCGCTCTTGACGCCGCTGGCCCATGTAGCAGAGTTCCTGGGGCAGATCGGCGGGCAACAGACTGTCGCTCTGGTCACGACTGTTGGGGCACTTAGCCTTGCCTTCGGTGGATTCGTAAAGATCCTAAACGCTGTCAGGCTGGCAATGTGGGGCCTTATCGAAGCCGAAGGCGCGCTTTACACGGCTGGCAGGTTCCTATTCAAGGCCCCCATCAACTTCGGGATGAACGCCAGTATCCCCAAGGGGCTTGGCCTTGCCGCTCTCGGTGCATTCGGTATTGGCGCAGCGATCAAGGGCCTTACCGTCGATCTTCCCATCTATCTCGATCCGAAGGTCACTGGGGCGGAGAAGACCAAAGCGAAGCTGAAGACGGCGCTGGAGACCGGGCTTGGATCTTTCCTCGGCGGAGCCATCTTTGCCAAGATGCTTGGGGCGACATTCGGAGGAGCCGTTGCCGCCGGGATCGGTGCTGGCCTCTTCACTGCCACGATTGGCATCTACATCGCCGCCGAGATTGTCAAAGGCAAGCAGGCCGCAGAGGAAGCCGCTGCGGCCCTAGCAGCCGCGTTCACTATTCCCAAGAGCAAAGAAGAGATTGAGAAAGAGCGCACAAAGGCCGCAGTCGAACAGATCAACATCCGAGAACTCCTGCCCTTCAAGATTGCTGACAGCATCAGAGAAGCGTCAAAGGGCTGGGAACAAAGCTCGATCCTCGCCGTTGTCGAAGACCTCATCAAGGCCAACGAGTACCTGAGTTCGTTCAAGGGGAAAGAGCGCAACTTTCTGGTTCAGCAACTCTACGGCATCGTAGACGCGATGTACGAGACCGAAGTCACGGTAGATGACTTCGGTAATCGCATTCGGAAGCTGCGCACAGACTTCGAGGATGCAGCAACTTCTCCTGATACTCTCTCTACTGCCATTGACGACTTTGCCAATCAGTATCGCACTCTCGCCAAACTGACGGGCGCTCCAGCCATTGTGAAGGATGTAGCCAGCGAGATTGACATGGCTCGTTACAACTTCACGCGAATGTGGGACCAGTTGAAGGCGGGGAACCTCACAGGCGCAGAGGCGACGAAGAAGTGGGAAGAAATCACCGCAGTTGTCGATTACTGGGCAGATCAGGCCGACATTGCGGAAGCCGCTGGCTGGAAGAGCGCCGTTGCCATTCGTGCCTTCTCTGACGAACTCAATTCCTTTGTTGAGGTAGCGGACGCGACATGGGCAAAGCAGATCGATGCGCTTGTCAAGGCATGGCAAGACACGACTGCGCCAATCGAGAAGCGAATTGCCGCAGGCGAATCGCTTCAGTCTCTGCGCAAGTCTCTGGCTGAACTGGCAACCAATCCGGTGTACGCACAGTTCAAGCAATCCCTGCTCGATCTTGTCAAGCGAATAGATGCCGCCGGACTTAGTATGGGAGACGCGGCGCAGAGCTTGGCTGTTGGCTGGAAATCGTTGCGAGAGGGGCTTCTCTCTGGCCAGCTAACCGTAGAGCAATTCTTCCAATCGCTTCTTGATCTTGCTCTAAGAACGGGCGATCTCGACGCTTCGCTTCAATGGCTCTACGACAAAGCCAAGGATCTGTCAGAAGAGCTTGGCAGAACGATCACGCTAGAAGAGGTATTCCAGATTGAACTTGGCGTGAGCGCCGATGTCGCTGCCGAGTTGTCAAGGCGGCTTGACGAAGCTGCCGATTCTGCTAGTGACTTTGCTACCCAGATGCGCAACGCAGGTGCTGGCATCGCCAGCATGATTGGCGATCTAAACTCGTTGATGGATCAGGCTCTCGCCAGCATGGCAAAAGCCGAGACAGTTGGCGAATGGGGAGACCTGTACGGGCAATTTGAGAGCATTGTTGGCGAGGGCCAGAGTCAGCGAGAGCGATACGAGAGAATGTTTGTCAACCCCGATCCGGGGTTCATGGCGTGGGTCAACGAGACGCCAGCGCGTCAGGCTGAGTACGAAGCCGCGCGGGATGCCGCAAGAGCCGCAGCAACTGAGTGGCAGCAATTGCCCGGGACGATTGGGCAGACAAACGCCGATGTTGCTGCAGAGCAAGAGCGTCTTGCCGAAGAAGCTGCGCGTGCAGCAAGAGAAGCCGCATCGGCCGCCGCTCAAGCCGCTCAAGATGCAGCTCAAGCCGCGTCTGACGCTGCTGACGCCATGCAGGAGGCTTTCCGTGACCAGTTCCTGAATCCAGTCAAGAAGGCGATGGAGTCAGGTGATTGGTTTGCCTCTGCTGAGACGATTCGCGCCATGGCAAATGCCCGTGAGCAGTATGTCAAGATGGCGCAATCCCTGTCCGACGCCAACGGGGAGCATATCGACGAAGCCGAAGTCTTGGAGCTTCTTATCCAGTCCTATAGCGAGCTTCTCAGTGCGCTTGACAATGAGATCAAGTGGATGCAGATCGCGGGTGAGGACGCGACCGAGCTAGAGAAGCTGAAGACACAGATCGAGAATCTATTCGATCCGCTCGGTGGACTGAAGAACAAGATCGAGGAGATTCTTGGCATCAAGAACCCGCTACCCGGCGCGACCAGCGCATCATTCCGAAAGATCCTCGATGCGATGTATTCCAACGGTTACGACAGTGGCGGGCTAGTTCCTGGATCGGGAAGTGGGGACATCGTTCCAGCGATGCTGGAGCCGGGTGAATTTGTCATTCCGCGCTGGATGATGGCAATTCCTGGCATTGGTGGCCTGATTCGTCGTGTTTGGACACGCGGCAAGAGGATGCAAAGTGGTGGCTGTGTCGGCGGAGTTTGCCCGGTTCCGTGGGATATCGATGTCAATACGCCGACAGCCCCAACTGTTGATCTCGCGCCCGCATTGAACAACGTTGCCGCAGCAGCTAATAGAGCCGCTGCGAGCGTGTCAGCCATGACTGGCTCATGCAACAGTTGCCAGAAAGCCCAACAGCAAGCCGCGCAGTCTGCGACGGACTATTCCGAGGAAGTCACTGTTGCCGTAGAGGCCGTCAAGACAGACTGGGAAGCCCTCCTCCAGCGCAACTTGGCAGACGCAGAGCCAGGATCGGGAGGGTGGGATCTCGCTTACTCCAGTGCGAAGGACTTCATTGCCGCAATCGAGCAACTGATCTCTGAGTTCGATTACCTCGGGTACGACACCACAAAGCTGCGTGAACACCTCGCCGCCGAAGAGGCCGAACTTAGGAAGATACCAGAAGCCCTTATCGCGTTCCGCAACAATCTTGAGCGATACGGCACGGACATCAAGGACTTTATTCTCGCCGTCTTTCCAGAGGACATGGCGTCTACCATAAACGCCTTCTTCTCGGCGATGCAGGAAGTAGCAAGCATCAACCCGGCTCACATCAAGCAGGGGCTTACGTTCCTCAAGAGCGGGCTCACCGATATTGGTCTCGCCATTGTTGGGATGTTCCGTGGGGTCTCTGGCGAGCAGACACAGGCTGGGTTTGCTGCTGGCGGAGCGTCCGTGCTCTCTGGCATTGGGAGTCTGCTCACGGGCAATGTTCTTGGTGTTGTTACAAGCGTCATCGGTGTCTTCTCGGCGATTGGCGATTACGTGAAGAAGAAGCGCGAGGAGATGAAGAAGAAGATCCAGCAGATGCTTGAAGTGGCGTGGGATGCTGCTCGCTGGATTGCGACTGCGGCTTACAAGACTGGTCGGCTCATCGTCACGGTGCTGGGGAAGATTGTCAGTGTCTTTGGATGGGTGGCGGGGAAAGTCGCCAACGCTGCTTCTGCTGTTATCTCAATGCTTGGCGATGCGGTTGGCGGGGCTTATGGTGCTGTCGGGAAAGGGATCTCTTCCGCATTCCAGCGTCTTGTTGAAGTGTCAACCACGCTCGCAGACAGATTCCGTAGCCTAATCACAAGCATTGATGCCTACACCGAGATTCAGTCGGCGCTATCTGAATTGCAGAAGAGCATCTTTAGTGCGCTGTTCTCCTTCCTAAGCCCCATTGCCACCATTCTAAAGAAGATCGTTGGGCTATACGAAGACGAAGCCGAGGCGCTTGGGACATCGCTAAACGTCCCCACGGGCTACAAGGTAACGGCGGCAGAGTGGAAGGCGGCGACTCCGGGCGAACCGGGCATCAAGAAGGGTGCAGAAGAGGAAGAGACCTGGATTGAGAAGCTGCTGACAAAGTTCAAGGACGCTATCGAAGCGGCCATTGCTCCGTTCAAGAAGTTCTTTGATCTCATGGCAGAGATTGCCGAGATTGTTGGCCCGGCGATTCTTCAGGGACTTCTTCCGGCTCTCGGGAACTTCGGGAACGCTTTGGTCGAACTGGCAAACCAGATCAAGTCAGAGCTTGTCCCGTTGCTGACGAAGCACTTGCCGGGAATCATCGAAGGGGCATTTGACTTCTTCTTCGATGCCCTTCTAGCTGCCGCGAATGGTCTTGTGATTGTGCTCAAGGGCACGCTCCCTGAGATCGAGAAAGCCTTTTTGGCTCTCGGAAAGTTTGGCGACACGCTCATTGTATTCACGGCCGAGATTGCCAAAGCAGTCACTCCAACGCTCGCTGCCTTTGTCGCTGGGATTGCTACGCTCATTGATCGTATCAGTGTCGAACTGATGCCTGTTCTGACGAAGTATCTCCCAGCGGCGCTGAACGAGGTTGCCAAACTCACGAGCACCGTTCTTCTGTCGGCGTGGAACACTCTGCTCAACATCGTTCTGGCCGTCATCCCGCAGCTACAGGGATTTGGGGCGGAGATTGGGAAGCTATCTCTGTCTGTTCCCAAGCTGTTCGCAGAGATCGGCAATGCCATCACCCCGATCATTGTTGCTGCTGTTGGCGCGTTCACGGAGCTATTGAAGAGGATCAACACCGAACTCATTCCTGCGCTATCAGGGAAGCTCGCCCCGGCAATTACCGGGATTGCGACGCTCCTAAGTGGGGCATTCTTTGGTGCCGTGAATAGTGTCTTGACGGTTCTGGTTGGGGTGATTCCAAACCTCTCTGCCTTTGGTGCCAGTCTAGGGACCATCGGAAAGCAGCTTCCAGAACTGTTCAGTGCCATAGCTGCGAAGATCACCCCGTCTGTTCAGGCGCTCATTGATTCATTCACTGCCCTGTCTGGGCGCATTAGCAAGGAACTGATCCCGGCGCTGATTACCAACCTGCCAACGATCCTTGCCAACTTTCTGACCATCATCAAGGGACTGTTCGACGGAATCTCTAACTCTGTCGTAACGGCGCTGACGAAACTCTTGCCGTCGCTGACTGCCCTATCGACAAGTCTTGTCAAGCTGTCTGCCACATTCGAGCCGCTGATTACCAAGATCACTGACCAGCTAGTGCCTGTTCTCGAATACTGGATTGGCGAGATCACGAAGCTAGTGGACTCGATCACCACAGACCTTATGCCGGTGATTCAAGATACCCTACCGGCGATTCTTGAAGGCGCTGCGAATCTGCTCGGTGGGAGCATAACAGGAATCGGCAAGCTGATCTCGGACACGTTCAAGAACACTTTGCCTGGTCTATCTACTCTGTTTACTACGCTAGGCGAGACCGGCAAGCAACTTCCGGGGCTGTTCTCATCGCTGGCAACAGCTCTCTCGCCCGTCATCAACACTGTTACCTATGCGTTGAATGGGCTAGGGCAATGGATCAACAAGACTCTCTTGCCTGATCTACAGACCTTCTTTGGCAACTTTAGCAAGTGGTGGCAGGCCGAGGCTGATCCATTCCTGAAAGAGAAAGTTTTCCCGAAACTCAGCGAGTGGGGTAATCAGCTCTACACGTTCTTCAAGGAAAAGGTTCTGCCTTTCTTGCAGAACAAGGTCTGGCCGTTCTTCGAGAACAAGCTATGGCCACTCATCGAGAAGTTCGGGGACAAGCTCATCACGGTCCTTACCAAGTTGTTCGATGTCATTGACAAGCATTGGCCGATAATCGAGGAGTGGCTGGCAAACAAGCTAGAGAAGTGGCTTGATGGTCTCTTGCAGAACATCAACAAGCTAACGGGTGCAATCGGGTTGCTCGAAGGGCCGTTTGGATGGTTGAAGACAGCATTCAAGAACTTCTGCGACTGGCTTACCAATCTATTTGGTGGCAGCAAAGTCACGAATGCTTTGCCCGTTGCCCTTCAAGATGCTGTGAAGCAAGTGCAGGAGCAATCAAGCAGTTCTAGCGGGTCTGGCACTGTATCAGGAAAGAAGTACGAAACCATAGACACGACATCGGACTCTGGAACGACAAGCGGATCTGGAACGACAAGCGGATCTGGCACAACAAAAGACCCCGATGTATGGTCAATCTCGACGTCTGGCTCGTTCAGTACCTCGTCCAAGTGGAACGGGAAGACTCTCTACGAGTGGCTCGCGGGGATTGGAATCGGCACTGATCTCGCCAACAAGATTGCTGGTGCTTGGCACAGCATTGGCAAGGGCGATGCGCTTCTCGCCTGGCTGGTCCAGCATGAAGTCGGCTCCAAGTCTGCGCTGAAGAGTCTCTTTGCCGCCGGGCACCCGGCAGGGATTACGTCATCGGACTATTCTTGGGCACCATTTTCCGTTCCCGGTCTAAAGAAAGGCGGCTTCACCCTCTCTGAGGGTCTGGCCTACCTCCACAAGCACGAGTACGTTCTCCCTGCGAAGACAGCGAGTCTTGCTGCGGCTGGGATCAGCGGCAACATTGTTGTTGAGAGCTACACGATCTTGGACGGCAAGATCGTTGCTGAGTCTGTCAACAAGGTCAACGCAAGCCGCGAGACACGGGCCACGGGCGGGCCAGGCGGTCGCCGCTGGAGTCGATGGGGATGAGAACCGTAGTCGGCGGCACCACTCGCGGGAACATGCAGATTGACTTCCGTGTCCAAGACGAAGCCGGGGCCTGGCAGAATCTAAGTGCCCGCGTCTATGACGTTACCTATTCTGACGAACTAGAATCGGATTCGTGTGGTATTAGGGTTGCGTTGCGCAATGCCTACAAACGATGGGTCGAGAACACAAACAACTCTCTCGATCCATCGGATACGTCCAGTTCGTATTACGTGTCTAGTGCCCCCCTTCTCGGCCATTATCATGAGTGTTATCTCAAGGTATCGAAAGACTCGGGGGCAAATTGGTATGAGATATTCCGTGGGCGCGTTGGCCCAGGCTCTGTATCGTGCTTTGTTGACATTAGCGGCGATGATGTAGTTGAAGTCAGTCCGGTCGATGAGTCATTCCGGTACAAAGAGCAATACTGGTACGACTCACTTACCTACAAAGACGCTGACGCCGTCTCTATCTGCTCGCAGATGATCCGCGACCAGGGATTCAGGGGCATGAACGATTCTGTCGTTGAGATAGATGCCCCTGCCTATCACATTGAAGAGTACCAGACCGGGCAAACGAATCTATGGGATGCGATGAAGCGTCTGCTGGAACCCACTGGATACATCTTTCGTATGACGTGGGACCCGACATCGGGTGCGTTCCGGCCCTGTGTCTACGACCCAGAGAGAGACAAATCTGTAGCCGACATCACGTTCTCTGGCAACTTCTCATCGCGGCGCATTGACGTGAATGAGCAAGATGTACGGACGAAGGTTGTTGTCAGGTATCGAGACCGTAACTATGGCACGGTGCGTCCGGCACAGGTCGAAGATGAGACCGCCCGAGACAAGTATGGGATTCCAAACGGCACTGGTGGACGACTACACAAGACCATGTGGTACGTCGCAGAAGGGACCGGCGACCGATACTCGATGATTGACACCCAGGCCGAAGCTGAGAGCCTGGCAAGCTACATTCTGCACGATCTCAAAGAGCCGTCTCCAAACGTCGAGATTGAGATGCGATATATCCACCCAGGCATAGAGGTTCATGACTATGTCGCATTTGTCGGCAGAGACTACACCGTGAACGTTGGCGTGACGGCAGTCTCGTGGCAATGGTCGGTGGACAACCAAGTGGGGACGATGAATGTCACGGGTACGGTGGATCGAGTGATCGGTCTCTCTAAGACATGGTTAGTCAACGATACGAGAAACCCGGATGTGGCTAATGCCGCATTGTTGACATATCTGGCAGGTGATGGGCAGCGGCCAGAGACACCTACTGCGCCGTCTGTGAAGTCGTATTGGGGAACGGATTCCGATACCGGGGCAGAAGTGACAGTTCTAGAGGCGACGACAACGCCGGTCAAGAACTGGGATTTGTCGCAATACCGCTGGCGATACAGGGTTGAAGACGAAGACTGGATTGAGCAGACGACAGACAAGCCACGGCTGTTTGTGAAGGGATTGCCAGTTGGCAAACCAGTAAAGGTGCAAGTCCGCGCAGAGGATTGGAGCGCCAAGGGAGGCTAGGTTGGACAAGACAAAGACCACACTCATTTCTAGTTGCACAATCCTCGCGGGTGAGACCACGGCGCTCTCTAGCTGTACGGAGATTGACCTTTCTCGCACGGTTCAGTTTATCGTCATCTGTGACGGAACGTTCAACGCCTCAACCGATGATGGGCTGACCGTTCATCTTTACCCAAGCGACGACAATAGCACTTACGATGGTCGACACTGGCATAAGTACGACATCAGACACTGTGTCAGTTTGGGATATGACGCAGGGACGGTGGAATGGGTGCTCGGGGAGACGGTAACTGCTGCCGCAGCGGGAACAGGGACAGTTGCTGGCTGGTCGATTACCAGTGGTGCGTTTGCTGATAGCGATGCTGCCGGGACGCTCATCCTTGAGGACCAAACAGGAACGATGTCTAATGACGGTGCGCTCACTGGCAGCGTAGCGGGAGCGGCAACACAAGACGGGTCTGTGGCAGCATATGCGTTTCAGAATCACTCTCAACCCATATCGCCTGTTCCACTTTACATGAAAGCTCGTGTCACGAATAACGGGAGTCAAAGTGTTACGGGCTTTACCCTCGCGGTTGTCACAATGGATGTCTAATGTATCGGTCGTATTGGGCGCTGTTTGACTCCGAAGTCGGGTACATCAATACCGACGGTACGAGCGATTGGTCAGACATCTCCGAAACGGATATTGCCGGAGACTCGCTGGCCCCTGCGGCCCCGATTGTATTGGCTACATCCAAGCCCAACGCCATCGAATTGACACTGACCCCGCCGACAACCAATGCTGACGGGACAACGTGCGTGGACTTCAAGGAATATATTGTCTACTACTCCGACTCTGGCAGCATCGATACGACAGACAGCGGCAGTTACACGGGAGTCTACACCGTATCGGGTAGCAAGACAGAAGAGACCACCCATTCTCATCCGGCGACGGCTACGACCTACTTTGTAGTTACGGCTGCGGATACGTCGGGGAATGCTTCTGAGGCTTCTGGTGAGGTCAGTAAGACCCCCGATGCAGCGCAATCTGTCACCACAAACTATGTTCCTAACCCGTTCTTTGCCATTGACTCGGACGGAGACGGGTTGCCTGATGACTGGGTATTGCAGGCGGGATGGGAAAGGGCAGAAGACGCTTTCCAGGGTTCGTACTCGATTCGTGGACAAGGGAGTGGCGTTTCGGCCATTTCGTCTCAGGTAACTCTTCCGGTATCAAGTAAGGGGCTCACTGTATCTGGCGTTGCGAAGACGACAGGGACTTCGTTCACTCTTACCGAGATTGCGACAGAAGATACAACGAGTGCCCCTATTGCCTACACGGATGCTTCGGGAAACATCGCTGCGATTGCTCGCCAGAAGGACAGCTACGACATTATCGAGTTGTGGGACATCACAGACCCGACGACGCCGTACATGATCGGGTCAATAGACAGCAGTGGGGACAGTTCTCATCGCTCGAAGCCATTCAAGATTTACGGCAACTACCTAATCTGCGGGAACCAATCGTCGAACCATCTCTACATCTACAACATCTCGGACCCATCTGGTCCGACTCTGACAGAAGACTACACGTTGGCGAACGCTTCTGGGCGGCTTGCCGCACTAGCGATCCGTGATTGGTACGTGTATGCGTGCTGCGATGATGCAACAAACGGTGGATTTATCGAAGTCATAAACATTGTGACTCCGGCATCTACATCGCAGGCCGACCAGATTGATGATGTGTCCGGGACATTTGCCTCCTTCCGTGGTGCGGATGCGAAGAATACCCTTCTGTGCGCGACGATCGACGACAGCGTAGACGATTGGGAAGACCCAAGCGGATACGAAGACTCAGAATCCGCATGGGATAACGAAACGAATGCTTACGATGGTGACAGCGACACGTATGCTGCGACAGCGGACACTATCCCACAGGGCAACTGGTCTGATTACTTGGTCTTCACAATAGGACCACACTGGTCTACGCAAGTTCGGTTCGATGCTTTTTACACATCCGCGGGCGGCGAGTTGTATGTGGCCATTGACGTTGATGTCTACGACGGCAGTTCATGGACTGACGTGTACTACGGCGCGTTCACGAACCACACAGCCACGACCAAGACCTTCACGGGCCAGGTTGTGACGAAGGCTAGAGTCCGCTTCTATAACGGGCACGGCACTAGCTGGAACATGAAGGTATACGAGTTTGACTTCTATCCAGAGTCCTCGCGCATGGTGGCTTACAACATTGCTGACCCGACAGCCCTATCGTTGTCTGATACATACTCCCAAGATGGGTTGAAGGCTCCGATCATCAACGGGCAGCATGTCTATGCCTCGTGTGATGCCGGGGCGGACGAAAACAAGATCGTCGTTCTCAGCATTGCCGATCCAACGGACATAACCTACGTCACGGCTGTTGGCGGCGCTGGCACACCTAACTACACCGGCACTGATGCGCTATTCCTTTCTGGCGGCTACCTTGTGAATGTTGGCGCTGGCTCTGACGCGGGCAAATATGCCGTCTCGTATTGGAGCCTTGGCTCGCCAGATTTGCCCGCTCTCAAGTCTGTAGAGGAAGCGTTTACTGGCGACATGGATGCTGCCGACGAAGCGGGCGGATTGATTGTCGGGGTCGATGTTGACAACTCGAAAGTCAGGATTGTCGATCCGAAGGTGTCTGCTGACTGGGAGTTTCGTGTTGCCTTCTATGATGTCTCGGGCACTCTAGTTGAGTCCATCGTCGCATACGACGGCAACTACGACGTTCCCCTTACCGGAGAAGACTGGACTGCGTTCTCGCAAGTTATCCCCGAAGCCGATGTCCCAGACGTAGCGAAGACAGTCGCCTTTATCTGTTACTGCAACGAGTCCACTGGCTACATCTACGTGGACAGTCTCAAAGCCGAGTTCGTGTAATTCGTAGCACTTCCCAAAGGTGGGTTCATGGCCCTTCCATTCGAGCAACCATTTCGCATTACCGACTTCCGCTTCGATGATGCGGACAAGCTAACTATTGACGCCTCGGGGAGAATCCGAGTTGATGGCGGACGCTTGTACCGTGTGGACACATACGGCGCGGCTGCTTCGGATGACCTGTCTGCAATTCTTGGCGGGTCTGATGGAATGGTCGTTACCCTTGTTGCATTCAGTGATGCGCGGACAGTGGTTATCAAGCATGATGACACTTCCGGAACCGGGAAGATTGTCACGCCAACAGCGTCTGACTATTCTCTGGATGACAACAACAAGGTCACTCTGCTTATCTATCTCGCAGCGGATAACCACTGGCACATGCTTGCGGCTCCGTCATCTGGCGGGACAAGTCATACACTCGATAGTGCGACGCATACGGACGTTGGCTCAATTACCGAAGCACAGGGCCAGTTGTTCTATTACAACGGCTCAAACTGGTCGGCGCTCGATCCGGGGACAAACGGCTGCTTCCTTCAGACACAGGGCGCGGGCGCTGATCCTGTCTGGGCTATTGCGTCTGGTGGATCGACTGGGCCTACTGGTCCGACAGGCGCGGCGGGTGCTGCTGGTGCGGCTGGGAGCACTGGGCCGACTGGACCGACAGGGGCAGGAACAACCGGACACACTGGACCGACAGGGATTACCGGGCCAACAGGTCCGGCTGGCGCATCTGCCTCTGATTCAGGCTATCTAGCGACTGGCTTCACTGACCAGACAAGCGTTGTCGTGGCGCACAGCTTCGGCAAGCGGCCTGTGGTCAATGTGATCGATGGTTCTGGAAATGGCGTTGACTTTGCTGTTGTCCATGATTCAGTCAATCAATTCACGGTTACGTTCAACGAGACGCTTACTGGGACGATTATCTGTTCAGCGGGTGGGTTGGGCGCAACGGGGCCAACTGGAGTGACTGGTGCGGCTGGTCCTACAGGTGCTGCGGGTGCCGCGTCAGCCACGGGTGCTACGGGGCCCTCGGGTCCGACAGGACCTACCGGGCCTGCGGGGGCTGGCGGTACGGGCCCTACGGGGGTGACAGGCCCAACTGGCCCCACCGGAGTTACTGGCCCAACGGGGCCAACAGGCGCGGCGTCAACTGTAGCTGGTCCCACCGGGCCTACTGGGCAGACAGGACCGACAGGCCCGGCAGGGCCAACAGGCGCAGATTCTACGGTAGCTGGACCCACGGGCGTAACAGGCCCGACTGGCCCTACTGGGGCTGGGACAACTGGCCCTACCGGTGCACAAGGCCCGACTGGGCCTACTGGCACGGCAGCCTCCCTCAACCGTGACGTAGTGACTGCGACGGTCAGCGGGACGACCTCTGAGACAACGGTCTACACCTACACGGTGCCGGGCGGGACACTGGGCACGAACAAGATGATCCGGCTGACGGCGTTGATGGCGGCGGGGGCGAACGCGAGCGGGATCACCATTCGCGTCAAGTTCGGCGCGACAACAATCGCGTCATATGTTGCGAATACGCAAGCAGGCTACACACACGGGCGTATCGATACCGTGATCTCGGCGCTCAACTCGGCAAGTGCACAGCGATGCTCGACGCTAATCGACTGGGGAATGCCATACATAGCGACATTGGGCGCGTCAACCAATGTCGGCAACTCATTCTCGGCCACCGAGGCGTCGGCGTCGGACAAGGACCTCGTCATCACGCTGCAACCGGCGGCGAGTGGAGTAACGGCCTACATGTACGCAGTCCAAGTCGAACTCATCTAGGGGTGGGGATTGAACGTTCTGATTCTTGCACGGGGGGATTGGAGTGGGGCTGGCTATGCTCTATGCCAGGCGATCAACAAGAACACAGAACACCATGCACGGCAAGTGGCAATGGACCAATACTGGACACAGTATCAGGCCGACACCCTTGCGCCGGATGATGCTCAACTAAGAGAATTGCTTGATTGGGCAGACGTTTGGAACATCCATGATGATGCTGACAGCCTAATCCCTGCGGGCGTCACTCACAAGCCGACAGTCTACACCTATCACGGCACATGGTATCGGCGAAACCATCAGGCCGTGAATGAAAAACATTCAGGGCGTGTCCAGACCTGTCTCACGCAGGACTTGGCGCGATTCGGGCCGACGTGGCTCGGAAGGGCGCAGGCGTCGTTGACTTCCGAGCAATCTGCCGAGTTCATCGTCTGCCACGCCCCGACCAAGAGGCGACAGAAGGGCACACAGTCGATTGTAGATGCCCTAGAAGGGCTTGCGGGCGTCTCTCTGGACATAGTAGAGGGCATTCCCCATCAAGAATGCCTCAAGCGCAAGGCCAAGGCCAGCGTCTACATTGACCAAGTCGGCGAAGCGGCTATCGGTTACGGGACGAACTCACTTGAGGCATGGGCGATGGGTATGCCCGTAATCTGCTGGTGCCCGCCCGAAATCGAGGCCAAGATCATCGAGGCTGTTGGCTATCTGCCCTACTACAAGGCCAACACGAAAGACGAGATTCGTACTGCTGTCGAACTCTTCCGTGACAATCCAGAAGAGAGAGAAAAGTGGGCAGAGATCGGGCGAAAGTACCTTGCCGAGCATCATGCCCCGAAGGTAGTAGCGGATCGGTTTATCGAACTGTGCAATCGTGCAGTTATACTGCACAACTGCACGGAAAGTCAAACCAGGCGTGTCTCTGTCTGCATGATCGTCCGCAATGAGGAAGCCTTCCTTCCATGGGCGATCAATAGCACACAGGGCTTGGCAGACGAGGTCGTGATCCTTGACACCGGTTCAGAGGACAACTCGGTCCAAGTAGCAGAGTCTCTAGGCGCTCGGGTGATCCTTGGCGGCGACCGGATGAACAAGGGCGGGTCGCGGAATCAGGTAGCGTCTGAGGCGACCGGCGACTGGATTGTTGTCCTCGATGCTGACGAACGCATCACCGACCCCGCTGGCTTCCGGCAATACCTCATGTCCTCAACGGCCAGCGCCGTCTCTATTCGCATCACAAACGTAGACGCCAACGGGAACTACACGATGGCGTGGGACCAGGTCCGCGCCTACCAAAAGGGTAAGTGCGAGTACCGCTACCGGGCGCACGAAGTCCCTATCGTCTCAGGGAATACCGAGTTCACGAACTTCGTCTTCGAGCATCGTCAGCCGAAGGAACGGAACTCTTGGAAGCTACAGTACACGCTCGATCGGCTGTTACTCGATGTACAGGAAACGAACTCGGCACGGCAGGTCTACTACCTTGGGCGGCAGTACCGCTACCTCAATCGGATCGACGAGGCCATTGACACGCTCAAGAAGTACATGGAGATGTCCCCTCGTGGCTGGGACGCCGCTGACTGTTGTTTCGAGCTGGCGATCTGCTTCAAGGCCAAGGGGATCATCCACGAGTATGAATCCTGGCTCTACCGTGCCTGTTCTTGCCGCCCCGACAACCGCTACTGGTGGTATGCGCTGGCCGAGTCCTACTTCTCTCGTGGCAGATTCGACCTATCCGCTGGCTGTCTACGCTTCGTGCTAGAGATTACGAAGGAATCTGGCTTCTCGCAGACTGACCCATCGAAAGTGTACGAACTTCTTTCCCGCTGTCTCTGGAAGCAACGGCGATACGAAGAGGGGCGTCTGTACTCGGGAGAGGCACTGAAACTCCACCCAAACGACCCACACTATCAGAACAACTACCGCTTCTTTGAGGAAAAGGTAATGCAGGGAGCTACGCATGGCAATTAGAGATGTCTATACCGACCTACGGCTGAAGGGGCAACTCATCTTTGATGCCGCTTCCGAGCTGACCATTTCCTCTGGCGCGATCACCATTACCCAGTCCAACCATACCGTTGACACGCAATCGGATGCGGCGAGCGACGATCTCGACACGATCAGCGGTGGGACGACCGGGAGCATGGTGTACCTCGCTGCGGCGAATGGTGCGCGCACCGTTGTCATCAAGCACGGGGCGGGAAACATTGTCACGGCGGATGGATCGGACTACTCCCTGGACGATGCGAACAAGGTTGTCTCGCTGATTCGTGACGCGACGAACTGGCACCTTGCGGGGTCAGCGGGAGGGAGCGGGAGTGGATCGACTGGCCCGACAGGACCAACCGGCAACGATGGGGTCACCGGTCCAACTGGCCCCCAGGGGCCGACTGGGACTGCTGGGGCTGCATCAGCAACTGGGGCAACTGGAGCCACAGGGCCTACCGGGCCAGCGGGCGCGGCAGGATCAACCGGCCCGACCGGGCCGACGGGAGCAGATGGGAGCACGGGGCCTACTGGTCCGCAAGGTCCGACTGGCGCAGCCGGGTCGGCATCGGCTACCGGCGCGACTGGTCCGACGGGGCAGACCGGTCCAACAGGCCCAACTGGCGCTGGCAGCGATGGCGCTACCGGGACGACGGGCGCAACTGGGCCAACTGGAATCTCCATTGGTATCCTGCGCGGCACGATTGCGAGCCCGAAAGACTTCTACGACAACGTAGACCACGAAATCTGCCTATGGCCCGCGACGGATGCCGCAATCACCATCACCCGCATCAACATCACCTGCGACGCCAACCCAACGACGGAGTTGGACATTGATCTGAAGTGGGCCGATGCCTTCATTGGGATGGCGAATGCGGCGGTGATCGACGTGTGCGACACGGCGGACGGCGTGGTCAACATTACGTCGGGCTTCGATGACGCGACAGTGGCGAGCGGAAAGTGCATCTATTGGAGTTTCGGGGCAGCGCCAGACGCGGCAACGACGCAGTTCTCGTTCGTGATTGAGTACACGTATGACTGATGGTGATAGCCAATGGCGTGGCTAACGGGATGGCGGTACAGGAAGTCGATCACGCTTTCGCGTGCGTCTGGGGCAGTTACCGACTACCAGATGAAGCTCCTTGTCGGCGAATCGTCGGGGGCGACGGGCGAGGACGTAGACTGCAACAGCCATATCCTCTCAGACTTCGACGATCTTCGATTCACATCTGACGACGGTACGACGCTCCTAGACTACTGGATCGAGAGCATTACCGGCACAACTCCGAATCGCCTAGCTACAGTATGGATTGAGTTCGGGACAATCGGAACAGGCGCGACGACGTTCTACATGTACTACGGCAAGGCCTCGGCATCCGTGGTCAGCAACGGCACGAATACGTTTGTAGTGTACGATGACATGGAGACGGATGGATGGACGGCGAGTGAGAACAAAGCGGACTTTACGGAATCATGGTCGGAAGCCGCCGCACACACCCCCACACATTCGTACTTGATCTCGTTCCCTTCCAGCACTGTCGGGAACGCCGGAAACTATGGCCGCTATACGAAGACGATTGATGTGGGAACGGGGAATCGCGCTATGGTGCTATTCGCGCGCGACAGCCGGACGGGAACAACAGGATACTGGTACAAGGAGGTGTACGTTGGCGGTACGCGATACTACCGAGCGGACGTAGGAGCGGACGCCGTTAACGCCTTCCTATCTACTGGGGAATTGGACATCTCCGTGAAAACTGGGTCGCAGAGCGTCTACTTCCAAATGATCATTGCCGCCACAATCTCAAACGTCAGCATCATCTCATACTGGGACACGCTCTACATCATCAAGAAAGAGCCGACAGGGCCAGCGTGGGGGAGTTGGGGAAGCGAAGAGCACATCACGGCCCGTGCGATGATCTGGGGATGAAGTACACAAGCATTGTCGGTACTCGCCCGCAGTTCGTCAAGCTCTTGCCGATGTGTGAGGCGCTTGCCGGGCACGATCACCGCGTCATCCACACAGGGCAGCACTACGATCACGGGCTGTCTGGTGCGTTCTTCGATGGTCTGCCAGCGCCTGATGTCAACCTTGGCGTCGGCTCTGCGCCACACGGGGAACAGACGGGCGCTATGCTGCTGGGAATAGAAGCCGATCTCATTGCGCATCGCCCGGACATGGTTCTTGTCTACGGAGACACGAACTCTACCCTAGCCGGGGCGCTTGCGGCGGCGAAACTGGGCATCCCCATCGCGCACATTGAGGCGGGGCTGCGTTCGTTCACGCGATCCATGCCCGAAGAGATCAACCGTATCGTGGCGGACAGCGTCTCCGATCTGCTTCTCTGTCCAACGGAGACCGGGCGAGAGAACCTAGAACGCGAAGGGCGCACGGGCATCGTCACGGGCGACGTGATGAAGGACGCCTTCCTGCGCCTTGGCATTCAGCCTGCGGGGCGACGTGACTACGTTGTCGCAACCATCCACCGCGCCGAGAACACGGACGATCCAGCGAGGCTGGCCGAGATCATCAAGGGCCTTGGCGAGGTTGGGGGCGTCATCTTCCCGCTTCATCCTCGCACGGCGAAGCTCGCTCCGAAGCATCCTGGCATTCGCTTCATTGAGCCATTGCCGCATGAAGAGATGCTGCGGCTTGTTGCTGGGGCGCGACTCATTATCACGGACTCTGGCGGGCTGAAGCGTGAAGCCTACTGGTTACACACGCCGAGCCTGATCGTTCGCCCCACAACGGAGTACCCGGAACTGGTAGACATGGGGTGGGCGACCCTCGTTGAACCTGGCGAGATTGCTGACGCGGCCCATGGCGCGACAGTGCCGACACAGTATGACGAGACACTGTTCGGTGATGGGCACGCTGCCGAGCGCATAGTCTCTGCCTGCTCTGACTTCCTCGCCTCTATCTGAATGCGGCACAGGCCGCACCTCCCCCAAGTCCCACCCCAAGCGAGAGCGGCGGTGTGAGTTGTCCGCCGCCGCTCCTCGTACTTGACTGACATCACCCCATAGAGTATAATAGCAGGCGGAACCCCTTCGGGTTCCATGAGACTGATGCCGCGAAGTCGGCGGCGCGCGAAAACGGGCGCAAGGAACCGCTTCTTGCCCCGTTTCTGTTTTGAGGAGGCTAGATGAAGAAGCGACTCCTCGTGTTTCTTGCAGTCGCTCTGGCGCTAACCGCGCTTGGCGGCTGTAACT
>Ga0265297_10005128_pt1 | contig 20437 bp, 25 predicted proteins | sample Munlanlwell13791_FD_192502 | JGI IMG/M metagenome (GOLD analysis project Ga0265297, IMG submission 192502) | Leachate microbial communities from a municipal landfill in Southern Ontario, Canada - Leachate well 137-91 | ecosystem: Engineered > Solid waste > Landfill > Unclassified | place...
GGAGAGGAGGATCCATAATTTTGTCAATTATGGTGAAGGCTCCTGGCACGTGGCACAGCGTGACATCATCTGGGTCAGGATCTCAAAAGAGGCTGTTGCGAAGGGTGTACAGATACGGGATCTGGGTGTCCTCCTGGCAGCAAAATTCAGGATGGACTTCCCCGATCTTCTGGACGCGGTCCAGGTAACCCTGATCACCGATGAAAAGGCAGTGGTTGCAGAGCGGGAGAAGGCAGAAGCGATATACCTGGAACGGGATGAACGGATCAGGGGGATGAAGGATACCGATGTGGATACTTTTTACTCCTGCACACTCTGCCAGACCTTCGCCCCAAACCATGTCTGCATCATCACCCCGGAGCGGCCGGCCCTTTGCGGGGCAATCACCTGGCTTGACGGAAAGATCGCCTACGAGATCACCCCGGCAGGAGCAAACCAGCCTGTCGAGAAAGGGAAGCTCATTGACAAAGACCGCGGAGAGTTTGAGGGCATAAACCGGTTTGTCAAGAAAGCCTCTCATGGAGAGGTTGACAGGTGCTCCCTGTACAGCATCATGGAATTCCCCATGACCTGCTGCGGGTGTTTCGAATGTATCGCGGTCATGCTGCCCGAGGTCAACGGATTCATGGTCGTTTCCAGGGAGTTTAAGGGTGAAACCCCGTCAGGAATGACGTTCTCGACCCTTGCAGGCACCATCGGGGGAGGAGCTCAGACGCCGGGATTTGCAGGGATTTCGAAGGGTTTCATCCTCTCAGACCGTTTCCTCCAGGCAGAGGGGGGGATAGAGCGCCTGGTATGGATTCCCTCGATCCTGAAAGAGGAGATCGGACACCGTCTCAGAGAACACCTCAAAACAAAGCAGCTCGAATCGCTCTATGAGAAGATTGGTGACGAGAAGAACGCCGGAACCATCGAGGAGCTGTCGGCATTCCTCGCCTCTGTGAACCACCCGGCACTCTCCATGAAACCGTTGATCTAGGGGGAACAGCGCATGGGAATTTCAACCATTTCAGACTGGACCGGACAGATCGGGGTGTTAACAATCGGAGCCATCAGGGCAGAAGGCGGTACCAGGAGCCATGTTGTTCGGATAGGGGGAGAAAAAGACCTTCCCTGTATAGGATCCCCTCCGACAGGGCACATGCCGGTCGTGGCCTACGAGATCGCTGACGACGCTGGACGCTGGCCAGCGGTTGCCTCTCGTGCAGCAGGAGAGGTCTCCTCCGATCCGGCAGCATGGGCACGGTATGCGGAGACAGAGATCCGCCCGGACATCATCAGGCTCTACCTCACCAGCACCAGGAGCCATGGCTTCTCGGATACCGCCGGAATCAGGAAAACCATCGAGGAAGTTCTCCAGGCAACAAGCCTCCCCCTGATCATCGAGGGGAGCAACGATCCGGCGATCGACAGCGAGGTCTACTTAACAATCGGGGAAGCGGCTGCTGGTGAGCGTATTCTCTTGGGAACCGCGGAAGCGAATCGATACCGGAGTGTGGCTGCTGCCGCCATGGCCTATGGCCACTCGATCATCGCGCAGTCTCCCATCGATATCAATCTCGCAAAGCAGCTGAATATCCTCCTCCGCGAGATAGGGATACCCCGCGACAGGATCGCGATCGATCCGTATACAGGAGCCCTCGGGTATGGATTCGAGTATTCCTACTCAGTGATGGAGCGTATCAGGACCGCCGCACTCAAGGGGGACGAGGATCTCGCCATGCCCATGATCAGTTCGGCGGTCGATTCGCTCACCGTCAAGGAAGTCCGGGAGGCAGAAGGTGATGATGCGGACCGTATTGCGGTTGCATGGGAACTCTATGCCATGCTGCCGGCATATCTTGCAGGAGCCGCGATAGTGTCTGCACGGCACCCGAAGACGATCCCGCTTCTCAGGGATGCATGTTCATCGATTTTTCAAGCACATCATGGCGGAGGGGAGTGATCGCCCATGGCCTCGCTCAAACCCCTGGACATCTACAAGCTGCTCCCCAAGAAAAACTGTAAGGAATGTGGAGACCCCACGTGCCTCACGTTCGCGATGAAACTTGCCGGGGGAAAAGCCCAGCCCGGCCAGTGCCCGTACCTCGACGAGAATGCAAAGGCCATCCTTGGAGCATCCACCCGCCCCCCTGTACAGAAGGTGAAGATCGGGGTGGGTGAGCGTTCCTTTGCCGTGGGCGAAGAGATGGTCCAGTACCGGCACGAGAAGACATTCATCCACGAGCCGGGGATCATGACCGCCGTATTGGACACCATGCCCGCGGACCGGATAAAGGAGATCACCACCGATGTCCGTGACTACGTCCTCACGAGGATCGGGACCGATCTCAGGCTGAATGGTATCGCGATACGATGCGAATCAGGGAATCCCGGGGAATTCTCCCGTGCAGTGGAAGCAGTCGAATCGGTCGCAGACCTGCCTGAAGTCCTGATGAGCATCGATCCTCTCTGCATGGAAGCAGGCCTTGGAGTCTCCGGCAACTACCGTCCTCTCATCCATGCTGCAACGCATGAAAACTACCACGAGATGTGCAGGCTCGCGAAAAAATTCTCCTGCCCGCTGGCAATACGGGCAGATACCCTTGATTCCCTTGCCGATCTCTCGTCGAAGTGTGCGACAGAGGGGGTCAGCAACCTTCTCATTGACCTGACGTCGACCTCACTCCACGAGGTGTTGAACAGGACCACCGCGGTACGACAACATGCGGTGACACGCCAGACACCGGCACTCGGGTACCCTGTATTCCTCGATTGTGCGCAGCAGGGGCTCGATGATGCCTTCCTCATCACCGGCGTTGTAAAGTTCGGCTCTGTGCTGGTCTGCAATCCCCTGTCACAGCCGGCGAGGAGGGCGCTCCTGGTACTGCGGCAGAACATCTACACCGATCCTCAGAAACCCATCCAGATCACACCGGGGCTCTACAGGGTGGGGAACCCGGGGATGGACGCCCCGGTTCTCCTCTCTGTCAACTTCTCGCTCACCTTCTTTACCCTGCAGGGGTACCTCGAAGCATCCCGCGTCCCGTCGGTGATGCTGGTGGTGGACACCGAGGGCCTCTCGGTCCTGACCGCGGTCGCGTCGGGAAAACTCCAGGAAGCGATGGTGAGGGAGGCAATCGCAAAGTTCGATCTCGGGAATGCGGTCTCGCACCGGAAACTCATCATCCCGGGATATGCCGCCCCGCTCTCGGGGAGGATTGAAGATGCCACAGGGTGGAAGGTCCTCGTCGGCCCGCGAGACGCTGCGGATATCGCCGAGTTCCTTCTCCAGGAGTGGAAGCCCTGATCATGCCGACGGTCACATTCCTCCCGAGCTTCCGCAAGGTCGAGATTGCAAAGGGGAGCACCATACTCGAAGCTGCGCAGAAGGCGGGCTTTCACATAAACGTGGTCTGCGGGGGGCAGGGAAAGTGCGGGAAGTGCAAGGTTATCGTGAAAAGCGGGCGGACAGAGTTCGAACACGAGCAGTATGAAAGCATCCTGTCAGCAGCTGAAGTGGAGGATGGCGTCTGCCTTGCCTGCCAGGCGAAGGTTATCGACGACCTCCGGGTGGTGATCCCTGATGCCACCCTCGTCCAGGAGCAGCAGATCCTCGTTGACTCCGGGGAGATTCCCACTACCCTGAACCCGGCAGTATGGAAGTATTTCCTCACCCTTGTTCCCCCATCGCTCGACGACCAGTCACCCGATCTCACCCGGCTCCTCTGGGAGATCGAGAAGAGCGGCGGGCCGAAGGAGAGGTCAATCTATGCCCCGCTCGAGGTGATACGCCGGATACCCCGGGTTCTCCGCGAGAGCGGCTGGAAGATCACGGCCACGGTTGCGCTCGTGCCTGGTGGCTACCGCCTCATCCACATCGAGAAGGGGGATACTGCCAGCCATATCTACGGGGCTGCGGTAGACCTCGGGACCACCACCATCGTGGTCTACATCAGGAACCTTGCCGATGGGCACATCATGGGGATCGGCTCGAGCTACAATCACCAGATCAGCTGTGGCGAGGATATCCTCTCCCGGGTCACCTTCGCCCGGTCGGGAGGGCTCCAAAAGCTCCAGTCCCTTGCCGTCGACAGTATCAATGCAGCTCTCACCGAGGCATCAAATTCCGCAGGGATCGACAGGGAGGATATTTACGAGGTGGTGGTTGCCGGAAACACCATCATGACCCATATCCTGATGGGAATCGATCCGGCCTATATGATCGAAGAGCCTTATGTTCCTGTCGTCAGGCGGTACCTTACCACCGCTGCACAGAGAATCGGACTTGGGGTGGGCGAGAATTCAGGTCTCTTCATCTTCCCGGCGGTCAGTGACTTCATCGGGGGGGATATCATTGCTGATATCCTTGCATCCGGCATGGCGGAGAGCGAGGAGATCTCACTCCTGATCGATATCGGGACCAACTTCGAGGTGGTCCTGGGGAACCGGGACTGGATGTTTACCTGTGCAGGTGCGGCAGGCCCGGCCCTTGAAGGGGGGGAGGTCCTCTTCGGCATGCGGGCGAACCCGGGGGCAATCGAGCGGATCACCATTGATCCGGTCATGCTTGTCCCGTCATTCTCGACCATCCACAACCAGAAACCGAAAGGGATCTGCGGGTCAGGGCTCATCGATCTCCTCGCCCAGCTCCTCGAGGCCTGCGTCATCGACAGGACCGGCAGGATCAACATGACCATAGCACATGAACGGATCAGGATGGGTCGCCATGTCCCCGAATTCGTGGTTGCCTGGAAGGACGAGACCGCGATAGGGAGGGATATCGTCATCACCGAGAACGACATCAAGGCGCTTATCATGAGCAAGGCGTCGGTCCTCGCGGCCTGCCAGACCCTCATGAACAAGGCAGGGATCGCGAGGGGAGAGATCTCACGGATCTTCTTCGCGGGTGCGTTTGGCAATTACCTCGACAAGAACCATGCAATCACCATCGGGCTTATCCCGGAAGTCCCTGTCGGCAGGGTGATCGGGATCGGGAACGGTGCGATTGCCGGGGCAAACATCGCGCTCCTGAACCGGAGAAAGAAGAAGGTGCTTGACGAGATCGCGCAGAAGATCGCCTATGTCGAGCTGAACGCCGAACCCGCGTTCATGGACGAGTATACCAGGAGCTGCTTCCTGCCCCACACCGATCTCTCCCTCTTTCCTGACGTGGAGGCGAAACTCGGGCAGTGCAGGATCCGGAGGGGGAGTGCGTGAGTTCCTGGATCACTCCCCCCGAATGCGGGGCGACTGGCATCGGCGGCCTTCCCCATACCGACCCCCGCCAGGCATGTGACGATGTCCTTGCAACCTTTCCCCGGTTTCCCTATGTGCCAACCCTTCCCAACCGGGGACTCATGGAGTCGATAGTGTTCTGCGATTCAGCACCATTGCCCGGCGGGATTGTCCATGATGGGAGGCTTGGCATCGATCCTTCGCGGGATGCCGGGAGCGAGATGGAGAAGATCTACCTCGACTTCATGGAGAAGAACGTCGCACCCTATGCACGAACGGACCGGAATGCCTCTGCGTTCTTCGAGATGGCGAAGAGGGATCTTTCACCGGCAGCCATCCTCAAGTGCCAGGTGACAGGCCCGGTGACCTTCGGGATGCAGGTGGTGGATGCCGACCGGAGGCCGCTCTATTACGACGACCAGTATGCCGACGTGATCTCGAAGATGATTGCACTCATTGCCCGGTGGTGCGAGGAGGCGATGCGGCAGTTTTCGGGGGTAAAAGAGACCCTGGTGGTGCTGAATGAGCCCTACCTGGCATCGCTCGGCTCGTCGGTGGTTCCCATCCGGCAGGAGAATGTCACGGCGGGGTGGGAGGATATTGCCGGGATGGTGGAGGGGGGGCTCGGGGTGCACTGCTGCGCCAACACCGACTGGAGTTATTTGATGGGCCTCAACCCCTCGTTCCTCTCCTTCGATGCCTTCACCTGCTCCCGTGAACTGCTCCTCTACATGGACGACCTCGTAGCTTTCATGGAAAGGGGCGGGGTCGTTGCCTGGGGGCTGGTCCCTGCAAGGCCCGAGGATTTCTCAAAGGTGACGCTTGACAGCCTCTTCCAGCAGTTCTCCGCGATCCGGCAGCAGGTTGCGGATTCATGCTCCGACGACCTCTTCATGAAGCAGTCCGTGGTCACCCCGACCTGCGGAATCCAGACCGGGACACCGTCTCAGGCACGGGAGATCATGGGTGCCGCGGCGGCACTCTCGGACCGTGCACGGGCCGGGCGGCCATAATGAGTCCCTTCTCGGTTGCGGTCACCGGGAAGGGGGGGACCGGGAAGACCACGCTTGCTGCCCTTCTGGTTCGGGCACTTATCGAGGCGGGCGAGTCCCCCGTGCTCGCGGTTGATGCGGACCCGAACGCCAACCTCCACGAAGCCCTCGGCGTGGAAGTCACCAAGACGCTCGGGTCGATGAGGGAGGAATCCTTCAAGGAGAGCATCCCTCCAGGGATGACGAGGACCGAGTTCATGGAGCTCCGGTTCAGGCAGGCGATCGTGGAGGAGCGCGGGTTCGATCTCGTCGCGATGGGTCTGCCGGAGGGCACCGGCTGTTACTGCTTTGCTAACGACGTGTTACAGCGCAGTATCGCGATGCTCCGGAAGGAGTACCGGTTCATCGTGATCGACAACGAGGCCGGGATGGAGCATATCAGCAGGGGAACGATCGGGATTCCCGACCTGCTCGTCATCGTGAGCGACCCGGGGGCGAGGGGTATCCGGACCGCTGCGAGGATCAGGGACCTTGCGAAGTCGCTCGGCCTCTCTTCGGTTCCCCAGGTGCTCGTCGTGAACCGGTGGAAGGGAAAGAGTTCGGAGGGTATCCCGGGAGCACCGGATATCGGAATCGTCATTCCCGAGGACCCTGCAGTCGAGGCCGCAGACCTTGCCGGGTCGCCGGTCGGGGCCATCCCGCCGGGCTCTCCTGCAAGAGAGGCAGTGCGGCGACTTGCGCAGGAGATTCTCCGCCGTGCGAAGGAAAAGGGGAATCCCTCGGTCTCCTGATCCCGGTATCCTGCTCCCTTCCTTTTCATCCCCTGACAATGTTCTCCACAAAGGCTCGTGTCTTCTCCGGCTCTTCCACTCCCGGGAAACGGATGGTGCCCTGGTCATCAAGAAGGATCTTCAAAACCGAGATCCCGAGGTAGTGGCATACAACCCCGCATTCGATCTCAAGACCCCTGATCCGTGAATACGGCACCGCAGTGTGCACAGTTCTCCATACCCCTCTCTCGCAAATCATACTGTTCCCGGTAAAGCAGACCCGGAACGATTCCCAGTATCTCGGGATATACCAGCGTATTGCCAGGATTATGACGAGGAGGATGAACGCTGCCGAAAGAGTGAGATGCACGGGTGCGGAGAATACCACGAGGATGAGGAGTGGCAGGAGAACCAGCCAGGTGACCAGGATGAGGAGGAGGAGATGGAACGACCGGAGCCGGGGTGAAGGGGAAAAGACCAGAATCCCTCCAGGCCCGTGGTGTATGTTTCGCGGGAGGGTTCCAGGAGAGACGGCCATATCAGGTCCGCTCGATCGTGCAGACCCAGCGGTCGTAGATGGGATCGCGGGGATTTTCCTGTATCTCGGCCTGGCATCTCCGGGCTTCCGCCCAGTCCTGGATCAACCGGGCTTCCCGCTCGGTTCCCACCGTGATGAGGCTGAACCGGGTGAGTGCCAGGAGTTCGGCGGTGATCATCTCCCAATCCTGCTCATTGAAGGCATTGATCTCGCCGAACATGAGGCCCAGACCCGCTTCTCCCCCCTTGCAGTAGCTGCTTGCTAATGTTGCGTCGATGAGCATCGTCTCACCCGGGAGGAGCCTCGAGCGTGAGAGTCCAAGGGAGAGAAGGGTCGAATCGTTGTCGTAAGAGAGCGGGGAAATCCCCATTTCCCTGAGGACGAGTGAACCCAGGCCTGATCCGCACCCGCATTCCAGGCAGGTGAACCCGGATCGGCCATCCCAGTACTCATCGATGAGACTTCGGACATACTCAATTCTCGCGGGATTGAGATCATCAAGTGCGGGTGAGACCTCCTGCATCAGGAGCATGCTGTAATACTCCCGTATGGCGGTCTCCCACACCCTGCGGTCCTCCTGGAAGATATCCCCATTCATTTCCTCGAAGTGTTCGATCACCGCGAGAGTGGGTTCGCGGAGGTGGAATGACCCTGCCAGCCATCCCTGGGAAGTATGGAATGCGATGGCGAGGGGGTCCTCATTCTCGTCTACCAGTAACCTGCCCTGGTCTGCGGGAATCTCCTCCATCCAGGTGGTGTAGGAATCATCCGGGAGGTCTGCAAATGCCGGCTCGATGCACCTTACACCAGGGAGTTCCAGGACCCGGGAGATACCCGTTAATTCATGTGAAGGTCCGGGGTCCATCGCAATCAGGCCCCATACTTGGGAGACTTATTGAGCAGGTCCATGAGGATCGGCATCAGCGAACTCCCCGTGATCCGATGGAGCCCGCCCTCGGCACACGCAACCTCGTCATATTCGTTCACCCGGTCGACCCGGACCCCGCTTCCACAGATGATGATCGGCACAGGATCTGCGCTGTGGTCTTTCACGCTGCACGGGGTCGAGTGATCCGCACAGACCACCACGAGGCAGTCCTTGATCGAAGTGAGCGGCATAAGCGCAGCATCGATCTTCTCGATAAACTCGAGTTTTGCCCGTGCTTTCCCGTCATGCCCTGCCTCATCGGCACCCTTGATATTCAGGAGCACGAAATCACAGGTCTTCAGTGCATCCATCGCTGCATGCACTTTCCCGTCGAGGTTGGTATCGGTGGAACCCGTGATACCGGGCACCTCAATGCGGGTGAGACCGACTGCCGTCCCGATTCCTGATATGAGTGCGGCTGCTGAGATCACGCTTCCTTTCAGTCCGTATCGCTGCGAAAACGGTTCGAAACGGCCCATCTTCCCTGCACCCCTGATAAGAACCGTGCTTGCCGGGGGCAGTCCCTGCGAGACCCGTGCGTTATTGATGGGGTGTTCCCTTAAGATCGCTTCTGCCTGGCGCACAAATTCCGTGAGGGCAGCGACCGTCCTCGCATCGGTTGGATCCGCTTCCTTTGCAGAAAACGAGAGAGGAGGTACCCCTTCCTTCTTGGGATCATTCGAGGTGACACCGACACCCAGATCTTTTCCCCTGAATGCCAGAGCTGCTCTGTGTCCCGCCCCGGACCTGAAGATACATTCTATTCCCATGGAGGAAAGGTCCACTCCTCTCTGGATGGCATCGGAGAGTGGTTCGGTCCCATGTATCCTCCCTGCACGACGATCAGAAACCCTGCCGCGATCATCGAGGGTGGCATAATTGCAGCGAAACCCAATCATTCCCGGCTCCATGTGGATGCCGCTCCCCTCTGCCTCGAGCGGACCCCTCCCCGTATAATATTCATGGGGGTCGTATCCGAGAAGGCTCAGGTGGGAGGTGTCCGATCCGGGTCGTATACCCGGTCCTATGGTATCCATGATCCCGCATATCCCGTCGCGTGCGATTCTGTCGAGCACCGGGGTGAGTGCTGCCTGCAGGGGTGTCCTGTTCCCAAGCTCCGGGCATGGTCTGTCTGATATGCCGTCAAGCACCAGGAGGAGGATCTTGTGCGCCGTCATCACACACATGGTATGCCCTGACGTATCTTATGCTTGACCGTTCCCCGCGTGGGAGTCGGGAGAATCTAAAAAGGATGGTGTTATGTGGGGAAGTATCAATCCCCTCACGCGGCCTTTGCCACGCCCAACTTGGATTTGATGACCTCGACCCTGCGAATTGGGAAGAGGGGTTTTACCTCCTTGAAGACCTCCCTGGAGATCTCGCCGTTTACGATGCCGTTAATAATGGCGTTCATTTCAGATTCGGTTCCAATTTTGGAGACCATGCCGGTAATGAGGCCTCTTATTGCGTGGATCTGTGAGAGGTTGGCCCGGGTCAGTGTAAAGCACGTCACCGTAAGATCCATCATCTTTCCATCCTTCGTGGTGACCGGGACGTGGCAGTCGATCCGCGACGTGCGCCGCTTGATCATGGAACGCATATAGTCACGGGTCAGTTCGTGGCCGAGGAACTCTGTGTATGCCGAGTCCCCGGCGACAGTGGCGATCCGGAACTTCATCTTCACGTTCTGTTTCGCATAGTCGTTGATGATCTCACCGAGCGTGGTCTGCATGATTCTCCCGACCACGCTGTCGGCGTCATTTGCAATGGTGTCCCCGATATAGGTCTTTCCAAGCACCTCAGGGGTATACACCTTGTACCAGCTCTTGGCTTTCCAGCCTTCAACTCTTCGTCCAGCCTGTTTCTTTTTTGCCATGTGTTCACCAGTAATACTTTTTTATCAGTTTGTTCGCCTTCACAGAGGCGATTCCATCATATAACGTTGAATCCCGGCTCAAATCTCTCATCCCGCAGTTCTCCTTGCGTCAATCCCCTGCAAGGGTGCACAGATCCTCCGCGACTGCCAGGTTCATCAGATAGTCGTCCACCGATGCGGTGACCGACCGGAGCGAGGTTCCCAGGATCTCTGTTACCACGAGATGCCCATCAGCCCGGGTCTGCATGCTCTGGAGATTGTCGGGGCGCAGCGCAGAGGCCACGCACGCAGCGTGTGTGTGCCGGGTCCGTATCTCACCGTGGATCTCCATCATGCGGCCACCGTCCTTGCCAGGATATCACGGAACTCCCCAAGACGGCTACAGGGGATCGTTGCTCCCGCCCGAAGCCTGTGGCCACCGCCAAATCCTCCGCACTGCAGGGCAGCCTCGCGAACGGCATCACCAAAGTTTACGTCGATACCTCTGGGGCACCTTGCCGAGATGTGGCAGAGCTCATCATTCCTGGCAGATACCACCACAGGTCCCTGATGGATGCAGTCGCGGGAGAGCGCGTCAGCGACATCGCTTGCCACGGTAACATCCTCAACCTCATAATATCCAGGGGATTCGTCCTCTGAACATGCGGCCCTGAGTGCCTGGATGACGTTTTCCCTGTGCTTGAAGGAGAGGTTCCATGCTTCGGTAAGGTCTCTCGTGGATCTGAGGCAGAGAGATGCTGCAAGTCCGCCAAATCCTGCTTTTCCGCAGGCATCCACCACCGCGGTCAACGCGTGGGCGTCAGGTATAACCTCTCTCTCCAGGCTGTAGGTGGCCCCGTAGATCCCTTCGAGTGTCCCCACAGGGGCGAACGGGCTTACCCTGAGCACGAGCAGAGAGAGGAGCTTTTCCCTGGAGAGGTCATCCCCGGAAGAGGCGCTTTCCAGGAGATCAGCGACCGCCATCTCGTCTCCGCTCACCTGGTGCAGGTAGGGATTGAGTGCAGCATACAGACGCTCGTGTTCGTCCCTCCCAGGCAGGAGATACCCGTGGCCCGGAGTGATGATGCCCTCAGCGACCGCCTCGTTGAAGATCGCAAGGTTCGGACCGGTAAGGGTCTGGCCATCGCCGATGATCCCGAGCATCACGAGGCTCGAGAGATCCCTGTTGTCCCCAAGACCCTGCGCTACCATGTACGCAACTCCTGCAGATGAGAGATCGACGTCTCCATCCACCTGGTGCAGCCTTGGATTGACCTGGAGCTCCCCGGTGTAGTAGGGGATGTGGTGATCTACTACCATCACGTCATCGGGGAGATCCTCAATTCCTGACCCGAGGTCGCAGAGAAGAGTCGGGGTATCAGGGGAGATTTCCGCCGGGCTCATGCGGGTGACCACCCGTAGCCTGAACCGGATATCCCGCCTGAGAAGCGCCATGCAGAGGATGGATCCTGCTGCGATACCGTCCGCATCGTGGTGGGCATAGACCTCCACGAACTCCTGCCGGCCGAGGTGATCGGCCAGCTTTCCTGCGGCCTCGTCAAGGGACATGGTATTTTTTTTATCGTGAGAGGAGGATCTCAGCGGTCTCCGGCTTGTAGCTCCATTCCTTCGGGAGTCTGCCATTCCCGGTATAGTACCTCACCAGGCGGCGGACCTTCGATTCGGTCAGCTGGAGCTGCCTCTTGTTGTGGACATCGCTCTTGTGTTCACCCAGGTGCTTGCGAAGCCCGAGGGCTTTTTCGATCAGGTTCCGGAGATCCTCGGGGATCTCGGACTGCATATTGTTCTCTTTCAGGATCTGGCCGATCCGTTTCCCTGTGATGAGTTTCACATCAGGGACACCGTGCCGGTCGCGGAGCACCATCCCGATCTTGCTGGTGGAGACACCCTCCTTCCTGAGATCGACGATGATCTTCTCGATAGATGCGACATCAGTGTTTGCCCAGGTCGGGGCTTCCTTGCGGTAAGGCCTTACCGATCCCGAGTGCCCCCTGGTTCGTGCATGCATTCGTGCCATTGTGGTTTTCACCTCCGAACAGCCAATGTAAATCCGAAAAGAGTCACGCTGACTCTCCGTAATCCCAGAGGCCCGAAATCGTTCGGACCCGTGCATGTGTGATGCACGTCGGACTTACATCTGCCAGCACATTTTTTCAAAAGTGCCTGATTTCATTTGATTGAATGAATATTAAGGCTATCGGGCATGCACCTGGTATCAGGTGCTTCCGTACCGGTTGATGAGCCTGATCAAATCCGCACATGCCTCCATCTCCATCGCCAGCACCTCGTTCCTGGTCATCCCCATGCTGGTCTCGGCGTCAGCAGTGAGGCTATCGGGCCCCCTCATGATTGTCCTCTCTTCCCCGTCCCCGGAAAGCACCTCTTCTGCCTCTCGGTCATATACAAAAGCCCTTCCCGGGAGGATCACGAGTGGTGCAAGAGAGGCGGGATTGAGCGCCCGCAGGTCTTCGATGGTGATCAGGCAGGCGATATCCTTCTCGACCGGGACGACCTCTGCAGAATTCCCCCGCGATGAGAGAATTTTCCTGATGAAGGGAGCCGCAACTCTCCCTGTAATGATGCTTGCACGCTTCTCAAGACGGGGGAGTTTTCTTATCAGGTCGGGTTCACCTGCCAGTGCAAAAGGTGAGCCTATGTCGGGGTCCCAGAGGGGAGTCCCGCTGACCTTGATGCGGAACTTCTGCGAGAGAGCGGTTACCATGTCGCGGAACTCACCGGTTTCCTGGACCTTCTGACCCGGGATGACCGGAGCATTTCCAAGGATGAGACCCTGGTCGGTCTGGTTGGCAAACCGCATCAGGATGATCCCTTTTGCACCCTTCTCTTCAAGCCATTCACAGGTCTCTTCGAGAACCGGGCCGTCATTTATCCCCGGCAGCACGACACAGGCAGCATATACATCGATCTCGTTGCAGAGGGTCTCGAGGACTGCGAGTGATGCATCGGGGGTGGGATCATGCATGTACCGTTTCCGGAGTTCCGGCTGCACCGAGAATACGGTAAAGGAGACCTCTGAGAGGCCGGAGTCGATGAGAAACCTTCCAACCCCGGGGTCGTCAAATCCCTTTCCGCTGGTATACCCGATGTGGAGTGGGGCTTCCATGCTGGAAAGGAGCTCGATAAGATCAGTGAACCTGGGGTAGCAGCTGGGGTCTCCTCCCCCGCTGATGGTGATCCTGCTCACCTCATCGGGAATGGTCTGCAGCCTGGCAAGTACGTCGTCTGCAATGGTTTTGAGTTCTTTGAATCCCTGGTAATATTCCCGCACGCTCCGGCTGCAATAGTCGCAACCCTTCTTATAGGGGGGGCAGTACCGGCAGCCAAGGGGAGCAGTCTCTTTGACGTGCTTGAAGTAGCAGTACTCGCAGAATCCCCTGCAGTCAATGCCCGGCCTTCCCCCGATATCCACCGAAAGGTGCGTCATCCGTGATAGAATGGTGGGTGGCAGCGGGGCATAATGGCTGCTATCCTGATAGGTGGATCCCTCTCTTACGTGGTTTTAATAACAGGATGTTCATCCAGCCTGCCTCATATGGTAGATGTGATAACCGGCCGCAGCACAAAGACCGGCCCCGGCCAGTACACATGGAAAAAGGGGTTCGAGCAGCGCAAAGATGAGCACACCGCAGGCAGCAAAGAATGCCAGCGGAGTGAGTATGCGGACCAGTATCTGATTCCTGCTCATGGAAACACCTCCGGCAAAAGCCTGGCTTCTCTACAAGGACGGGACTTCACCGATTGAATAAAACCGCTGTATCCAGGGGAGCATCTGGATCGTGCGAAAGCCGTGCGAACACCTGGTTCTGGTATTCCTTAATCGTCATGGTATCACTGGGGGGATCATACGCCAAATTCAGGATACGCCTGATAGCCAGAGCTGTTACCTCCCCGTACCCTATATGCTCTCCTTCGGTTGCATATTCGTGAACTCCACGGACCACCCACTTTCCTTTGGATGTGTATATGTATTTGGGACGGGTATCCACTGATCGGGACCATGCATCGAATGTACCGTTCTCCCAGAAACGGTAGATGGTGGTAAGATCGCCTTCCTGGGAAATCCATACGCCTCTCATGGGGTCCTGTTGTCCACCTGTAAGCGAGGGATTTTGCTCCACATCGATGCATCCTGAAAAAAGCCCCGTGCTCACAAGGAGGACAGCGAACATTATGGATATCACACGAGACATGATTCTTATAGGATAACTCCCTTGCATGGAGAAATTCCTTCCTGTAGTTACGATCAGGGGCAGCCTATTTCACAACGAACGTTCTGTGGGATGCCCTGTTCTTTCGTCGCCATCTTTTTCACATTCCGGTGGCAACAATATATGGCGCCCCAGTGGCTTAGCTGGCAGAGCGGCTGACTTGTAATCAGCAGGTCCCGTGTTCAAATCACGGCTGGGGCTCTGACTCCTTGTGTCCGGTTCTATATCGCAATCATTTCGAAAAATATAAAAGAATTCTAAGTATCTCCGAGCTCAGATATTTCTCAATTTGCTCGGTCATCACGAAGAGAATTTCCTTTGAGTTTATAAACCGCGCATCGCATCATCATTTTCATTTCGTTACGCTCACCAGGGCTCCGCCCCTCGCCGCGTGGGCTGCCCCGAAGGTTCACTGGAGTTGTAGACGGCCCATAATGTTCGTCTCCGCTTCATTTCGTCCGCTCCTCCTCATCGTCCGGTGCTCCTCCATTCCGCTTCGCTCACAACATGGGCCTGTTTTTCAAGGTGTCATGGGTTCCTGATGACGGCCATGCTCGCTCACTTCGTTCACATCGCATCGCCTTTTCCATCCCGCTCCTCACAGACTGCTTCGCAGACTGCTCGTCGCTGTTAAATTCATGGCATTTCTTTGTTAAACCAAACCATCTTTTTTTCTTAGCAGTCAATTATTTAATTTAAATATTATTTTTAACATAGATAGGACATATGAAAAATAAACATGGCCTGATTCTTATAATAGCCATTGATATTGCAATTGTTGTTGGGTTCATTCTTACTATCTGTCTTGTATATTTATCATATTGCTTCCATGAAGCAGGCCATATTGTATATGGATTTTTAAATAATTTGGTTTTTTATCATGAAATATCTTCATTTGAGATTAGCAATTGGGTTACCTTTCCACTCTTTCCTTTTTTAAAAGTTCCTCAGCAAACTCATATTCTTGAGGGAAGAGGCTCTTTAAACCTAATCTTTGGCGGAATTATTACAGTGATAATAGGGATGACATTTGTTTGTTATTTGATATATCAAAATTTTACGTTTAAAAATAAAAAATGGGTATTTGCAATTCCAATTTACTTTGTTATTAGCGAAATAATACGTAACTATTTTTGTGGTACTGACAATCTCATCAATTCGCCAGATCCTATCTGTAACAAGAATATTTTTGTAAATTATCTTTTCAATTATGAATGGCTGATTCTTTGGGGGATTTTAATAATTATGCTACTCCCAAATGTTGAAAATTTATTGCAGACACTATTGATAAAAAAATCGAATAATCAGTGATTTTAAAAATAGCTCTTTTTTTTGTTAATAATCAAAAATTGCATCACAATACCAACTCCCCCGCCCTTGCGTCACGCCGGGGGATAGGCGAGTATCCCCCTCTCTCCGCATCCTCCGGACCGGTCTCCTCCTCTCCAAAAGGAGAGGCAGTGATCAGGATATCCCCCTTCGGGCAGGGAGTGTAATGGGCAGCAGCGAGGAAGCACCCGGTTACCGAGCGAAGCGAGGTCGCGGTGCTGACGAGCGTCAGAGGACCCCGGAGCAGGAAGTGGGCGGGAGAGGGGCTCCTCGGAACGAGCGGGAGCGAGTCGTGGAGGCCCAGGCGGGAGGCGGCTGGTGGGTCAGCACGAGAAGAGCGATTTTTCACAGCAACTGTTCAAAAGTGTGATGAACCAGGCCACCCTATCAGTGATCGACCGGGCCGGCCGGCATTGTATCATTCAGTAGCATGGTGGTTCGATGCTGGGATCCCCGGTCACGTCTTGTTTTCCTCAATGTATTGCAGGATCTGCTCATCGGTGATGCGGTATTCCTGACCAACCCGGACCGCCTGCAGGCGCTTGGACTTGATCATTTCCCGTATTGTCTTTACATTGACCTTGAGCATATCGGCGACTTCTTCAGTGGTGTAAAAGATAGGGGGGGGAATATCTGCACCTCCTGGCGGGATTATATCCATGTGATCAATCCTCGCCAGGGAGCATAATGGTGATCACTGGATCGCCATCATCACCCGGCCCGCAAGTAGTCCGAAAGGTTTCCGTCTGGTGCTCGGTGAGGAGTACTCCGCCGGGCATGGTCCTGGCGGTGAGGAACGCACACTTGAAATGAATCGTTGAGCGGTGCAGCCCCCTTGCTGCCCTGGCTGTACAGGTGAACATCCAGAGGAGATCCCACAGTCGCCCCTGAACACTCTGGCACGGCATCTCTTCGATGTTGTCGGGAGCAACGAGCGACCAGACCCCGGCAGTCACCGCAACCGGGACCACGATCCCTGCTTCCCTGCAGATCTGCGCCGGGAGTTCGATGAGGACCCCGTCGCGGATTGCATCGGCCCGCGTGTAGGTGTGGATCACGTCGCCGAAAAAGTCGGCGAGGGTGTCGCCGCTCATCGGTCTCCCCCCAACAGCCGGGTGAACTCGTCGAAGAGTGCTTCCCCGTCGTGCTCTGGGTCGTCGAGAGTGTAACCTATTCCGATCACCTCGCCATGTTCATCGGTGAGGACCTGCCGCTTCATGCCGGCACCTCCTCGGCTGGCCTGGGTCCGGTCCCGGTCCTGAAATCCTGGTCCCGCGGCACGCCGAGTTTCCAGATCGCCATCTCGTAGCCGCAACCAGGGCAATGGATGAAAAGCCACATCCGTCCGGCATCAGTCTCCCACCCGGCATCATGCGGGTAACCGTGGACCTGGTCGCCCCGCAGGTCACGCCCGCAGAGGCACCGGGACCGGTCCGGGTTGCAGTGCTCGAGGACCCATTCGGCTACAGCGGGAAAAGGAAGATCACAGAGAGACATCACGAACCCTCCAGGAGGTCGCCGGTCATCTTCCGCAGGCGGACCGCCTCCCAGATCCTGGCCTCAAACCCGGTCGGGTCGGCAAAGTCCCCGTATATCTTGATCGCTCCGCCCTTGCCCGGCGTTCCGATCTCGATGCTGTCCTGGAAGGGTGAACCTTCAAGAATCTTTTTCACGGTGATAAGTTGGGCGTCGGTCATGGTTACACCTCGATGTGGTCGATGACTCCCACATCCTCGCGACGGGTTCCAGCAGGGCCAGCGACCCGGAAGAGTCGGCCGCGCTTGATCAGATGGGTGAGCTCGCATCCCCTCTCAATGATGCCGAGATCGGCACCGAACCGTGCAAGGCACCCGGGGAGGGTGTGAATCTCCCCGCCAGCCATCGTGATCCTCATGCCCGCACCTCCTGGCCAGGGAGCGGATCATATTTCCACGAATGCGTGTTCTGCTCCAGCGCCTCGGCCCGACAGGCATCCCAGCCGTTCTTTTCCACCCGCACCCGGTAGACTGTGACAATATCGTCGGCCTTGACACGGAGGTCCTGGGCCTTGGCCTGCAGGACGAACGCCTGGTTCTCGAGTTCAACTGCCTGCTCCTGGAGGATGCTGATCCGCTGGAGATCCCGGGTAGGGATCACATCATATACGCTGTGCTTCGCGGTCACGCTGTCACCTCTGATACAGAGGAAGAGGAGAAGCCCGGGGCAGTCCCGGCAATCTCCCTCATGATCGACACATTCGCATATTTTCTCTCCCCCGTGATGGCGCCTTTCACCTGGGCGAGGGGAGAGATGTACTTCATGCCGTTGATGGTGTACATCACTGCCCTCCCCGAGCGAGTGATCCACGCCTTCCCTACCGGCAAGGGATTGCCCGCAGTCTTCATCACATCGGAGATATCGAACACATCGACTGGCCAGCGTTCGAGGAGCCGTGCCACATCGGACCGGGCGATGACGGCCTGCATGGTCTTGATGTCAATGCGGAGGGAGCCCTCGTACTGGCGGGCAGCCCCGATGTGTTCAAAGGTTGTTTCTTGTAGCATGGTGGTTCTCACCAATATATGATAGGACTCATTGGGTCATATAGTCCATCCATGCGGTGTGAAAGTAATATCAAAATCCCCCAGCGGCCCTCCGGGCATCGCCCACGACTCGCTTCGCTCGTATCGAGGGCTCGCCCTGCGGGGGAGTTGGCCGGGTTCTTCGACCGCTTCACTCCGGCGACGCCCTCACTCTCGTTCGGTGGCGGCCTTCGCTCCGCTGGTGGTGGGTCTCACGGACTGATAAAAAAAAAAGTTAAAGTAATCCACGCTTTTTTGGTTTGGGTCCGGGTTTTTTTTCACCAAGGAATGTTCTTGTTAATTGTTTCTCTGCAGGATTATCTCCTAAAACCCTTCTGCCTCGTTTAGGTGCCATGGGTGTCTGATAGACATACGGATTTCTTAAACTTTTCCTCTGTCGCACTGAAAATGATTTGAACAGTTTAATTCTGCCCCTTTTCTTTGGTATTTATCCCGAGCACTGCCTCTCTCCTGGAGAGGAGGAGCCCGATCCGAAGGATGCGGAGAGAGGGGGATACTTGCCTATCCCCCGGCGCGACGCAAGGGCGGGAGAGTGAGTAAACTGGCGACGCATCAGCGGAACCGAACTCATAGGTTTCTAGGACACAGCGACGACCTGTTCAAACGACCGGTTCAATGAACGGCCTATTATTCAAAATAATTTTATGATACGAAAATTGTACGCTATTTCCTTTGTGTACTGCAATCACAAAAATAAGGTACACAAAAATGACTATTAAAGTAACAGCAATTTTTGTGATATGAAAATTGTACGCTATTTCGTTTGCGTACTGTAATCACAAAAATAAGGTACACAAAAATGGAAGAATAAGACAATTGAAATTGATATACACAATTATTGAGAGATTGCCAACAATCTCTCAAATTTATAAGAACTGGGCTTTCTCCCCTTCCCTTCATGGAATATAGTAACGATCCCTGCCTTTTCCAGATCACTAATTAATTTTACCGCAGTTTGTTTGGGGATACCTGTCTCCTTCATAAATTTACTCGAGGTAAAAATGGGGCGTGTAAACAGAAAATCCAAAACCTGAATTGAATATTTTGTTTTGGGGATTTTTTCCTTCATCACATTATACAAATCTAAAATCTCTGTTGCTTTCCTGCAATTGCCTTCAGCTTGCTCTATTATTGCTTGCAAGAAGAACGCGATCCAATCATCCCAGGAATTTTCTTGAGAGATTGCTTTTAATTTTGTATAATAAAGCAATTGATGGCCTTCAAAATATGCACTAATATAAAATAGCGGACTTCCAATAATCTTTTTATAATAAAGGAATAAAGGCACAAGCATTCTGCCTATACGTCCATTGCCATCTCTGAATGGATGAATAAGTTCAAATTGTGCTTTTAAAATCGCCAATTGAACAAGGGGATCTTTTTCATCCGATGTAAGGTATTGTTCCCAGTTCCTTAATGCAGGCATTACATCCTCTGGTCTTGGTGGGATAAACGTCGCGTTTTCAATGCTCGTTCCATCAGGTCCGATATAATTTTGGATTGTTCTAATCTCTCCGGGACTTTTTGTCTGTCCTCTTGCTCCTGTTAAAAGAATGCGATGTAATTCACAAATAGTTTCAATTGTGAGAGGATGATAGTGCAGCAATTCAAGGGCTCTTTCCATTGCTTTACGATAATTCATGATTTCAATGATATCGTGAGTCTGTCCGGAATCGAAGCGTTGTGTCATTTCTGCCTCATATTCGAGGACATCTTCAAAAGAAACCTGCGTTCCCTCGATTCGGGAAGATATTACAGCTTCCTGGGTGGTGAGAGGAGAGAGAAGAATATTTTGATTCACAATGCCTGATAAAATGCCATCATATTTCGCAAGAGATCTATTCGCTTCGCCCAATAAGTGAATATGTCTGACCCAGTCAATATTGGTTAATGGGAGTTCTTCCGGGATATATGGCTTGTACAGTCCTGAAATAATTTCTCATTGATCTTCGTTTAGGAGAACATGAACGTTTCAT
>Ga0265297_10005129_pt1 | contig 20433 bp, 19 predicted proteins | sample Munlanlwell13791_FD_192502 | JGI IMG/M metagenome (GOLD analysis project Ga0265297, IMG submission 192502) | Leachate microbial communities from a municipal landfill in Southern Ontario, Canada - Leachate well 137-91 | ecosystem: Engineered > Solid waste > Landfill > Unclassified | place...
GTAACACAGGTTCAAACTCCACTTCCACAGGTATTGATTGTACCGGTCTCATCGACCTTTCACCACTTGTACCAACATACCTCACCTCTATTCCCGTTGACCCCCAAGGTTCCACCTTATCCTTCATTAACAACTTCATTCCCAAGGTCTATGCCACTACTAATGGTACTGGTTATCAAATTATGAAGGATTCCAACAGCAAGATTGTTCTTATAGCTCCCCAAGCTGAACTCAGTGCATTTATTGCTATAGGAACTACTACACCGGCTAGTGAAGAAGACGCGGGTACTTTGGGTGATGGATTGATTGCTCACTACAAGATGAATGACAACCTTGGAACTGCTGCTGTTGTAGACAGTATTGGAAGTTACAATGGAACTGCTCAACAAAATACATCAATTTTACATGCAACCGCAAAGACGGGAACAGGAGCTTTGAGTTTTAATGGAACAAGCGATTATATTAATATTGCTCAGTTAGGAGGATTATCTGGTGATACAGATATGACTATTTGTGCATGGTTAAATACTAATGTAGTTAATGCTAGTCCAGAACGAGTCGCTTTCTTTTATGGTTCTTATGATTGGTATAGCTTTATATCTTTGGGTATAAATTATTGGGATGTTGGAAGAATTTACGCTGGATCTTATGGCCCTCAAGCAATGTCACATACTGGTCTTATGGATACAGCTACTTGGTATCATATTTGTATGAATAAACATTCTGCCGTGATAGATCTATATTTAAACGGTGCTAGCGCAGGAGCGGATTATTTAGATTCCTTCACTCTTACTTTACCTTCAAACGGTCTTGCTTGTATAGGAGCAAACTGTATTCCAAGTGCGGGCCAATTTTTTAGCGGTTCTATAGATGATGTTCGTGTTTATAGCAGATCCTTAACTACGGACGAAATTACAGCCATATATAACTCTGGAGCGGGAACAGAGGTAGAATAAAAAACCACCGAGTTTTTAGCTCGGTGATTTTTCTTTTTATTATCTTGCGTATTCTACCACTCTTGCTTCTCTAATCAGCGTAACTTTTATTTCGCCCGGATACTTGAGTTCGTTTTCTACTTTATCGGCTATATCGCGAGCAAGTTTAAGTGCATCAAAGTCAGATATTTCTTCAGGTCTTACGAATACTCTGATTTCTCTACCGGCTTGCAATGCATATGACTTCTCAACTCCTTTGAAAGAATTGGCAATTGCTTCCAGTTCTTCAAGTCTTTTAATATAATTTTCTATACTGTCGCTTCTTGCTCCAGGTCTAGAACCGGAAATAGCGTCAGCAACCTGTACAATCACAGCTTCTGGACTTTCATAAGGGTATTCCTCATGATGTGATTGCATGGCTTTGATAATATCTTCGCTTACTCCGAATTTTTGAAGAATTCTTTTTCCTATTTCTACATGTGTACCGGCAACTTCATGGTCTACTGCCTTACCGATGTCGTGAACCAAAGCTGCTGCTTTCACTATCGCAACGTTTGCTCCAACTTCTGTAGCTATCATTCCTGCTATGTGAGACATTTCTATGGAGTGTTGCAGAACATTTTGCCCATAACTTGTTCTGAAATACAATCTTCCTAGAATCAAAACAACTCTAGGATCAAGGTTTAATACACCGCATTCATACACAGCTTGTTCTCCTTTTTCTTTTATAATTTTGTTTATATCTTGTTGAGCTTTTTCTACAATTTTTTCTATTTTAGCCGGTTGAATTCTTCCGTCTATCAAAAGGTTCTCAAGAGCAACTCTTGCAACCTGTCTTCTGATAGGATCAAAAGATGAAATGGTAATAACCCCAGGATTGTCGTCTACTATGACTTCAACTCCAGTTACTCTTTCAAAAGCTTTAATATTTTTTCCTTCTTTTCCAATAATTTTTCCTTTCATGTCGTCTGAAGGAATGCTAACTATCGTGGACATAATATCTGGAGCGACAGAAGAGGAGAGACGTTGGATTGAGGAGATAAGAATTTCTTTTGCCCTATGATCTAATTTTTCTTCACCAATTTCATCAAGCTTTCTCATCCTAGCCATAATATCTTCTCCAAACTTCTTTTCTGCTGTTGCAACGACACTTTCTTTGGCTTCCTCCAAGGTCATTTTGGCAATTTTTTGAAGCTCTTCGCCTTTTTCAATCTCCATCTTGTCGACTCTTTCTTTTATTTCTTTTATCTCGGAAACTTTTTGCTTAAGACCGTCAACTTCCTTATCTATATCTCCTTGTCTCTGATCCAGAAGGGTTTCTTTTTTTACTAATCTTGATTCTGTTTGCAATAATTTCTCTTCTTTTTCTTTTGCTTCTTTCTTTGCTTCTTTTATTATATCCACAGATTTTGTTTCTGCTTCTAAAATAACTTTCTTTGCTTCTTCTTCTGCTTTTACCATTAAGCTTCGAACTTCAAGTTCAACAGAACCTTTTTTTCCTAAAGATATGATGATACGTAAAAAATATCCGATTGCAATGCCCAAAAGGCCAGCAATGGATGCTAACAGAAATACTATTTTTAATGACATAATGCGAAAAGATTTCGCTTTAGCTTATTTCAACTAGTCCTATGTTTGTTTTTTGAATTCTAAGTTTTATAAACATACTTCTCTTGTGGAAATCTGACAATAAACGAAATCTCTAAATTAAAATTGATAACGGGTCAATAGTATCTTATTTTTGAGGATTTGTCCAATTTGATAAGAATCACAAATACCTCCCATGCAAAAGCGGTCTCTTTTTGACGAACCCCTTCATAAAATGCCAAAAAACGTCTTAAGCCCGGACAAAGACGTTTTTTGACACTTTATTTCGGGGTTCTCAACAAGATACCCCCGAAGCAAAGTGATTAAAAGTATCTTTGTCCGGACCTAAGATACTTTTGGTCATTTTGCGAAGGGGGTATTTGTTCTTTATATTATTTTATCAATAATCCCGTATTTTTTGGCTTCTTCTGCAGACATATAGTAATCGCGGTCAGCATCTTTTTCCACTTGAGAGACGGATTTGCCTGTATTATCTGACATCAGTTTGTTTAGTTTAGCTTTGAGTTTCACAATTTGTTTCGCGGTAATTTCAATATCTGTTGCTTGTCCCTGGGCACCTCCCATCGGTTGATGAATCATAATTTCAGAGTTTGGCAGAGAAAATCTCTTTCCTTTCTTTCCAGCAGAAAGCAAAAGCGCTGCCGCTGATGCAGCCATACCTATACAAACGGTGGAGACATCATTTTTGATATGGTTCATTGTGTCTAGAATTGCGAGTGCTGCAGAAACTGATCCGCCCGGAGAGTTGATATAGAGATGTACATCTTTCTTTGAATCTTCTGACTGCAAGAAGAGAAGTTGAGCTATGACAATATTTGCAGTGTCATCATCTATTACTCCTCCGAGGAAGACGATATTTTCTTTGAGAAGGCGGGAATAAATATCAAAAGCTCTCTCTCCAAACTGACTTTTTTCAATAACTGTGGGTATTAAGTTCATCCCTGTAGGATATAACAACATAGTTAAAAAATCAATTAAAGAACGGCAACCTTTCCACAAACCCCTCTCGACGTCTACGGGGTTTGTTACGGGGTCTAGTTTTTATGTTATACTTTTTTTATGAAACTTCAGAGATTTTTTGTGAAAGAGAAATTGGAGGATTTGAAGGCCGAGGACAGTTTTTTTGTTACCGATAAAGATCTGGAGAACCAGCTACGCAAGGTTTTTCGGTTTCGTGGCGGGGAAGTTGTGGAACTTTTTGATGGAAGCGGATTTAACTTTGAGTCAAAGATTGTTGATTTTGAAAAAGATAGGACAAACTTTATTCTTATTTCAAAGAAACAAAATAAAAATGTTTCAGAAGTGGAGGTTCATCTGTTTCAATCAATTGTAAAGAAGGATAATTTTGAGTGGATAGTAGAAAAAGGCACAGAACTTGGAGTGATTGCTTTTCACCCAATTATTTCAGATAGAAGCGAAAAAAAGGATTTAAATTTAGAACGACTCAATAAAATTGCAAAAGAGGCGAGTGAACAATCAGGCAGAGGGGAAATGCCGGAAATTTTTGCGCCAGTGACTTTTTCTGATGCAATTAAAGGCTTTGATGGCAAACTCGTTGCTTTTGATCAGGATGGCTCGAATATAAGCGCAAAAATTTCCGACTTCAAAAACCTTAGAAAAATCGGCATCTTAATTGGTCCTGAAGGTGGATGGAGTGAAGGCGATCTGCAAACTTTAAAGAATGCAAAAGTGGAAATTGTTTCTCTGGGTAAACAAACTTTGCGAGCTGAGACTGCGTCCATAGTTGCTTCAACCATATTTTTAATTTTATAAAATGATTTATTTCTTTTACGGAGACGATATTGAAAAATCAAAAGCAAACGCCGATAAAGTAGTTAGTAGTATTTTATCTAGGAAAAAAGATATTACTCTTGTCAAAATTATTGGAGAGGAAATCTCTGAACAAAGAATTTTTGAACTGGCGCAAAGTCAGGCGCTTTTTGTAAACAAATACATTATTTTCTTGTATCGTGTAATGGACAATATTGAAAGCAAAAAAGCGATTCTTTCTACACTCAAAGAAATGAAAGAAAGCGAAAATATTTTTGTATTGTGCGATATATTAACTTCTCAAAATAAAACTGACTTGGAAGTAATCAAAAAAATAGAAGAAAAATCCGAGAAATCAAAAGAATTCAAAAAACCGTTTAGAAAATTAAACAAAAAAGAAGAACTTGCTCTAATTGGCGAAAAAATAGATTTTTTTGAATTTGCAAATGCCCTAGGCGAGAGGAAGAGGAAAAGTTTATGGGTTTTATTTCAAGACGCTTTGAATGAATCTGTGCCAGCGGAAGAAGTTCATGGAATATTTTTCTGGCAGATAAAAGCTATGCTTCTTGCAAAGAAATGTGAAACGGCGAAAGACGCAGGGATGAAAGATTTCCCATTTCAAAAAGCAAAACGCTATGCAGAAAATTACACCGAAGAAGAGCTAGAAAAACTTTCATCAAAAATGGTCTCTATATATCACGAAGCACATCGCGGTAACGCCGATATGCACATAGCGCTTGAGAGAATGTTGATGGAGTTATAATATTCTTTATTAATTATAGGTTATATTCACTGGACAGGTATTTGTTGCTGAAAGATCGCCTGAAGTTACTTGTACCAAGAAATTTTGAGTGCTGGAAGAAATATAGGATCTAGTAATAGATTGGCTATTGTCTCCAATAGTACCTTGGTTGTCTGACCATAAATATGTGTATGGTGGTGTACCTCCGACAGGAGTAGCTGTTACTGTAAATTGTTCATTTGTGGAAACATTACTAGGGTTTGCAGAACAAGAAACAGACAAAGAATCTGGATTGTAATTAGTCGTAGTTGAAGATGCGACCATTGCAGTACAATTGGCTGTAGCTACCGGACTCCCTGAAGTCGTACCAGGCGATGCTATTATGAGTATAGCCATTTTCTCACCTACAGAATTATAAGTTTTTGTGACAGATTGACCTGCTTGTCCTGTTGAACCCTCACTGTCTCCCCAGAAATATAAATAGTTTTCGGCACCTCCTACTGGATGCGCTGTCCAAGTGATAGATTCACCCGGAGCGATACTACTAGGACTTGCCGAGCAAGACGTGGTTAGTGGAGCGTTAACAGGTGAAACATTTGCAGAACAATTTGCAAAACCTTCTTGATCTCCAGAATAAACTTTTAAGTAAGCAGTTGTTGAACCTGTATTCGTATAAACTTTAGAAACACTCTTTTCCGGAGTTAAGACAGAATTTTCTTCATTGGGTAACCACCAGAGGTATGCATAATTTTCTGTGCCATCTGAAGTTAGTCCACCTCCCGAAGCAACTGCATGCCATACTACTGTATTGTTGGAACTTTTTACACCAGAACAAGAAACAGTAAGTGGAGGTGGAGGCGTATCTACTACGTTAAAGTTACAACTTTTCGTAACTGTCTGTGTACCGGAAGTTACTTTTACATTCATACTTTTGTTTCCCGGAGTTGTGTATACTTTTAACAAATTTTCACCAGCAAGTCCTTCATCCCCATCAGAGTCTGACCATAGATATGTATATCCTCCATCTCCTCCAGAAGTTTTAGCAGTAAAAACTATATTTCCTCCTTTTGTAATAGGTGGAAGATCTTTTGGACCGAGGTACACAGTTGTTCTATCGGAAAAACACGAAGCTTGTAGAGGAGTAACAGATCCTTGTGGTGTCACTCCTGGATCATATATGGAAGTGTTACACCTAATCGTTGCATTATTGTTCTCTGAATCTTTGACCAACAAAGTGGCTGTTTTAACACCTGCTGTGTTATAGATTTTTGAAACAGTTTGACCTGCAGTTCCAGTTGCTATTCCGGACGATCCTTCACTGTCGGACCATGCGTATGTATATGTTCCTTCACCTCCGTAAACAATAGCAGACCAATTTATAGTAGAACCTATCGGAGCTCTAGAAGGGTTGGCGACACAGGAAACATATGCTGTTGGAGGTTTTGGTGCAGGGATAATATCAATGGGTAAAACAGTTGCACTACATGTTCCTACGCCGAAACCGTCTGTGGATTTTACATAAATGTATGCAGTTTTTACACCCAAGGTGGTATATTTTTTAGAAACGGTACTCTGATCAATCGGAAGAGTGATGGACCCCTCGCTATCTGCCCATGTATATTTGTAATTTATAACGCTTTCAATACCTACTGGAGCATAAGCTGTCCATGTAATAGTGTCTCCAACGCCGTAAGCCTGATGATCTGCGGAACATGTCACAGTGAAAGAAGGCTCTGCGGGAGCTGGAACAGAACTGACACTGCCACTGTCATCAAGTTGTGCAATAAATGCATTTATTTCGGCAATCTTGCTTTGTGGTATTGCACCTATTGAAATCAGTGTGTTAACAAAAAGTCTCACGTCTGAAGCGCTAAGATCTGTCTCGGTGGCTTTTACAAGAGACGGGACAGTACATACCAAAGATAATACAACGGTCACAGCTAGTAAATATTTTTTCATTAAATTTAATTAAAAATTAATAAGTTTCCGACTTAATACAATTATATCTTCTATTGGATTTTGGTCAAACAAGAAACGAACACAAGAAAAAAGACACCCAAGCGTCTTTTTATTGTGCCCCCAGTAGGAATCGAACCTACGACCAATTGCTTAAAAGGCAACTGCTCTACCAACTGAGCTATGGGGGCACCAAGGAAAATTTGCGGACAAAGAAAAATATAACAAGAAAAATCAAAAAAGTCCAATTATTATTTGATGCTTTGCTTCAAATAGATTTTAAATTGATAAGTCCAAAGCAAACGCACCTGCACCAGAAAAGATGAGAGAAAGAGAAATTGCAAAAAGTAAGAAATAAAAAGGTAAATTCCTTTTTATGAGAGTTTCTTCTTTCCATTCTAGAATAAGCTCGGATAAAGTTATAATAACAAAAACCAAAGCAACTGTTTGAGTATATATGCCAAGAATAATCATTGATCCGCCGATTATTTCGATAAGTGCAAATATCTTTACAAACCAAACAGATGGTCGGAGACTGATAAGATTAAAGAGTGCAATCCATTTTTCTTTTTCGGCATGGAACTTCAAAAAACCAAGATCAATCATTATGAGTCCCAGAATCATTCTTAAAATAAAAGGAGCCAGCATGCTATAGGTCAAAAGATCTGGAAATGTGTTTAACATATGGCTATTATAATACATTTAAAATTTTGTGCATCCTATATCTGACAAAAGTAATTCCTTCACAAAATGGCTAAAAACGTCTTCAGTCCGGACAAAGACGTTTTTAAACCACTTTGCTTCAGAATTGCTTTTGTTAAATACTGTTGATTTTTTGTTTCAATGTCGTAGTATTTGATTAATGGATAAAAAACGTAAATTTGTGGTTTTGGTAGATATAAGGAGTATTCACAATGTCGGTTCAATTTTCAGAACGGCAGATGCTCTAGGGGTATCAAAAATTTTTCTTTGTGGATGTACACCGACGCCGAAAGATAGATTTGGTAGAAAAAGGCAGGATTTGGCAAAAGTGGCATTAGGGGCGGAGGAAAGTGTGGCTTGGGAACATTGTAAAAATGTTTCTAAACTTTTGAAGAAACTTAAAAAAGAAAAAATGCAAATTATTGCTCTTGAGCAAAATCCAAAATCTGTAAATTATAAAGAAATAAAAGTAAAAAATTCTTCAGCGATAATTCTCGGCGAAGAAGTACACGGTTTGTCACAAAAAATTCTTGATTTGGCAGATGTCATCGCAGAAATTCCAATGCTTGGTAAAAAGGAATCATTGAATGTTTCGGTGGCATTTGGTGTAGCAGGATTTGGAATTTTTTGTAAATAATTCCAATTAAGGTATTATATAAATATGGAAAAAATACTTTCTTTTGCAAAGAAAATTATACCGAAAAACTTGGTTACGAAAGGCAGACCTATTTATCATTATCTATTGGCATTTTTGGGCGCGGTTTACTATCGTTTCCCATCAAAAAGGATAAAAGTTGTTGCCATAACTGGTACAAAAGGTAAGACCACTACCGCTGAGTTTGTAAATGCTATTTTGGAAGAAGCGGGCTTTAAAACGGCTCTAGTTAGCACTTTACGGTTCAAAATTGGCGATAAAAGTGAAGATAACAAGTTTAAGATGACAATGCCCGGAAGATTTTTCCTGCAGAACTTTTTGCGAAAAGCGGTGGATGCTGATTGCGATTGGGCAGTGATAGAAATGTCTTCGGAAGGTGCAAAACAGTTTAGACATAAATTCATAGATCTTAATGCTCTAATTTTCACAAATCTTGCACCGGAACACATAGAGTCACACGGTTCCTATCAGAAATATTTAGAAGCGAAACTTTCTATTGCAAAGGCTCTCCAAGAATCATCAAAAAAAGAAAAGGCAATCGTCTCTAATTTGGATGACAAAGAAGGACAAAAATTTTTGGATATAAATATTCAAAATAAATTTACATATTCTATAAAAGATGCCGAACCATTTTCTTTACAAAAAGAAGGTTTGGTTATGATTTTTGATGGAGTGAAAATTGTTTCGCGACTTACCGGAAAATTTAATATTTACAATATGCTTGCTTCTGCTGTTTTTGCTGAAGCGGAAGGAATTAGTGCTGAAACAATTAAAAAAGCTTTAGAAAAAGTTTCTGTCATTCGCGGAAGGGTAGAAAGAATCAGAGAAGGACAAAGTTTTGACGTCGTAGTGGACTATGCTCACACCCCAGATTCTCTCCGAGAACTTTATGAAGCTTTTTTGAACCAGCCGAAAGTCTGTGTGCTTGGAAATTGTGGTGGTGGCAGGGACAAATGGAAAAGAAAAGAAATGGCACTTATTGCAGAAAAATATTGCGACAAGATTATTCTGACAGACGAGGATCCGTATGATGATGAGCCGAGAGAAATCGTAGAAGATATGGCAAAAGAGATGCAGAAAAAGAAGCCAGAAATAATAATGGACAGAAGAAAAGCTATCAAAAAAGCTATAGAAATTGCCGATAAAAACGGGGCAGTGCTTATTACAGGCAAAGGAACTGACCCTTACATAATGAGAAAAAATGGTGAGAAGGAAGAATGGAGTGATGCAAGCGTTGCGAAGGAAGAATTAAAAAAGTTTTTGAATAAATCCCATGCCTGAACTTCCTGAAGTGGAGACAACTTGTAGGATTTTGGACAAAAAGATAAAAAATCTTTCTATAAAAGATATTTGGACTGATTATCGTGGAAAATCCGCTAAATATTCTCTGGGAATAAAAGATCCTAAATATTTTTCTGATTTCAAAAACAAAATTATTGGTAAAAAAATTCTTGGAGTAGAGAGAAGAGCAAAAAATGTTTTGATAAAACTTTCCGAAAACGCAACAATTTTGATTCATATGAAAATGACTGGTCACTTATTGTATGGTGAGTATAATTTTGTAAATAAAAAGTGGGTGCCAAAAAATGATGGAGCGTTGAAAGATCCATACAACAGATTTGTTCACTTAGTTTTTTCTTTGTCAGACGGGAAAAATCTTGTACTTTCCGATGCGAGAAAATTTGCAAAAGTTTTGTTGCTTCTCGGAGAAAAATGTGAAGAAGAATTTTGTGAAACAGGTCCGGAACCGCTAAAAAAAGATTTTTCTTACAAAATTTTTGTAGAACGAATTTCAAAAAAGCCAAAAGGCAAAATTAAAACAGTTTTGATGGATCAAAATGTAATTGCGGGAATAGGAAATATTTATTCGGATGAAATTCTGTGGGCTTCTTCCGTACATCCGGAAAGAAAAGTAAAAGATCTTTCGGAAAAGCAAAAGAAGGAGATTTATAGAAATATAGGCATTATTTTACAAAAATCCATCAAACTTGGCGGAGATTCAATGTCAGATTACCGCAATCCGTATGGGGAAAAGGGAAGATTTCAGGATTTTCACAAAGTCTACAGAAAAACCGGAGAAAAATGCGCAAAAAAGAATTGTTCTGGAATTATTAAGAGAATTATTGTTGGTGGCAGGAGTGCTCATTTCTGCCCAGTGCATCAGGCTTAAAAAGTATTGACTTTGGAAGTGAAGAGAGTAATCTGGACACGGAAGTCAAAATATAACTAAAAACAGAAAGGAAGGTTGACTGAATGAACAAACTGAAAAAATATCGTGGGTCATTAAGTGTTGGTTTCTACGGTGATTGTTCCCAACTCCATCTCTTTTTCCAGATTCTTTGCTGTGCAAAATTGGCAGGGGCATCGTCCGTCTCGATAATTCCCGGGGATCAATCGTTCTCTGTCACATGTAAGAGAGGAAAGGTCATTCGGGATATTGCGGTGAACATAAGTTGGCATGCTGTGCGCCCGATAATCTCGCGTTGTAAGCTTTTGTCAGGTATGAAACTTTATGTCAGAGATGTTTCTCAGCGAGGTGAGTTTCAACCACCAAGATCTTATGGTCTCCCCGTCTGTCGTGCTGTGACTAATCCCACGGAAGATGGGGAATCGCTAAAAGTAATTTTCGTAAGATAAGTTTCTGAGCTTGAGTAAAACCGAGCGTACATAGTACGCTCGGTTTTTTTATTTCCCTAAAATTTTCAATGCCTCTTTAATTTTCTTTCCAGTTTCTTTATGTTCATCACCTACTTTTTTCAGAGCATCCCTTGCTTCATCGTGTGAATATCCCAAAGTTTTCAATGCTTCAAGCGCGTCTGATTCTTCTTTTAGTCCCTCATAGTCTTTGGTCTCTCCGATGACTTTGCCTCTAAGTTCTAAAACAATTTTATCTGCCATTTTTTTACTAATGCCGGAAATTTTGACAAGCGGTCCTACTTCACCAGTTTTGATCGCTCTCTTCAAACTATCCGTAGTTGCAACACTCATTATACCGAGGGCTGTTTTTGGACCAATTCCAGAAATCGAGATAAGTAATTCAAAGAAATCTTGTTCATCTTTCTCTGAAAAACCGTAAAGTGTCTGTGCATCTTCTCTTACGGCAAGATAAGTCCACAGAGAAATTTTTGTACCTACTTTTTTATTTAGAAGAGATACATCTTTGGGTACAAAGATCTTATAACCAATTCCGTTTGTTTCTACTATGATGAATTTTTCTGTGGCAAAAATTATTTCTCCAGTAACTTTTGAAATCATATTTATATTCTATCATATTTAAGGAATTGGTTTTCATATTGCCTTTTTTATCAAAAGGTGTTAATCTGGCTGAATCTAATTAAGATAAATATTATATGGCTATCACAAGTTCAGCAAAAAAGGCAGCAAGAGCATCTCTCAGAAAGAGAGTTTTTAATGTTAGAACGAAAAGAGATTTTGAAAATGAAATAAAAAATATTCAGAAATTAGTCAAAGAAGGTAAGATGAAAGAAGCAGAAAAAGCTCTCCCTATCGCTTACAAAGCAATAGATAAAGCAATGAAGAAAGATTACATAAAGAAAAACACCGCAGCAAGATATAAATCCAGACTTACATTATTTGTGAATAAAGGAAAAAAATAAAATATAAAACTAAAAAACCACCGAAAGGTGGTTTTTTTTAGTACAAATTCAACTTCCTTTTTATTAGAAAGATCTGAATAAACTACTTAAACAATATGTTTTTAATTTATTTGTCTATATTTATTATATGAAATTATTTTTTTATTGAAAATCAAACCTATGATATGATTGTTTCGTGAAAGAAATAAAAAATGAAGACTTGGGATATGATGCTTTTTTCGAATTAAATAAACCTAAATCGGATGAATTTTCTGTTGCACGAATTATTGCTGAATATAAAGGATCATATAAAGTCAAAAATTCATCTGGTGAATATTTAGCCAAAGTAACAGGCAAAAGAATATTCAATGCTTCATCAAGAGAAGATTTTCCTGCAGTCGGAGATTGGGTGGCAATAACCGAACTTAATAACGAACAAGCTGTAATTCACGAAATTTTACCAAGAAGAACTGTAATAAAAAGAAAGTACAACAATAAAAATGAAGTCCAAATCATTGCAACAAATATTGATATCGCACTTATTGTTGAATCAATTGATAGAGATTTTAATTTAAACCGTTTTGAAAGATATTTTACTATTGCGAATGATGGAGGAATAAAATCTACTATTATTTTGAACAAAATAGATTTAATTTCTGGAGAAGATTTAGATCTGAAATTAATCAAGATAAAAAATAGATTCAAGAATATCGATATTATATTAACTAGTATTGTGACAAGCGAAGGGTTGAATGAATTAAAAAAATATATTTTACCCAAGAAAACCTATTGTTTCTTAGGTTCATCTGGTGTTGGAAAATCATCTTTAATTAATAAATTACTTGGTGAAAATGCAATTGAAACCAAAGATATTAGTTTTCAAACTGGTAGAGGAAAACATACGACTACAAGCAGGGAAATGTATTTCTTAAAAAATGGTGGTATCGTCATTGATAATCCGGGAATGAGAGAGGTTGGAATGACAAATACTATCGATGGTATTGATAATTTTTTTGATGAAATAACTATCTTGTCTAAAGAATGCAAATATGTTGATTGTTCTCATACCTCTGAACCTGGATGCAAAGTATTATCTGAATTAAAATCTGGCAAACTGGATGAAAGTAAATATGTCAATTACATTAATTTAAAAAAAGAAGCCGAGTATTATGACATGACTGAACTTGAAAAAAGAGAGAAAGATTATAAGTTTGGAAAATTTATAAAAAATGCAAAAAAGGAGATGAGGAAGATAAATCTTGAATAGGTAAATTAATAAAAAAGGTACCTTCAGTAGGAGTATCTCCCTCGACTAAAACTTTTTCATCAAAAAGTTTTGTCTGGGCACCAGCTCGTCTGTTTTTCTTGCTAGAAAAACATGACTCCGCTGTTCGATTCCTACACGCAAGCAAAGCAGTTTGCTTGCTTGAGGGCACATATTTTAAAAGCACCTTGAATGGTGCTTTTAAAATATGTGCCCTCAGTAGGAATCGAACCTACATTTGAAGCTCCGCAAGCTCCCGTTCTATCCATTGGACTATGAGGGCAATACACTCATTTATATTTCAAAATAAGGGAAAAGACAAGTAAAAACTAATTAATTAAAATCCCAAAAAATCCATAACTCTTTTTGAGGATGGTTCCTCAAGCTCTTTTTCTTTTAATTTTGTAAGAAGAAATTCTCTCATGTCATTCAAATCTACATCCTCTATAATTATCGAAAGTGTATGCGATAGAAAGCGGTTTGTTTTTAAAAGTAAAAGATCTTCTTCCTTACCATCTTTTATCCAGAAACATTCTATTGAGCCGTATGCGATGAAATCTTTTCCGGCTTTTATTCCTTTTTCGCCTATTTCATATGCAAAAATGTCAGAGTCTTTCATAACGACAGTGATTAAAGCAAAAACAGCTACTGCAATAAGTACGGCAAAAGCATAATTGTGCAGAAAAATTGAAATAACTATTATAGATAAGGAAATAATTCCCCAGGACCAATACCAGTCTGTACTTCTTTCTTTTTTACGATATTCAGGCGCCGTCCACTTAATTGATGGTTGCATACGACAATTATACCAAGAAAAGAAATATGTTGAAATAGCTACAAAATCTTTTTTTATTAGGTTATTGATTGTGATATAATTGTGTAATGATAAAAAGAAAGATACTTGTCGGTAATTGGAAAATGAACCCCAGTTCTCCTGAAGAAGCTGTAAATCTTGTAAAAGAAATCCAACAAAAATTAGAAAATAACAAAAAAACAGATGTGGTTATCTGTCCCCCTTTCATTTTTCTTAATGAGATAGGAGCGATACTCAAAGGACAGAAGAGAATCAAACTTGGCTCGCAAGATGTTTTTGGCGGAGACGGGACATCTTTTACCGGAGAAGTTAGCGTAGATATGATAAAAAATGCTGGTGCAGAATATGCTATCGTCGGTCATTCCGAAAGAAGAAAGATATGCGAAACTCTGGAGATGATTTCAGAGAAAGTTGCTTCTTCGTTGAAAGGAGAAATAAAAACTATTCTTTGCATAGGAGAAAAAGAAAGAAACGAAGAAGGTGATTTTTATAATTTTGTGAAAACAGAACTTCTTGAAGCTCTTGTAAAAGTAAATAAGAAAAACCTTTCTAATCTAATTATCGCCTATGAACCGGTTTGGGCTATCGGCAAAAAAGAGAGTGAAGCAATTGTTCCGGAAGATCTGCATGAGATGACGATTTTTATCAAAAAAGTTTTGAATGACAAATTCAAAGAAGAAGGGCTAGTAGTCCCTATTCTTTACGGCGGTTCAGTCAGTAAAAACAATGCGCGTGATTTTATCACTAAAGGACAGATAGACGGACTCCTTCTCGGTAGAGAAAGTTTAAGACCAGAAAATTTTGCTGAAGTTGCGATGATGCTCGGAGAGATTTAATTTTGAACTTATGGAAAAAGGTTTTGTTAAAAAATTTTCTGAAATTATTTTAGAGGGTTTTGCTCTTGCAGCCGTGATTTTTGCTTTTGTACAAATTCCACAGGGACTTTTGTCCGTCTGGCAAAATCTGAAAGAGACGAAAGTGAATATTGAAAAGACAAATCTATTGGAAAGAAACATTTCTTCCGTAGTTGAATCAAGGAATCTTGCGGAGATAAAAAATTCTGATGAAACTGTGATAGCTTTTGTCGGAGATATAATGCTTGACCGGGGTGTCTATTCCAAATTTATTAAAAACGGCAATGGTGACTATTATTTTCCTTTTGAAAAAATAAAGAATAATTTGTCCAAATACGATTTAGTTTTTGGGAATCTTGAAGGGCCTATTTCAGATAAGGGGCAAGATCTTCACAATCTATATTCCTTCGAGATGGATCCGAATTTTGTACCGGTTTTACGGGAAGTTGGATTCAAAGTTTTGTCAGTGGCAAACAATCACATAAATAATTGGGGAAAAATTGCGATGGAAGACACTTTCTTTAGATTAAAAGAAAATAAAATAATTGTTTCAGGCGGGGGAATGAATGAAGACGAAGCTTACAATGCGGACATAGTAGATGTAAATAAAACAAAAGTAGCTTTTCTCTCCTTTAGTCAATTTGGCGCGGGACAATATGACGCCGTAGCAAGTTCTTCCGGAATTGCTGTGATCAAACAGGAAAAAATTGAGAAATCTATAAGAGAGGTCAGAAGTATGGCAGATGTTATTGTAGTTTCATACCATTTTGGAGAAGAATATAAAAAAGATCCGAATGATTTTCAGAAGAAATGGGCGAAAATTGCTATAGATGTCGGAGCCGACCTTGTGGTTGGTGGACATCCTCATGTGGTGGAGACACTGGAGCAATATAAAAATGTTTTCATCGCATATAGCTTAGGAAACTTTGTTTTTGACCAATACTTTTCTCCCGAAACAATGTCCGGGGGACTTCTTGAAGTAAAAATAAAAGACAAAAAAATAATTTCTGTTAATATGAGAAAGGTACAGATGAATAGTGAATACCAGCCGGAACTAGTACAATAAAAAGCGCGAGTATGATGTTTTTGGAGCACGGATATTTTTTTGCTAAAAAATTCCTCGTGCTCGCGCCGTCGCGCTCCCAAGTCTCCAAAAACATCATACTCGCGCTTTTAAAAAACATATGACGAAGTATTTAATCAGACAAAAACTTTCGGCGGAAGAAAAAAAGAAGTTCGGAGATTATCCCGAGCTTCTTTCACTTTTGCTTCTTTCTAGAGGAATGAAAAGCAAGAAAGAAGCGGAAGATTTCATAAATCCTGATTTTGAAAAAAATCACGATCCATTTCTGATGAAAGATATGGAGAAGGCAATCGTAAGAATAAAGAAAGCGATTGATGAAAATGAAAAAGTTATCATATTTAGCGATTACGATGCAGATGGGATTCCTGGAGCGGTTGTTATGCATGATTTTTTTGAAAAAATTGGATTTAAAAACTTTGAAAATTATATTCCGCACAGAGTGATAGAAGGTTTTGGATTAAATAAAGAAGCTGTGGAAGAATTTTCGGAGAAAAAAGTCAAACTTATCATTACGGTGGATTGTGGAATTGCGGATGTGGAAGAAGCAAAATTGATTAAAGAAAAAGGTATTGATTTGATAATCACAGACCACCATTTAGTTGGAGAAGAAACTCCGAAAGCGTATGCGATCCTTGATCCGAAGAGAGGGGACTGCGATTATCCGGAAAAAATGCTTTGCGGATCCGGCGTGGTCTTCAAGTTGATTCAAGCGATGATTTCAAAGTACGGGGAAACCTGGAAAATTAAAAAAGGCTGGGAAAAATGGCTTTTGGATATGGTGGGAATTGCGACCATCTCTGATATGGTTCCACTTGTTGGAGAAAATAGAATCTTCGCACATTACGGACTTAAGGTTTTGAGGAAATCTCCGCGTCTTGGAATAGTAAAGCTTTTGAAAATTTTAAAGATTGATCAAAGTCGACTTTCAGAAGATGATATTGGCTTTATGATTTCTCCGCGTATCAATGCTGCGTCCCGAATGGGAAAACCGGAGGATGCATTTAAACTTTTAATTACAAAAGATGAAGATGAAGCGGAAACTCTAGCCAGACATTTGGATAAAATAAACAGTGAGAGAAAAGGAGTTGTTGCAAGTATTGTAAAAGAAATTAAAAAAAGAATTTTGGAAAGAAGCGCGGAAAATAAAAGAAAAGTTTTAGTTGCCGGAAATCCAGAATGGAAGCCGTCGCTTCTAGGACTTGTGGCAAACTCTCTTCTTGATGATCATGACGGACCGGTATTTCTTTGGGGTAGAGAGGACGGTATAGATTTGAAGGGTTCGTGCAGAAGCGACGGATGCGTGGATCTCGTAGAAATGATGAAAGAAGCGGGGGATGTGTTTTCGGAATTTGGCGGGCACAAGATGTCAGGCGGATTTACTTTGTCTTTTGAAAAAATTTCTGTTTTGGAAGAGCGTCTTGAAGCGTCATACAAAAAAATCGCGATAGAAATGATAGAAAATGGTCTAGATGTAGATGCAGAAATTAGTGCAAAAGATGTAAATATAAAAAATTGCAAAATTTTGGATAAACTTTCTCCATTTGGCGCCGGAAACGAAAAACCGATTTTTCTTTGGAAAGGTTTGAAAGTTGCCGGAATAAAAAAATTTGGAAAAGAGGCAAATCATTTGGAACTGGTTTGTGAAGGACAAAACGGCGGAAGATTTTCTGCTATATCTTTTTTCTCTTCGCCGGAATCGTGGGGAGAAGCGATAAAACTTGGCGATAATATAGATTTAGTTGGAAATTTAGAACTTTCAAATTTTAGAAATAGGGAAGAAGCGCGAGTGCGAGTGGTGGAAATAGGGAAGAACTGAAGTTCATCTGTTTATTCTCGATTTTATTGCTTGACAATCTGGTTATAGTTTGCTATACTGACAAACAGATAAGTAAAAGTTCATTGAAAGAACTTTTGCTAGATTTCTTCGCAGCTTATAGCAAATCCACTTTTTGGATTTATTCCAGGGTGGTTTTTTATAAGCTGTGATCTACTCAAAAATAATTTGAGCAGAAGTCTAGCAAAACAGAAAGGAGGAAAAGTATAAGAAATACCAAATAACAAAAGCTAACCCAAGGAGGTAAAAATGAATTGGCGTCGATTTCCTTTTACATTGATTCTGCTCATTTTATGGGCAGGACTCAGGATGTCGGGAATCAAAATGAGCGCTGGCGATGTTTCGGGTATCGTGTTCATACTTGCCAGTATCTCCGTTCTGATTATCGAGTTCTGTAAAAGTGCCGATATCGGAATGAAGACGTTCAAAATTGAACAGGCAGTTTCGGTGTTTGTCACCGTGGTTGCCACAATTGCTCTCACCAGACTGGTATCATTCGGCGATATTCATATCGGGGATATATTTCTCGCGATTGTGGTCGTCTGTGATGCTTGGGTGAGTCCAGTGACATCATTTGGGATGGCACTGAGGAACATACAAGGTAACGTTGGGCATGAAGCAAACTCCGAAGGGCAATAACGCACTTTGGAAAACAATGAAGAAAAAGAAGGAGACCGAAGCAATGAAGAGGTTCTTAATTGCAGCATTGGTTTTTGCGGTGATGGCATCAACGACCGTATTGGCCCAGTCCAATAGCCTGGTCAATGGGAAGATCAACATCAAGTTCAACAGTCGTGCACAAGTGGATGATCTTGGTAACCCGGAAGTGGGAATCAAGGACGTCTACATTTACGACATCTCGATGGATCTCGTTTCCTTTCAAGGAAAAATCGAGCATCTGCCGGGTATTTATGGAGCCAATCTCGGCCTTGAAAAGCAGGCGGCCGAAGTCGGTTATAACTTGATTGCTTCCATTCGTAACCCTGCCAATCCGCAACAGCAGAAGGCCATCGGCAAACTTGTGGGCGGCGTTCCTATTGATAAGAAGGGCGTCTACAAATATGACAATGGTAATCTTCGGATGGCGGTTGATGCATCTGGTGCGGCGGCTGGATTTGAAAGTAAATTCAGCGGAATAGCCGCGGGTAAATCACCGAAAGGAGCCAGTTTACTTGATAAAGCCAAGAAACAGGCGATTACACTTACTAAGCAGGTCAAGGGCAAGGCGGTAAAACTTGTTGTGTCCGACTATGACAAAATGGTCTTCACTGACCTTTTGATCGGCGCCGGTCCCGTACGAGCCTACCCCGAGACCCGAGTCAACGGCGAAATGTTGTTTGATTACGAACGGTCAGCTTGGTATTTTAATGGTGTGACGCTTGCCTACCAAATTGGCGGCAAATCCTATATGGACAAGTTGTCGGGCCATATCAAGTGGGTTGAAAATCCACAACGTAAGACGAATGGCGAAGGCGAATATCAGTTCGATGTTCGGGTTAACGAACCCGAGAAAACTGGTGAAGCCGCCGTCTTTGCGGGTGGGGATGATGAAGCCGCATTCTTTGCGACTGACAATACCTTACCGGCGTTAAGTGGAACGGCCAAATATAAAGACACGATGCGCGGAGAATCCGTCGTCGCGTCTGATATTGCGGTTGCGCTTGTCGGAAACAATCTGACAAAACAGCAAACCATGGCACTTACGAAACTGATTTGGTTCGTATGTGTCGTGCCTGTCAATGCTGAATAATACGATTCCTCCGGCAAAAAAGAAGTGACTCTCATTCCAGGGAGTTAATTTCAAGGAGGGTTAGCACGGGCTAACCCTCTTTTTTATGAAAAAAAAGTATTAGTCGAAGTGAATCTATTTTTGTAAAAGTTATAATGTGCTTGACAATCAGACTTTAATTTGCTATACTACCACCAGGTAAAGATAAGGCACTAACGCCTTATTTTTGTTCCTCAAAAGTTATAGAAAGGTGGTTCCATGAAAGGTTCCTGTGTTCGGTTTTCGGTAGTGTTCGTCGCGTTGTTCTGTATCAGTTCGGCTTATGCGGAAGGGTTGAAAGATTTTTCCGTAAGCACCGAAGTCTCGGTACTGAACAAGTATATCGGCTTGACCGGTTCCAAGTTTGAATCGGATGAAGTGATTCAGCCGAGTCTGACACTGAGCCACGCGAGCGGATTCTACGCAAACGTCTGGGACTCAACTGGTCTTGATGGTTACGAAGGTAATGAAATTGACTACTTTGTCGGCTGGGCCGGCGATGTACTCGGTTTCAACGCAGATCTGAGTGTTGGCTACTATGATTTGGCCAGCATGTTCTGTGGCCGGTCCGGGAATTATTTCGTGCTTCTAGGAAAGATAGGGAAAACTCTTGACGTCGGCGGATTTGCTTCGGCAGAACCGTTTGTACGAATTGAGGAAGATATCGCCGAGAAAGAAACGGATTGCGACGGCGGTATTCTTTATACGGGTGGAGTGAAAATTGAAAAGTCACTCGAACCGTTTAATCTCTGGGTTGAACCCCGAGTCACATACACCCCTGGTGTATTTGAGACGGAGGAGACAACCACTTTCCAATGCGAAGCCGGAATCGATTGGGACTGCTACGGCTG
>Ga0265297_10005130_pt1 | contig 20432 bp, 37 predicted proteins | sample Munlanlwell13791_FD_192502 | JGI IMG/M metagenome (GOLD analysis project Ga0265297, IMG submission 192502) | Leachate microbial communities from a municipal landfill in Southern Ontario, Canada - Leachate well 137-91 | ecosystem: Engineered > Solid waste > Landfill > Unclassified | place...
CGACAAGATGGAATAAAAAACCCAATTAGTTTTCTCTTTTAGAAAATGAATTATCTTCTTTTTTCTTTTTTCTATCTCTGCACTAGAAATATCTTCTTTTTTAGTTTCTATCGCTCCGATTTCTGTCATGTTAATGAAAACTGGAATAAAAATTTCTATTTAAACATTTCTTTAATTGAAAATCTCATTTTAGCTGAACATCATCGGCGTAATAAAGACTTCAATAAATGCAGCAACTATCAAAATTACAACTGCAATGAAAATTAAGATTATCACATTCAATAGAACTTTTATAAATTTTTTATTGCTTATCCCGTTGCGGATAACTCCAATTCCAAAAATTCCTCCTGCAAGGGCAGTTATAAAATATGCTGCAATTTCCGGGAATCCGTGAATCATATAACGCAATATGCCGAGGGGAATCTCACTTAAAGTATACCTTGTAAAAATCCCAATTGCTGCAGAGATGACACTTGCATTCCAAGCAAGAACAAAAATCGCACCTGCTCCAAAAATCAGCGAGAAAATTAAAGTAAATATCATAACTCCAAAATTATTTCCTATTATGGATAGAAATCTGGCTCCGTGGGAAAGTGCACTCGTAGAGATAACTTCGCTGGTAAATGAATATTCTGCAACACAATCATCAACTTGTCCGGGATCATTTATATTACAATACGTTTCTATTTGTGCATTTAATAAAGCTGAATTTTGAAGGATTATATACCAGAAAGAAAATGCGACGATGAATCCGAAAAATAACCATAAGAAAGCATAAATTGCGTCGCCGTGAGTTTTCCAAATGCTCCAAAATCCTTCTATTTCTTCATCTTCTATTTCCTCTTGTCGAATTATAAAATACATAAACGGAAGAGAAAACATTACACAAAATAAAACTACCATTAGCCCAGAAAATTTTGACAGCGTCGGGTCTTTACCAAAAAGAAAATGCGTTAGCAAAAGAGAAAGAGAAGCGTAGAGAATTCCAATGAAAAACATTTTCCATGGTCCTTTTTCAGCTCTTTTTGGATTAATCAGCGACTCTAACATAATAGGATAAGAAAAAGAGATTTTTTAAACTTTCATATTCTTTTTCCTAAATGGAAAGCAAAAAGAGGTTTGATCAGATAGTCGAAGACATTAAACAAATCAAAATTCAGGGAGCAAGAAACGTTGCTAAATCTGCACTTTTTGCATATTCTCTTGTGCCGACTCAAGCTTCAATTAGAAAATTAAAATCTCTCCGACCAACAGAACCGATGCTCGAAAAAGTTTTGGATCTTGTTGATAAAAAATCTTACAAAGAAATATTAGAACATTTTGATTCTGCCCAAGAATCGATAAACAAATCTGTTTACAAATTAATAAAAGACCATGATGTAATTTTCACTCATTGTCATTCGACAAATGTTTCTAATGCCCTTATTTATTCAAAAAAGAAAGGGAAAAAATTCCAAGTTTACAACACCGAAACAAGGCCGTTGTTTCAGGGACGAAAGACTGCTGAAGAATTAAAAAAAGCAGGAATAAAAGTTACAATGTTCGTCGACTCTGCGGCTGCAATAGCCATCGAAAGAGAAAATAAAAAAGATAAAATTTACGTTAACAAAATTTTGATTGGTGCCGACGCTCTTTTGAGAAACGGAATAATAAACAAAATAGGAAGCGGGATGATTGCAGAAATTGCACATAATCACAAGATTCCAGTCTACATCGTCGCTGATTCCTGGAAATTTACCTCTAAGCAGGTTCCAATTGAACAAAGAAATTTAAATGAAATCTGGAATAATGCTCCAAAAAATGTCAAGATAAAAAATCCAGCATTTGAATTTGTCAAGAAAAAATATATTTCTGGAATTGTGACTGAATTAGGTTTAATGACTTATGAAAAGTTTGTTGGGAAAATGAGGGATTAATTATTACAACAATTTTTATAAATCATGTTTCTCAACCCAAAAAATGATAAAAGCAGATTTTCACAATCATCTCGGGAGAAATGGAGCTAATCCGGGATTTGATGAGACAATTGATTTAGTTTATGATAAATTTGGTCCAAATTTTATTTTTGGAATTGCAAATTTTACGGATAATAGATATGAAAACTTTATAGACCAGAAAGGAGGAAAATACAACAGAGTTCCAATTCAGGACAAAACAGCTATCTATGTTCCTGATAAGAAAATGTTAATTCTTAAGGGACAGGAATTTACAAAAAATAAAGAACATATTCTTGCATTAGCAGTGCCTTATGGAAAAAGTATAAATCAAGATAAAAATATCGAAGCAATGAAAGAATCAAAAGATTTGGGAGCATCTCTCATTGCAGTTCATCCTTTTTACAAAGAAGGGATTGGAAATCGCTTGGAACAAAATCAAAATCTATTGGATTACTTTTCAAGCATTGAAGTTTACAATGGTTCAGCAGAATTCTGGCTTCCTTTTATTCTCCCAAGAAATGCAAATGATAAAGCAATAGCATTTTATTTCGATAACATTTTCTATGACTTCTCTCCCAATAAATTCAATATCGGGATGTCTTCTGGTACCGACGGACATTCTGTTGAAGCAATTGGGACTTGTTATACAGAACTTCCTTATGGAAGTTTATCCTCAAAAAATTTATCTTATGATTTGAATAAAGCATTAAGAGAAATAAAGTTCCTTGGTAATCTTCATATGCAACCAAACAAAAAAGATGCTGCAATTCATACTTGGAATATGATTTTAGCAACTGTCTTTAAAAAAAGATGATTTAATTCTTACACTCACATTCATCACCACAATCACATTCTTTTCCTTCTTTGCAATTACATTCTCCGTCTTCTTCGCATCCACAGTGTGAATGTTCTTGTGAGTTCATCATTCCTGTAATCTCCTGCCCCAAATCTTCAAGGTTTTTTTCTAATTCTTCTTTTACTTGTTTAAGTTTTTGAATCTGGTCTTCAATAAGTGCTTTAGTTTCAGGAATGCTTTTTTTTACGATGTTTCCGTTGCCGATATCAACATTAAGTTCTTCAGAAATAAGTTTAGCTTTTACAAAAATACCTTTTCCCATCGGAGCGAAAATTTCTTTGCCTGTTGCTCCAACTAATTCATCAAGCCCCAAATTAAGAGAACTAATTTCAACAATTCCTCTTCCGATTGCTTCTATCTGTTGTTGTAATTCTCGAATCTGTCTTTCATACATACTGAACTTAAACAAAAGTTCTTGTTGATTTTCTTCTTGTTCGTTTGACATAAAAATAGAATTATATTATTGCTTTTAAAAGTTTTGATTAGGTGTCCTCGCCTAGACTACTTTCATCCATTTCCTAAGAACACTTGTGAATATCATTGCGAATATAAAATAGCACCAGAACCAGTTTAAAATTCCGAAAAATTTTGGGTCTCCCATTGCAGTAAATACATCAAAAAACCATCTGTAAAATAAAATAAAAGGAACTCCAGTAAACAAAACTCCTCGACTTGTAAGTTTGAAAGTCTTAGGAATGAACTCAAATTGTTTCTTTGACAACTCAGCCAATTTTTCTGGATGGTCTTTGTATTTTTTCATTTCTTCTTGAAGCAATTTTTGTTCTTGTCTTAATTCTTTGAGTGCTTTTTGGTCAGTGGTATATTTCTGTATAATTGTTGTTATGAATGTAATAATCAAAACAATAATCATCATACCTCCTGTTAGATTCCAAGATAATAATGCTCCTGCTGTCGGGTCAAGAGCTCCATGAACTACTGCTTTCAAATAAGGAATCTTGTCCCAAAATGCTGCAATAAGAAGTGATACAATCATTACTGCGACGATATAAAGGAAATTTCCCTCTTTCTTTTTTCTTGTAGAAATAGCAACTTTACCTTCTTTATTTTCAATAATCTCTTCTATTTTATTCTCAATATTTTCTTCTTTTTTATCTTGGATTATTTCTTCTGTCATTTTATTTTATTAAAAGTCGAATGTATTTAAGTCTTCATGAATTTTCTGAATGCAGGGTTCATATCTGTTTGATGTTGCTGTATAATATTTTGGTAGAACTGGAAGAAAATCATAATCACTAAAAGAATTGCTGTTCCAGAAATTAACGCACCCATTAAGTTTGTCACCGACGCTAAAAGTCCTATAGCCATTCCCCCCATTACTGTCAAGGGCAAGACATATCTTTCAAGAATACTTTCTAAAACTCTTTCATCTTGTCTGAATCCTGCAATTTGTAATCCTGAAGAAGCAATTTTATGTGCCTGTGTTTTTGCGTCCATTCCAGAAGTTTTAACCCAGAACAAAGCAAACATCGTCGATAATAACATATAAACTAAAACATGTGTTAATCCCTGAAAAATATATCTTGGTAAAAATCCACCTCTTATTGTAAGTTCTAAAAGATTTGTAGAACCCACCCAGAATGCAAGTCCTGAAATTGGTTGCCCGTCGGTGAAATGTCCGAGCCATCCCAGATTTGATGCAAAACTCGCAAGTCCAGTACAAGTTCCGCCCTCGATTAAACATGGGGCAGCTGCAGTTTCAATAATCCCGCCAAACACCTGAAAACTTACAAGAAGTGCAGCAGTTAAAATAACTGGAATATTCGACGAGTAGAAAAAAGCAAGTGGCCATTTAACAGAATATCCTCTAAGCTTCCCGTAAGATAATGGGACTTCAACTTTCAATGATTGTGCCCAGACTACAATTAAGAAAATAATGATTGTAACAATAATTGCACCTAACGCTGAAATTAATTCTATTGGATATCTATTTATTAGAGATTGTATCAACACAAAGAATTTTCCAGGACAAGCTGTCTGCCCAAAATCTAAAAGACAATTCTTTCCTTGCTGATTTATGAATTGGAAAAGACTGGTTACTAATTGCCACGACGCTCCTGCCCCGATAAATAAACTTATACCCGAACCAAATCCCCATTTTGTAACGAGGTCATCCATGTAATAAATTGCAATTCCTCCGAGGATAAGTTGAAAAATTAGTAATGGTGCAAGTCCTGGTACTGCTTGAAGTCCTTGCATTAAAACATAAATCATTGCTTCAAAAATTATGAAAAAGAATGTTACAATTCTTTGGATGCCTTGGAAAAATTTTCTTCCTTCAGGATTTGTTGTATCAATATTTAATATTCCGCTTCCAGTCAATAATTGCAGAATTACCGACGCCATAACAATCGGACCAATTCCTAAAGAAATTATACTTCCAAAATCAGTTCCTAAAATTATAGCTAAATATTTGAATCTCTCGAGGGCATTATTTGACAATCCAAAAAGCGGAACATTTGCGAGAATAAAAAACGAAGCAAGAACTATAAGTGTCCATTTAAGTTTTACATTAAAACTAAGTTTCTTTTCTTCTGGGCTTTTTACCTCTGGGATAAATTGAAATATCTTCCTGAAATCCATTATGTAAAATTTCCTATTTTATATCTGGGGCAAATTTCCTGTTTGCTCATTCAATTTATAGAGGAAAATGGTTTAAAAATCTTCTCAAGAATTATTTGCTAAAACCTATTTATAATATGTCCTTGAACGTCCTGCAAGGTTTATTCCATTTGGGGTAGTTTGACTTGGAATATCTTTAAACAGATTAATACTATCTATGCTCTTTTGTCTTGCTTCTTCAACAATTATCTTTGCTTTATCGACGCCATTTTCTAAAATTATTTCAACTAAACTAGTATTCAATTTTTTTAACTCGTTCATCTTTAATCCCTTCCATTTCTTTTTATCTGTATAAATCTCACCTAAATTTTCTGGATAATGTAAGATTATACTTGCTTGATTCAATCGAGTTAAACTAGAAGATAAAGGTCCAGATGTTACTTTAAGATATCCGTTTGCTAACTCTTCATTTGAATATTGATTTATCATTTTTTTTCTTCACTTAAAATTATTTGCCCACCAGCCTTTTCTATTTTTTCAATTGCAGACTTCGATGCTTCTTTTGCTTGAATGAATAATTTGCTCTTTACTTCTCCATTTCCCAAAATCTTGTATTTGTCCAAGTTAATTACCCATTTGTCTCCTTCTTTCTTTCCATAAGTCTCAAGATTTTTCTCGATTGTGTCAATATTTATTCTTTGTCTTGTATCTCTTGCTGTTCTTCGACTTGTGATTCCTTGTTTTCCGAAATATTCATTTCCGTATAATTTTAAGACGAGTGTTTTTTTCTGGTCAGCTCTCTTACCACTTCCTGACATTCCTTTTCCTCCTCGGTGTCCTGACTTTTTATGTTTCTTTCTGTCTCCCCATCCGTGAGTTCCTCTACCATGACCATGCATTCTAGATGATTTTCTTCGTTTGTGTGTTGTTGCTGGCATTTTATAACATCCTCTCCAATAACAAATTTATTTTATCTTTGTGATTTCCCAAAACTCCTTTTCCGACGCCAAATGGTTTAGAACTTTCAATTCCTTTTCTAGGCGGATGAAGTCTGAAATGCGTTTTTGATTTTGAAAATTTTCCTCTTGCTTCAACTAATTTTTTCAAGGTTTCATTGTTTATTTCTCCGTAAGCAACAAAGTTTCTAACTTTCTCTAACATTCCAAGTTCGACTTCATTAGGTTTTTCTAAAACAATACATGAATATTTCTTTTTCAGATTTAATCTGTTCAAAGTTTCAATTACGTCTTTTCTTATCTTAACTTGCCCACATATCCTAATTATTATTGTAGTCATTTTTTCCCCCAAACATTTGTTTTTTCTAGAGCATTAATACATGCTTTTGCAAGATTTGTTGTTGTTCTTACACCGCCAAATGCTTTACTATAAACATCTTTTATTCCTGCAAGTTTTAGAATTTTCTTTAATTCATTTGCAGCTACAAGTCCTGTTCCTTGCGGTGCTGGAATTAAAATTACTCTGACACTTCCGCATTTTCCTTCGACTTTAAATGGAATACTATGCGGTTCAGAACAAGCGCAGTCAAAACTTGCACAGCTTCTGCCGACTTTGATAATTTTTAATTTAGCCATTCTTATTGCTTTATCTCTCGCAGGCAAAGTTTCTTTTGCTCTCCCCATTCCAATACCAACATGCCCGTTCTCGTCGCCAATTACTGCAAGAGTTGAGAATGTAGCAACATTTCCTTCTTTAGTTTTTCTTTGAGTCTGTTTCCATGCTCTTCTTTTTCCTCCGCCGAATTTCCCTTTTGATTGACCAATAAATAACAAATCTGATTTGACATTTATCAAAGAGTCTACAATATATTCTTCAAGAATTTTCTGGTCGCCCGATAATATCTCGTCGATGTTTTTTATCTTCTTGCTTTTTACTTCTCTGCCAAGTTTTGTCTTCGGAACCCAGGATAAGACTGCTTGTTCCTTTTCTCTATCTCTTTCCTTTTCTCTATCTGTTCTCTCGTCTTTGACAACGAGTTCTTTGACTATTTCTTTTTCAAGCAATTCCTCGCTGATTTCTTCAGCTGTTCTTTCGGTTTTTTTTATTTTTTCTTTAGTTGTTATCATTTTATTTTTTCTTTGTTACTGCTTTTTTAGTTGAGTGAGTTTCTTCTTTCTTCTCATGTTCTTTATGAGTTTCTTTTTTTGTTGAATGAACTGCTTCGTTTTTCTCAATTTTTGATTTGATTTCTTTGAATGTTTTTGAAAAATCTTCTTTCAAATTTGTTCCTATTATTCTTTCTTCTTCAGGAAAATGTTCTTCATTGCAACTTATTTCTATTCCTGCGTCGATTAATCCCTTAAGGAATGCGAATCCTTTATTTTTGCTTAACATTCTCATCATTCCAAAATCTACAATTGGCTGTTCTAATTTTTTCTTTAAAATTTCTTTTCCAATAAGGAATCCTGTCAAATAAGATGCAGGAATTGATTTTAAACTTCCGTCGAATTTGTCAGGCCAGCCGTAGTTTTTTAGAGCTTTTGAAGTAATTCCAATTTCAATTTTGTCTTGTGCTTCTTTGCTTGTTACATATTCTGCGATGATAAGGTTGTTAGTTTTTCTGAAAACTACCCTCGGAGATTCACTTTTCAGTAACTTGATTCTTTTCAGGTAATCTGTTTTACCTTCTCTTCGTCTTCGTTTTGGTATTCTCATTTTAATTTATTTTTTCTTTCCTTTTGTTTTACTTGATCCTTTTTTAGAGGTTGAAGTTAATTTATCTTTTTGAGTAATGTAATCTTTCAGATGAGATTTACTCTTAAAAAATCTGTTTCTGATTTTTTTTCTGATATCTTCCTGTTCGTTTTTAGTTAATTTACTTTTTATTTCGTAAAGATATTTTCTTAACTTTCTTGTTATTGCAACATATTCTTTCTTCCTTTTATTAACCTTTTTCCTCACGTTTCCCGTTGTTCTTTTCTTTTTCTTTTCAGTATTAGTTCTTCTCCCTTTAATTGGTTTGATTTTTATTGCTCCGTCTTTATGTAAATCTCTAATGTCCTGTTTTGTTATTGCTTCTTTTATTTCTTCAAGTCTTGGTTTTACAAATTCAATTCTACTTTCTCCGACGCCAAATGTTCTTGCAGCAAGAGATTTCTTTTTTCCTAAGTTCATTTTTTATCCTCCTGCTTGTCTTTCTTCTCATGTTCTTTATGAGTTTCATTTTTGCTTTCTATCTTTTTTGATTCCTTTTCTTTTTTAGCTTTCTCAATTTTTTTCATCATCTTATTTACATTGATATTATGAATGTGAATTTTCTTTGATTTTGCTTTGTTTACTAACTCTAATTTTTTCTTTGCTCCCATTTTGCCGACGATGATTGTTGTTCCTTCCTTCAAATTTTCAAGTTCTCTCAAGCTATTTACTAATATCATTTTCTTGTTATCTATTTTTCCTCTCTCTTCAACATCCTGTTTGTATCCAATATTTACTGTTGCTGGATAACCTTTTCTTTTCAATCTCATTTTATTATGTCTTCCTTTCGGGCTTCTCCAAACTTGTTTTTTATTTTTTCTTCTTCCCAGTTTAGAATATTTGTCTGCATCTCTTCGTAAAAATGTTGGTGTCATTAGATATCTTCTCCGCATTTACTTGTCATGAAAATTCCATCTTGGAAAACTCTTCTGTCTCTTTTTCTTATTTTTGTTGCAGTTTCAAAATTTGCTGCTGTCTGCCCTGCGATTTCCACATCTGAAGCACTGACTATAATTACATCTCTATCAATTTTAACTTCTGCTCCCGTCGGTATCTTAACCTTTCTCGGAGTTTTTTCTCCCAAGAAATTTTTTATCCAAGCTTCTTTTCCTTTCATTTCGACGGTAATTGGGAAGTGGCTGAAACAAACTTTCAACTTATATTCAAATTTTTCTTTAGCACCCTTAATCATATTTCTGATATGTGCTGCAAAAGTATTCATTCTTCTTTTTTCTTTTTTAGTTTCTTTCTTGCTTTTCAAAATGATTTCATTTCCTTTTTTTTCTAATTTCAAATTAGCCAAGTCAAATGTTCTTTCATTCTTTCCTTCTGGACCGCTGACAGAAACTTTTGCTCCGTCTATATCGACGCTGATTCCTTCAGGAATTTCAATTGTTTGTAATAATTCTTTAGTCATTTTTGGTTCCTCCAAAAAAGGATAATGTAAATTTTATATTTACTTTAGTCATTTTAGTAAAAATATGCAATTAAGCATCCTCCAATTTTCTCTTCTAATGCTTCTTCGTGAGTCATTAGTCCTTTACTCGTCGAGACTATCATTGTTCCCATTCCTCTTGCAGGAAGATATCTTCTTTGATATTTTTCAATTTCATCTTTCTGAACAGTAAATCTTGGTTTGATTGACTTGCAGTCTGAAATATCCCCCAATGTAATTTCAACACTTTTTTCCTTTGGGTCAATTTTATATTTCTTGATTGCGTTCTTCTGTTTCATAATTTTTAGAATTTCAATTAAGAGGTTTGAAATCTTTTTTATTTCGACGCTTTCCTTTCTAGATTTCTTTGCATTCCGTATCATATTAAGTGCATCTGCAACTATATCTTGTGACATTTTATGAGTATTTTTTAAATCCGATTTCTGTCGCGATTTCTCTGAAACAGTGTCGGCATAAATTTAATCCGTATGTTTTGATGTGCGCTCCAAACCTTCCGCATCTCTCACACTTCTTCGTTGAGATTCCTATTTTTCTATCTTTTGGTTTGTTGTGTCGAATATATTTTTCCATTTTTGCAGGTTTATTCTTTAACTGCTTGAATACTTTTTTGTAATCTGATGCTGTCATTATGAAAATTCTCCTTCATTTATTTTTATGAATGAAAGGGAACGAAGTGAACTTGAATTTTTATTTGTGCTGAAATTTCCTATTTCTGTCATTTTATCTAAACTCCGTTTCAAAATTTTCTTTCATGAATTGAATTATTTCTTCTTTGCTTATCATTTGTCTTGCGGGAATTTTTCCTTTCTTCGCTTTTCTTAATTTTACTCTTCTTCCTGCTCTCTTAAAAACTACTGTTACATCAAGTCCCTTAACTCCAATGTCTCTTTGGTATTCCATTCCAGGAATTTCAATATATTCTTTTATTCCGAATGAGAAATTATTTTGACTCATTTGTTTTTTTCTTAATTTGTTATCGACGGCAGTTAATATCCTTTTCAACATTTCTTCTGCGCCTTTCCTTATTGTTAAAACAGCTCCAACTTCTAAATTGGGTCTGACACCGAAAGCAGGAATTCTTTTGCTTGATTTCATCTTTGCAGGATTTCTCCCTGTAATCATTTTCAAAAGTTTGACTCCTTTTTCAAGTTCTTCTGCAGTCCCGCCTACACTTAAGACAACTTTTTCAATTCTTATTTTTCTTGTTGGATTTTCTTTTGTCATTTTATTCTACTACTATAAGCTGTTTAATTAAAATATTTGTTTCCTTTCCCTGAATTTTTATCATTGCTCTTTTCTCTTCAAGGTTCAAACTTTCTATCTCGCCTTTTTCTCCGATGTGCTTTCCAGCAAAAACAATTGCGTTTGCTTTTTCTTTCAGAGGAAGACATTTTTCTATTTTATTGGCTTTCAAGTTTACTATAACTGAATCATTAACGTTGCATTTCATATCTGTCAAAAAGTTTCTTCCGTCGCCCAAGTTCAATTGTGTCTTTTTTCCTTTCAAAGTTTTTTTGTTAATAATCTTTGAAATTTTCTTTTCTACTTCGCTTTCTTTTATCTCTTCAAAATAGAATTTTCCTTTTTCAGATAATTCCAGTCTGTAATTTTTCTTAAGCGGAATGATTGTGAAAGTGTCAAGGAACAAAATTGCATTTCTCTCGTCGGTAACTGGCTTTGTATTTAACAAAATGTTTCTTGCGTGTATTGCTTTCTTTGCTTCTTTTCTGTTATCAACTAATTTTAACATATCTCTAAGTGCAACTAAAACTGGAACTCCTTCGTTAATTCCGAATGTAGATCTAACTACATAAACCGAACCTTTTCTTCCAATTGGCCATTGTTTTGGAACTTCTTGTCTTTTCAAATGACTCATTTCTTTTCCTCCTGATTAGTTTCTTTCTTTGATTTTTCTTTAGTTTCTGTTTTCATATTTTTAATTCGCTTTTTATCATTTAAATTTAGTTCTGTTATCTGCAAGTTTGATGGATTCAATTTAATATTTGCTTTACTTCCGTCTTGTTTCTTCACTTGAATTCCTTCTACAACAACTTTAGTTCTCTTAGTGAAAACTTCAATTATTTTTCCAGTTTTCTTCTTGAATTTACCGACCATAACTTTAACTGTATCGCCCTTGACAATAGGAATATTTCTTCTTCCGTATTTTTTTCTTAATTCTTTCGACAAATTAACACTTAATAACTTTCGCTTTATATGTAACGGAGCATTTGCTAAATATTTTCTCTGTTTTCTTGGTTGAGAACTTCCCTTCCACGCGGTTGAAAATTTTTTCTCCATTTTATTAATATACACTCGCAGCGATTTTAGCCACTGATGACCATCGCTCCATGACCTCCCTTGCAACTACTCCTTTAATTTGAGTTCCTTTTGGATTTCCTTTTTCATCTTTCAAAAGTGCGACTGCGTTATCTTCAAATGCGACTCTCTCGCCGTTTAATCTTCTGTATGGTTTTTTCTGTCTAACAATGACCGCGTCGAAAACCTTACCCTTCATATCAGGTAAACCTTTTCTTACACTGACTTTTACCCAATCAGCTACCTTTGCATATTGCTGTCTCCCTTTTGTACTTTTTCCCCTCTTAACTGATACAAGTCTGACTATTTTTGCTCCGCTATTATCTGCAGCAATCATTTCTGCTCCAAGATTTAATCCTCGTGTTACTCTCGCGCTTATTGCTTTCATTTGAAATTTCCTCCATTTCGGATGAATGGTAATCTTTGATTAGCTTTCATATTGTTCCCCCAATCATTAATTTATCTTCATTTTTAGTAAGCATTTTTTCATAATCTTTTTCTGTTCCAATAGCAAAACTCATTTCTTGGTAAGGTGATTCACATATTCCAATTAAATAAAGTCCAGCATACATTTTTCTATTTTTTAGTTTCTTCATTTTTGGTTTAAACATTTTTTTTGCTTTATTTGCCAAATCAACAAAGTTCATTTTTTCTTCTTTGGATATTTCTGTAAGATTCATTTTTCTTCTCCAGATTTTATTTTTTTGATTACAACGAAGTGGATTATTTTACTTAGCGGTCTACATTCTTGGATTCTTATTAAATCCCCGACGTGAATTTCATTTTCCATACATTTTGAAAGATGAGCATGAATTTTTGTTCTTGATTTGTAGTATCTCTCGAATTTGCTAGAGTAAATCATTCTTTCCAATTCTATCAATATTCTCGACGGCAGTTTCTTGGTAACTCTTCCCTCATAAACTCTTCCTCTGACTTTTACACCGCCGTGAATGTGACATTTGATATCGTCGCATATAGCTCCGACTATTTTTTTGCTTTCTGTTTTTTCCATTTTGCTTTCTGTTTTTTTGTTTGTTTTTTCCATTTTTCTTTTTCAACCTCTTAGTGTTTGTTTAATCAATCGTTTCAGGTTCGAACCCAAGTTTCACGAGGACGTCTTTTATCTTCTTCCTGTGATCTCCTTGAAGTACTACTTCGTTGCCTTTGTAAGTTCCACCGCAAGCCAACTCGTTTTTCAGAGCTTTTGCGATTTCTTTTACGTCGACTCCACTTAGTCCGCTGACAAGGGTGACATACTTGCCGAATCTTCTTTTCTCGGCGGTCACTTTGATATTCTGCGAACCTTTTGCGATTTTTTCACATACACAGGCCTGTTTTGGCAGGCCACATTTTGGGCATATTTCCATGCTTATTTGTTCTTAACAACCTCCGCATTTTTATCTCGTTCATCTTTGATGAACGAACGGCTAACTTCCTGTTTGCCGTCTTGGTTGTTGAGTGTTAATATTCTTGCAATTATTCTTCTAATTGTTTTTGCTTTTGATGCGCCAGACTTTGAAGCATTTGCTTTGACAAGTTCAAACTTCATTTCGTCAAGTTTCTTCTTCCTTTCTTCTTTATCCATCTTTCTAATATCTTTTGTTTTTAATGTTGTCATTATGCAAAACCTCCTTGGTTTTGTATTTGTGCTGTCGCTGAGCTTGTCTCGGCGAACGGCTGATTTCCTATCTGCAGTGAAAATTTATTTTCTGTCATTTTATTTCTTTACCTTTTTTGTTTTCTTTTTTTCTTCATTTACTTCCTCGACTTTAATTACATTCATTCTTAATCTATCAAGAACATCTTTTGTTAATTCTACTTTATCTCTCAATATTGCTGTTGGGGCGAGTATACTAACTTTAACTCCTACAGTTCCTGGTCTTGTTTGTGCTACTGATTGTGCTTTATCGACGACTTTTGCACTATCTCCAACTTTCTTTAAGTATCCTTGCTGAAATCTCCAGCTCTTTGCTCTTGCACTCGGAAGTTTTCCCCCCAATACAATCTCTACTCCTAAAGCTCCAGCGTTCATTACTCTCTGAAGATTTTTGTAAGCAATAACTTTGAATTTCAATGGACCAAGTCTCTCAAGACTTAACGCAATCTCGTCGGCAATTGTCTGTGCATCAAATTCCGGATTTCTTATTTCCTCAATTTCGACTCTCGGATTTTCAAGTTTGAATTTATTTCTCAAAATATCTGTAAGCTCTTCTATTTTTTCCCCTCGCTTTCCAATAACCAATCCTGGTTTGTTAGTCGAGACAATTACTTTTTCTCCGACAGGAGTGTATTCAATTCTAATCTTAGAAATTTTTCCTTTTCCTAAAATGCTTTTAATGTATTCCTTGATAGCGAATTCATCTTTCTTGAACTTTACAGTGTTTCTTTCTTCCATTATGAAAATTTTTCCTGAATTTTTATTTGTGCTGAACTTTGTTCTGTCATTATGAAAATTTTTCCTGAATTTTTATTTGTGCTGTCGCTGAGCTTGTCTCGGCGAACGGCTGATTTCCTATCTGCAGTGAAAATTTATTTTCTGTCATTTTATTTCTTTTTCTCCTTATGTTTCTTGTTTTTTATTTTATTTTTTTCAACGACTCTAATTTTTAAGTGAGTTCTTTTTCTCTTCACAGCACCAAATCTTCCATAAGGTCTTGAAGCTTTATTTGGAACAGCCTCGACGATAATTGGCTCTTCAACTCCATTAACATTTGCATTTGCTTTTAGTGTTTTTAATATTCTTACAAAATGCTCGACAGCTTTTATAGGGTATCTTCCAGACATCATTCCCTTACCTTTTCTGTGCGGGATTTCTCCAGTCATAGGAATTGCCCTCTTAAGTTTCATAACATCTTCTAAATCAGCAACTGCTTTGTCAATTGATTTTCTTTTTATGAATTTGCAGATTGCAACAGCATCTTTCGTCGAGATAGGAACACTAATTCCATTAGCAATTGCTTCGTCTCTCTTAACAATTTCTTTTTTAACAATAGTTTTCTTTTCTTCAACTTTTGTGTCTTGCTTATCGTCGGATTTTTCTTCTTTCTTAACTGGAGCATCAACTTTAATTTTTGCAGTTTCTTGTTTTACAGTTTTTGCTTTTCCCTGTTCTGGATTATAATTTTTTTCTGTCATTATGCAAAACCTCCTTGGTTTTGTATTTGTGCTGAAAATTTATTTTCTGTCATTTTTTATTTCTTCGCTTTAGCTTTGCTTCCTTTGGTTGCACCAACACCTGCGCTGCTGTGTTTAATTTTAGCTCTCGTCGGAGAAAACTCTCCAAGTCTGTGTCCAAGCATCTGTCCAACAATTTCTACGGGGACAAATTCTTTACCACTGTAAACTTGTATTTTCATTCCTACCATTTGAGGAACAATTATCAAATTTCTTATATGAGTTTTTATCGTCTTATTCTTTTCATTTTTCTTTTTTGCTCTGCTTACAAAATTTTCAATATCTTGGAATTGTCTAAGCACAGCTCTTCGCTGTCTTGACTTTAGATACTTTGCAAATTCTCTCACGTCGAGGTTTTTCAATTCTTCAATTGTCTTTCCTCTGAAAGTTATTGTTTTTTTTGATGATTCTACTATTGCCATTATGAAAATTCTCCCTGAATTTTTATTTGTGCTGAAAATTTATTTTCTGTCATTTTTTTATTTCTTCCTCTTACCTGTTCTTCTCGGCCTTAACAATCCAACCTTTGCTCCAGCAGGTGCGTTTCTCTTTGCAATCTTACTCTTGATTCTCTTTCCTCTACCAGAACCAAACGGATGATCGATAACGTTCATCTTAAGTGCAGATGTTCTCGGCCACAATTTATTTCTTGATTTTTTAATATAAAAACTCTTACCTGCTTTAACTAATGGCTTGTCAAGTCTTCCTGCACCTGCAATTACTCCAATAATTGCTCTGCATTTAGAATTGAATTTCTTTTCTTTCTTTGAAGGCATTAAAACAAAAATTTCATTTTCTGTAATTCTTGTAACAACTGCAGAACTTCCTGCAGTCTTTATGAAAATTCCTCCGTCGCCAGGTCTTGATTCAATGCAGTATATTTGTGTTTTAATTGGAACATCTTTCAATCTCAAAATATTTCCGTCCTTAATTTCTGTTCCTCCGAAATTTATTTTTTGTCCTTCAATCATACCCTTGCACGCAGGAATATAAAAATCTCCGTCGCTACATCTTACTTTAGCTAAGGGAGCAGAATGTCCCGCCGAGTTCATTAATTCAATAATTGTTCCTTCGCCGGTCATATTTCTTAAATATTTTATTTTATATCTGTAAGCATTTCTTCGAACTCTGTAACTGAAACTTCCGTGCCCTCGTGCCTGTTGAATTATTCGCTTTCCCATTTTATTGTTTTACTCCATTAATTTTGTCTTCTAACATTTTTATTTTTGCATTTGCTTTTTTATCAAATTCTTTTTTTCCAATCACTTCGACATCGGTTAAGTTTGATTCGTGTTCCTTAAGAAAGATGTAAATATTCCTTTCTGTAATCTTTTTTTCATACATAACTTTTACTTTCCCAGAAAATACTTTTTTCCCCCCATGAATCCCAATGTATCTTCCAGTCATACTTCCTTCTAATTCTCCGTCTGTTTCTATTTTGTATAATTGTCCTTTTTTATAAAACATTACATTAATCCTAATTTCGTAGCTACGTCGATAGCTGGAAATTCTTTTTTTAATTTAGCATAAACATATTTCTTGTTTCCGTGAATTCTTGTTCTGATATCTTCAATTTTAATTTTGAATAAATGTTCAAGTTCGTTTTTTATTTCTGTTCTTGTTTTTTCTTTTTCAGTTTCAAACGCCAAAGTATTCTGGCTTTCAATAAGCATTACTGCTTTTTCTGTTACTAATGGTTTGATATTCACTTTAATCTCTCTCCCAAATTTTTAATTGCTTCTTCAGTATAAACAGTTAATCTTCCTGCACCACCATTTGCAAGGTCAGTTACATTCAATGATTTTGCATTTTTCACGTCGATAAGACTTGTTTTTATTTTCTCATTGTTTCCTGTAACAAGAAGTAAACCTGCATTTTTCTTGTATTTTCTTCCTCTTAATTTTCCTTTTCCTGCTCTCACACTTCTTTGTTTCACTGCAACTTCGAATAAATCTTTTCCGAGAATTTTCTTTAAACTCTCAATTAAATCTTTTGTCTTAAGTGAAACAATTTTTGATTCTACAATGACCGGCAGGCCAGAAAGTTTCTTGCCGTTCAATCTTTCATATCTCTGTTCGACAATTTTTTCATTTCCAGTTGCACTTAATGCCGACGCCAAAGCAAGAATCATTTCTTTCTTGTTTATTCTTTTAACATTAATCATTGCAATTATTTTCGGAGGATGAGCTCTTCTACCACCTCTTGCGTTTGCAACTTCAGCAGCAACCCAGTTGAATTGACTTCCTCTTCTCGACATAATTTTTCTCGGCATTCTTGATGCTCCTCTTCCATACCCACTTTTCCAAACATGTCTCAAGTGATGAATTTTTCCCGAAGCTGAATGTTGTTTTCCTCCAACTGGCGACGGAGAATAAGGTTGTTTTGTCTTTTGTGACTCAAGAACTTTTGCAATAATATCATTTCTAATAACTGCAGAAAATGCTTTAGGTAAGTCAATGCTTCCTTTTTCTTTTCCGTGAATGTCTAATATTTTTGATTTTGTCATTTATCTTATCTCCAATAATTCATAATTTTTTCTTAATTGTTTTTTAGTTGGTCTCAAAGGAGTTGTAATCAATAATTGTCTTTTCGCAGGTCCTTGGACGCTTCCGTTAACGACGATATAATCTGTTTTCACATCGCCGAAATTTTTTATTCCCTTAACCTTATTGTCAGATTTTCCCATATCAATAATTTTATTATTGTAAGTAACTCTTGTAAACATTCCAAGCTGTCCTGCCATCGGTGCTCTGAAACTAACTCTTCTTGGATGCCAAGGTCCTAAACTTCCGGGTCTTCTCTGTCCCTTTTCTGCTTTATGGGATTTAAGAGTGATACCAAATCTTTTTACAGGCCCAACAAGTCCCTTACCTTTTGTCAATCCTCTAATATCAATCAACTTTCCTTTTTCAAAAATATTTGAAACTGAAATTTCTTTTCCCAAATTATCTTTAATAAAATTAATTTTATCCTCGTAACTTCCACCAATTGCAATCTCGCTCAGGTCTGGAGTTTTCTTAATGCCTGTCTTTTTTACAACCGAATAGCACAAAACTTTCGCGTCGTCATAACCTTCAAGTCCTTCCATTTTCTTAGCAGTCTTTGGGAGTTTTAATTTTCTTTTTAATTCTTTATCAATATTTTCTGCGAGAATTTCTTTAGCAACTTTTCCCTGTTTGTAAAGTCTAACTGAAAATATTTTTAACGGCGGACATTCGATAATTGTGACCGGAATAATAATTTTCTTCCCCTTTGTCATTGAATTTGAACTCTCATCTTTGACAAATGCAGAAGCCATTCCTGCCTTGTAGCAAATGAATCCTTTAAGTTTAGAATCAGATTTTAAAACACTCCAGTTAACACTAGGTAAAAACTTACTGGCTCTTTTTCGAGGCCAATACTGCAAACTTCCTTTTCTTGGTGATTTCGGTGCTGCCATATTTTATATTTTTCAATAACGCGGATATTATCATTTTACTTTCCCTGGATAAAATATTTAGAAAAAGTTCGTTTATAAATGTTGTGTGGTTATTCTCTATAAGGACAATTATCACAAACTTCATACATTTTCTTCGAAGCTTCTAATAATTTACAATCTAATTTTTCTCTCTCGGCTATTTTTATCGCAGAGTTCAATTTATACTTTGCTTCTCTGCAAGGATCTCTTTTCTGGTAAATTCCTTTTTCTCCTTTACTAATTTTCTTTCCATCAATATCACATCTTATTGATTGGGAAAAAATTGCTTTAACAATGGGCCGGAATAATTCTATCTCTTCATCTGCAGATTCTTTAAGTGCCTTGGAGAAAATTTTCAAACTTTGATATGCTTTTTCTAACTGAGGAGACATCTCATTATATAATTCCCATTCCAATTCAGGTATCAATAAGTCTAAAGCATCTCGATCTATTCCATTTCGATCATAAACAAAATCACTTAGAACTATATTATAAAGAATTTTTCTAAAAGAACTATATTCATCCTGCTCTATTCTTAATGGGTTATTCTCTTCGTAAAGATCTTCTTCATCCATCCCCCCTTCAAATAAAAACTATTTTTAAATCTTCTCACTAAGCAGCAAACTCAACTTCTTGTTTCATATCTTCCCCGTCGATAACTGCTCTTCGGATTATTTTTCCTTTCCTTAATGATTTTTCTCTAACAACTGCAAAATCTTTTTCGCTCTTCAACCCATCAGGAACCACAATTGATTCAATCATAAAATCATGAGCGATTAATACATCTTTGAAACTTGTTTTTTCCCAGACAAAACTATTTCCAATTTTTTCGTCAGTTGTAATGAGTTTACAAAAATCTGGATTTGGTGCTTCGTTTTTATTTTTTGGCTTTGAAGATTTCGGCGCCTTTGGTTTTATTTTTAAAATAGTTTCTCCGACAGCAAAACTAAGTGCAAAAAAATTCTTTGGAAATTTTTCGAGCAAACGAATAATTTCTTCCCCTGACATTTCCTGTTCAATAGAATAATTCTTGACTCCCTGGAATTGTGAAATTTTTTTGAATTCAAGTTCCCCCTTTAGGTCATTTGTTCCAATAATAGAACCAGTTATTTTTGTTTTATTACTTCCTAATTTTTCAGCAATTGTTTTGACAAACTCATTTGCAAATTCTGCTGTCGTATATATTGTATATTTGCTCCCAACTTTTTTTACTTTAACTATTGCTCTATCTTTAAACTCGCCTCTGCTGAATTTTTGAAATTGCAGATGAACACTTTCATCTATTTTTTTATCAAAAATCTTTTTTATAAAATTCATAAAAACTTTTGTTAAATTTAACTTATAAATCTTTTCTACACTTTTAAAATTTGATAGAAGCCTTTTTAAATTTCATCGTCATAAAAATGATATGGATGAAACTTTTTTCCGCAAGACGACTACAATTGTAATTTTGCTGATCCTTTCAGTATTATCTTTTTTCCTTCTCAAACCTCTTTTATTGGCAATCATCGTAGGATTTTTGTTCGCCTTTATTTTTTCCCCTGTTTATCAAAAACTTTACAAGATTACTAAACTAAAAAATATCCCCGCATTCTTCCTTTGCCTTATTCTTATTGCAATTATCATTTTACCTCTTTGGATTTTTACTCCGACTATAATCAACGAATCTGTAAAACTTTTTGCAGCGACACAGAATCTTGATCTTGTAACTCCATTAAAAGCAATTTTTCCTTCTTTATTAGCTTCAGCAGAATTTTCTCAAGAAGTTGGTTCAATTACAAAATCTTTCATAACTAAATCAGCAAATTCTCTTATGAACTATGTTTCCGGAATAGTTTCCAATTTTCCTATGGTGTTCATGCAAATTTGTGTTGTATTTTTTGTTTTCTTTTATGCAATAAGAGATAAAGATAAACTTCTTAATTACATAAAAAGTTTATTGCC
>Ga0265297_10005131_pt1 | contig 20431 bp, 22 predicted proteins | sample Munlanlwell13791_FD_192502 | JGI IMG/M metagenome (GOLD analysis project Ga0265297, IMG submission 192502) | Leachate microbial communities from a municipal landfill in Southern Ontario, Canada - Leachate well 137-91 | ecosystem: Engineered > Solid waste > Landfill > Unclassified | place...
ATAAAAATTTAATTCTCTTCCATAAAGTAATTTTGTATCTTTGTCAAATCTAAGAGTATGTTTATCTTGATATAACGCATAATTTCCTTTAATAGTAGGTGCAATCAGATCTGTTTTAATTTTTAATTCTGTAAAATATTCTAATAATTTTATAATAAATGTTGTTTTTCCAGATGATGGTCTTCCATATATAATAATTATTTTGTCATTAAATAAATTATTTATACAATTATTTATAAAAACTTTTAATATTTCTTGCTGTTTAACATCACTAATATAAGTATTAATCAAATTATCAATTGTAGACATTTTTAACTACATATAAAAACATTAGATTCTTTTCTTTTTTTTTTTCAATTTTTTTCATTGAATTAAAAACAATGAAAAACATTTAGCAAAATCCTTTATTATTAACGTCTGGATCGATTGAACTTTGGTTCCAAGGACTGACAACAAACTTAGGGCATGGAGCATTCCCACGAATATCATATGATGCATTCTTCTTAGATGATGCAACTGAATCAATACCAATAGGACGAGTAACATTAATTAAATGTCTGTTTTTAACATTTACAGGCTCATCAGGAACATCAAACCAATCTTTATGTGAAATTTGAGGTAAATAATTATCTGCATTAAACAAATCATCTTTAATAATTAGTTGATCATTCTTATCAATACCGGCTGGTTCATCACATGCATTAATTTCTCCACATCCAGCTTCATCAAAAGGAGCAAAATTGTCGTTCGCCGAAACATCAACAGCTAAACTATCATCAAATAAACGATCCAAATCTTTTGTTGGTTCACCACCTCGTTCACCTTGAGCATAATTTGAAACTTTATAAGTATTAGTTAATTTATTATCAGTATTTGGCATTTCATTTGATTCAAAACTTTCAACATTACTTATATCGCATTCTTTTCCACATTTCCTATAATGAGATGTTTTATGACCATTCATTAAATATATTAAAACTGCAATAACTCCAATGAATATTAAAACTTTCGAAGTATTTGAAAAGTTCATAATATCTATATATTTATAACAGAATAATTTTTTAGTAAAATATAAAAAATCAAAAATATCTTAAAAAATAAAAATGTATAAATATAATATATGATGAAACATAACAAACGTATGAATTTACAAAATGATGGATTTTCTGCAACTTCAGAATTTCAGTCTGGAGGTTTTACTATATTTAAAACGGATTACTTAGATATGAAACCTATTTTTGAGTATATACGTTCAGGAAATTTTTCAGTTCCCTTTGATATTATAGCAAATAAGAAAGTTAATTTTTCCGCAAAAAACGAATCCGGTGATACTATATTACACTTATTATTGAAACAATATAATAATTTTAAAAATGATGAACGTTTTTTTAGATTACTAAATATTGTTATAAGTAAAGTTGATTCTAATTCTGTTAACATCCAAAATAACGATGGTGATACACCATTACATATAGCTGTTAAAAATAACTTACATGACATCGCTTCTATTTTAATAGCAAAAAAAAATGCAAATCCTTCAATTAGAAACAATGAGGATTTATATATTAAGACAGCCACACCACAAGAAATGGAAAGGCATTTAGAAACTATTTCATTAAGTATACCTGCATCAGAAATGCTTACATCTGCAAAACCGATAATTAGAAAAATTGAAGAGAAAATTAATACATTAGATCCTAATTTATCTATATCAGCACTTGCGAAAAATGTTGGTTCATATGTGGAGTCTGCAAAAGGTTATGTATCAAATTTATTAAAACCATCTGAACTACAATCTATTTCTCTAAGTATGGACAAGATGCCGGAAACAACGGAAGAACCTATAAAAAATACTGCTAATATTCCAATAGCGTCAACAGGATTTGAAGAACCAGTTGAATTATCTGCAACATCTCCAGAAGGAGTTAAGCAAGGAGATATTAATGCGTCAAAACCAGCAGAATTAAAAGGTGGACAAAATGTTGATTTGATGGATACAGATCAATTTGTTTCAACATTGTTATCTCAATATTCTAAAAAGAAAGTTGGTGGGGGAAGTAGAAAATCAATCATAGGACAACGAAAATTAAATAAAACTCCAGTTTCAAGTGAATTTAGTGGAGGAAAATCAAGTGTAAGTTATTCTGAAATTAAAAAACATAAAAAAGATAAAACATCATCTGATAAAAGTATTTCAGAAATAGGAAGATTAATTAAATCACAATCAGATTTAATTCATGAAAGAGTCGTAAAATCAATCATGGAAATTATGAATGTTGACGAACAAACTGCAAAATATTATAAAGCTGGATTATGGAACAAAGTTAAGGAAGAATTTCCAACTGGAAGTAAATTAGATAAAGCATTAGAAATGGAAAAAATGGCACGAAAAGAAATTTTAGATACAATTCCAATTGCTGAATTATCTGAAAAAATTCAAGAACATTATAAACAAAAAGAAAAAGAACGAGAAAAACATAGAAGTGAAAAATCTTCAGAATCAAGCACAGATTCAAGTTTTAGCGTAGATTCATCTTCAGAATCTGAAGGAAAAAAGAAAAGAAAACCTGCATCAAAAAAAGTTAAGAAAAGTAAAAAATCTGAATTTTCTGATACATCAATAAATTCAATTCCTTTCAACGAAAAAAATTCATCAACATCTGATGATTAATAATAATCGTTTTTAATAAATAATTATTTTAATTATTTATTATAGATGAATAACATAATAAATTCTATCATAAAAGATGTTAAAAAAGAAATGAAAAAAAACAAATTTAAAAAAATGTTAAATGAAAACATTTTAGATCCAATAATATCAGATTTATTAAAAAAATATTATTCTTATTTTATTGGATTATTTATTGGAATATTAACGATTATTATTTTGTTATTAGTAATTTTATTTTTGTTTTTAAAAAAAAAATATAAAGCTAATATATAATAATGTATGTTGTAATTGAATCAATCATATTATTTTTATGCGTTTATTTTGGAATTGCATATGGAAAAGTATCTTCAAAATTACTTATTAAAAAATTATTTATTTTTGTTTTATTGAGTGCAGCATCACTTGCAATTCAACTTACATATAACACAGTTCTAAAAATTAATATTCCATTTGGTAAATTGATTTATCGTGCATTCATAACAGGGTTAATTGGTGTTTTTGGATATTCTATTATGGTTGATTTGATTAACGAAAATTATTTACCATTCTTCAAAAAAGAAATGATTAATAGTAATATTTCAATGGAAGGATTAACTGTAGCTGTGTCTTCAGTTGGAGCTGTTTTATTGTCTAGACTATTACAATTAGCAATTGAAGCAAATTATTTACAATTAAATTAAAATTTCTTGTTATATAATATATGATTAATAAGGAAATAATTTTTAAATATATTCTTCAGTTCCTAATTATATTACTAATATTACGTTTAATTCCTAATTCTTCTACTTTTGATAAACTTATAATAACTTCAATTGTTATTGTTTTATTTTATTTGTTTGATGTGAAAGTTCTTACAATTGAAAAATTAACTAATGAAATAAAACCTGAATTAAATGAAGAACAAAAAAAAGAACTGGAAATTAAAATGGAACAAGCAAAATTAGAAAATGAAATTTTACAAAAGAAAATTAAAGATATAACTGCAGAATTAGAAAAAAAACCTGCTGAACAAAAACATTCAATTGATTTGAATCAATTAAGTAGAGCTGAACAAGAAATTATAGCAGATGAAATGAAATATAATGATATAAATCATTTATTTGTTGATGAAGATTATAAAACTCCTGTCGAAGATATTGGAAGTGAAGTATTTATACCTCCAGAAAAATGGTGGGGAAATAATATTTCTGGAAGTACTTTTCCTCCTATATGTGTAACAAATAAAAGATGCACTGTTTGTCCTTCATTAACATCAGGTGCACCTATAGATCTAAAAGAATGGCATGAATCACGTAGAGTAACTGCACCTGATAAAATAAATGTTGAATATATTAATGAAAAATTAAATTCTGGATTATAATTATTTATTATAAAATTTATAATAAATAATATTTTTTTAATAATTTGAGTAAAAAATTGAAATTTAAAATATAAAGTTAACAATTATAATAATAAAATAAATGAATATTGAAGAAGAAATTGAAAAAATAAAACAAAATAAACCATTAAAACATATTGAATTAGACAATGAATTTGACGAACGTGAAGATTTATTTGTTGACAAAATTGATGAAAAAATAGATGATGAAAAATGGACTCACCAAAAAGAATGTAATTTTTATTGTTCTAATTCTAGATTTAGTTTTTCCATTGAAAGAAATATATTTGTTAAAAACATTTATTTAGAAATCAAATATAATAAAATAGATGTTAAAACAAAAGGCTTTACTGATTTAATTATAAATAAACTAAAAGAAATAAGAATTGAAATTTATACATGGTATTATTTAATATGGAATACCACGTTAGATATAAATAATTTAATTGTTAATTATATTAATAATGATGATAAAAACAATTTATTTAAAATTCCATTAGCTTGTTTAATGAAACATAAAATTTTGTATACAAATGATTTTATTAGGATAGAAATAAATCAATCTTTAGAAGACATGGAAATATATGTTCATTATGATTTTAAAAAAAGTTATTCAGAAACAATATTCATAAATGAAGATTGTAACCACATTTCGAATTACAATGTACATTTAGATTTTCTTTATGATTATAATTTTATTTATTTTTATGGAATGCCATATTTTATGATATTATCAATACAAAATGAAGGATTTAATGAAAATATCGGAGAAATAACATTTAATTTGATTGTTGAACATGATGAAAAAATTAAATTGTATGAAAAAAATGGTTTTGACGAAACTAAAGAACATATATTAGCTTTAAAAAATAAAATGATTAAAGTCATAATTCCAAAAGAAAAAATGATAACTTATAAATTTATGAATAAAATATTCTATATTTTCGGATTGAACAAACAATTCACAGGAATAAAAAGTATTAAAAAAATATTATATAATAAATATTATGATATCATTACTAATAATGAATTTTTAACAATAATGAAAGATATACAATTTTTTCCTCCAATTTCTAATCTTAAAAATGTTTCTTTTTACTGTTTTTAAATTTCAATCTTCCTAAAAAATTGAAATTTAAAATATAAAATTAACAATTATAAATAATAAAATAAATGAATTTAGAAGGAGAGATTGAAAGAATAAAACAAAGTAAATCATTAAAACATGTTAAATTAGACAATGAATTTAATGATTGTAATGATTTATTTGTTGATAAAATTGATGATGAACAAGATGTTGAAGAATGGAGTCATTGTAGGGAAAAATTTAAATATAATTTAAATGATGAAACATACAAAGTAGTTCATATTAAAGAACATTTATATATAAAAAATATTCAGTTAGAAATTAAATATAAAGAATTTGATGAAAAAGTTATAATAAATGGTTTTAGAAATATTTATATTGACATAGTAAAAGACAAATTTTACGTAATATGGAATTCATCGTTATATATCAATAATTTAATTGCTGATTTAATAGGAATTAAAAATAACTGTTATAAAATTCCATTGGTATGTTTAATGAAACACAAAATTTTAAACACTTTAAAAATTAATATAGGAATTCATGTACGAGTATTTAAAATTAATTATAAAAATATAAAACTATATGTTCATTATGATTTTAAAAAAAATTGTTCAGATAAAAAATTCATGTCAAACGACAAATATGGTTCTAATGACAAAAATAATTTTATTTTAAAAGTTTCATTATATTCAGAACTTTTTTCTAATTTTATTCATTTTTATAACTACTATACAAAACCACATTTTATTATATTGACAATACTAAATGAAGAATTTAACGAAAATATTGAAAAAATAACATTTAATTTAATTGTTGATTATTCTGAAAAAATTAATTTATATAATAATGTTAAAATCGAAAATTTGTTTTTAGCTTTAGAAAATAAAAGTATTAAAGTCATAATTCCAGAAGAAGAAATAATAACTTATAAATTTATGGATAGAACATTTTATATTTTTGGATTAGACAAACAATTTACAGGAATAAAAAGTATTAAAAAAATATTATGTAGTAAACAATATTACGGTGAGGATAATGTTGAATTTTTAACAATAATGAAAGATATACAATTTTTTCCACCAATTTCTAATCTTAAAAATGTTTCTTTTTACTGTTTTTAAATTTCAATCTTCCTAAAAAATTGAAATTTTAAATATAAAATTAACAATTGTAAATAACAAAATAAATGGATCTTGAAAAAGAAATAGAAAGAATAAAACAAAATAAATCATTAAAACATGTTGAATTATACAATGAATTTGACGAACGTGAAGATTTATTTGTTGACAAAATTGATGATGAACTAGATGATGAATGGATTCATTGTAGAAAAAAATTAAAAAAAACATCAGAAACAAGAATGGTTTTCGAAAGTAGAAAAAATATGTTTATTAAAAATGTTTATTTGGAAATTAAATATAAAAAAATAGATGATATAATTTTAATAGAAAATTTATTTAAAGAACTTAAGTTAAGTATTATTATAGATTATGTAAAAAAATGGAAAATGCCATTATATATTAATAATTTCATTTCTAAATGTACTGAAATTAAAAGTAGTTATTATAAAGTTTCATTACTCTATTTTGAAAATCAACATTCTGAATTTCTATTTGATGTTGAGATATACTCATTTTCTAAAATACATAAAAACATAAAAATTTTTATTAATTATGATTTTAAAGAAAATAAACCAAATAAAAAATTTCTAAATATCAAAAAATCTCCAGAGGATAAATTTGATTTATTTTTTGACATACTTACAACGAAAGTATGTTTCAATACTGGCGAAGTTGAATATAATATTTTTGGTATGTTTTCAACAATTAATTTTCGCGGTAATCCACATTTTATTATATTTACTAACGAAAACGAAAGTTTAGAAACACAAGAAACTATTTTCGAAGAAATAACATTTAAATTTTTTGTATTTAATCTTGAAGAAGAACTTAAAAATTTTGATAATGTATGTAGTTCCAACTTTGATATCAATAAAATAATTAACAATTTTGTAATAACTAACAAAAATAAAATGATAAATATTACTATTCCTAAAGATAAAATAATAACTCGTTTATTTATGAATAAAATATTTTTTATTATTGGTTTGAATGATCAATTTATAGGAATAAAAAATATCAAACAACTATTAAGTAATAAACAAAATACAAATATAAATAATTATTGTGATTTTATGACAGTAATAACAGATTTAAATTTTTCTCCATTAACATTTGAAAAAATGAAATTTTATATTTTCTGAACAAAAGTTTCAATCTTCCTAAAAAATTGAAACTTTAAATATAAAATTAACAATTGTAAATAACAAAATAAATGGATCTTGAAAAAGAAATAGAAAGAATAAAACAAAATAAATCATTAAAACATATTGAATCAGACAATGAATTTGACGAACGTGAAGATTTATTTGTTGACAAAATTGATGATGAATGGATGCATATGAAAAAAAAATCAAAAATTGGTGTTAAAAAAAAACATTTATATCATAATATTCGACAAGGTATTTTAGTTAAAAATGTTTATTTAGAAGTTAAATATAAAAAATTTAAAGAAAATAAATTTAAAAAAATAAATATTTTTATTGATGGATTTTATAATTTACTATGGTTTAGTTCATTATATATCCATAATCTTATTATTTTTTGTATTGACAATAAAAAAAACAATTGCAAAATTCCATTAGTTTGTTTTAAGAAATATAAAATTATTTATTTGAATAGTAGTATTTTTATTCAAATAGATAATATACCGAAAAGTGTACAAATTTTTTTGCATTATGATTATAAAAAAATTAATTCAGATAAACTTTCTCCGTATATAAAAGTTTGTGTTGATAAAGATAGTTTCATTAATTATTTACAGAAAAAAAATGATAATTTTCTTATAGATAAAATAAATTATTATTTTTTTTCTGGATCAGGACAGTTTATAATGTTATTAATGCAAAATGAAGAGTCAGATGAATATTCTATTATTGAAAAAATAAAATGTGAATTAATTATATTTGACTATTATAAATATTATTCGGAAAAAAAACAAATCAATATTAGTTCTACAATCTCTTATGATATTGATTTGATAAAAGAATATATAACAACTGAAAAATATGAAATAATAAAATTTATTATTCCTAAAGATAAAATAATTGTTCAATCATTTATGAATAAAACAATGGTTATATTTGGATTAGACAATCAATTTACAGGAATAAAAAGTATTAAACAAATATTATGTTCTCAATTTTATAGTAATAAACAATGTTTTTTAACAATAGTAAAAAACATGCAATTTTTTCCATCGACTCCTGAAAACATACAATTTTATGGTTTCTAAATGTTTGCCTAAAATATTTTAGGCAAATATTATTTATTTTATCATTTGGTATATTTATCAAAATTTTTTCTCAGAAATTATTTTAAATTTTTTTTCCATAAACAATTTTTTTAATTATTAGATGATAAATAGTAATTGATAAAATTGTAAATAAAAGTGTTTTAAATAATTTCATGCTAAATAGATTATTTTCATCTAAAGCAATAAAACCTAAAGTATGTAAAACAAATATATGAGAACAAAATCTAACACTGTCATTATATATGTCCAATAAATCACTTTTTTTAATATTTATTATTTCAGACATTTTATACTATTATTTGATATTAAAAATTTATCATTCAATAATATAATGAGTATACACACAACTTCTATAATAGGAAAAAGAGATAAAAATGAAGATAAAATAATAACTATAACAAATATTGATAATTCAGATCCAACAAAATCTCCTATTAACTTCTTTTGTATTTTTGATGGCCATGGTGGTAATGGTGTTTCTAAAATTCTTGCAGATTCGTTTCCTAAGATTTTTTTAAACAAAGAGTTATATAGTCATCCTTACAAAATACGATTTATAAATGAGATTTTTTCATCCGTCCAAGAATTATTAAGAACAAAATATACAAATATAGCTACAAATTCTGGTTCAACTTGTTTGGCATGTTCAATGTTTAAATATAAAAAAAATAAATATATTCAAGTTATTAATGTTGGCGATTGTAGATGTGTTTTATGTAGAGATTTAATGGCAATTCCTATAACAAAAGATCATAAACCTAATTGGCCAGAAGAAAAATTACGAATTGAAAAATTAGGTGGAAAAATTATTTTTGATGGTTTTGATTATAGAATTGATGATTTATCTGTGTCAAGAGCGTTTGGTGATTTAACCTCACAACCATATGTAGCACCGATTCCAGATATTTTTAATGTAAGATTAAAAAAAGAAGATAAATTTATTGTGTTGGCATGTGATGGATTATGGGATATTATGTCAAATCAAGATGTAGTAAATTTTATTTTAATTAATTTTTATGATCTAAAAACTGGAAAAAGATTAGATGGAAGAATTAATATTGCTAAACAATTAGCAGAATATGCTGTTAAAAAAGGCTCAACTGATAATATTTCAATTATACTCGTTTTTCTTGATTAAATAAAATATTTTTATAATTAAATGGGAAACGCAATAAGAAAAATTATTGGAACTTTTTATAATAAAACTGTTTATACAGGAACTATTTATTTTCAAAATATTGAACAAAATACAAAAAATGAAGTATTAGACAAATTAGTACATTTAAGTAATGACCATAAAATTTCACCAAATGGTTCTTATATTATTATTGATTACGATAAACTTCCAAATCATTTTTCTGTTGAAATTAGTGGATTACCTGTTTTACTTAGAGGAGAAAATGGATGTATAGATAATATTAAAGGTTTTCTGTTTGATGCAGAAAAATACTTAAAACATAAAAATATTGTATTTGAATCAATGGTTGTAATTTTTCCTAATTAATTATACTAAAATAAATAAAATAATTTATTTATTTTAGTTTATCAAAATTTTTTCAAATTCTTTAACATTGCTAAAAAAATAATATTTCAATTATACTTGTTTTTATTGATTAAATAAAATATATTTATAATAAAATGGGAAATATTGTTGGAACTATTTATTTTCAAAATACTGATAAAAATACAAAAAATGAAATATTAAACAAATTAAAGCGTTTAAGTAATGAACATAATATTTCATCAACTAATAATGGTAATAATTGTATTATTGATAGCATCAAACAATTTCCAAATCATTTTTCTGTTGAAATTGTTGGATTATCTATTTTACTTCGTGGAGAAAATGGATGTAGAAATAAAATTAAAAGCTTTTTATTTGATGCAGAAAAATACTTAAAACATAAAAATATTATTTTTGAATCAGACATTAGTTATTATCCGATATAAAAAATTTGATTAATTAATCAAATTTTTTTAAATCTTATTTATGGAAATAATTTTTCAAATTCACTATATGCTTTTTCAGCATCATATCTTTTTTCAATATCACAAGAGATTAAATTTTTAATATATTCGAATAATAAATCATATTTTGAATATTCAATTTTTTTTTGTTTTATTTTCCATAGTAAATGAATCATTATTATTCCAAAACTAAAAACATCATATTTTTCTAAAACTTTTTTTATTTGTTCTTCTTCATCAAATTGTAATAAAAATTTTTTTGTTTTATTTATATCATCTATGTTATATTCAAAAAAATTTGAATAATAAATTGCATCAGATAAAGAATCTTCAGGAAATTGATTTTTTTTATTTAATCTAAATTCAATATATTCATCATATAGTTTTTCATTCATAAAGCCTTTAAAATATTTATAATCAGCTTTTTTACCATTATGAAAATTTAATGATCTTGATACACAACAATATTCAATTGGAAATCCATATGAACAATAAATACTAAAATTGTCTTTTAAATCTATGTATTTTTCTTTAATTTTTTCAGATACACCATAATCTATTAATAAATACTTATTATTTTCATTAACTAATATATTACTTCCTTTAATATCCAAATGATAAATTTTATTTTTATTTAATATAACTATCCATTGTAAAATATTTTTTAATCCTAACATAATATCTTCAATTTTTTCATTTTCATCATTAAATATATCTTTTAACGATTTTCCTCCATAATCATATATCAATAAATATTCTTTTCCATTCTCTTTTTTTTTCGTTTTTCTTAATAATGGTTTTTTCAAATGAAATTTAAATTCTGGGTCTAATTTATCTAAATCTAAAAATTCTAATTTATTATATTCATCAACAGCATCTTCATCATTCATAAGTTTACTAATGCCTTTTTCATATCGTTCATCTATATCATCATGAATACATTCTAAAGGTGGATAAAATACATCTCCATATAATCCTTTACCAATTTTCATAATTGATTAATTATTCATGATTTTTATATTACAAATAATATAAAAATCAATTTTTTTATTCTTCAATTTCTTCAATAACTTCCATTTTATCTTCTATTTCATTAATTGTTGAAGGAATTTTATTTATGTTATTTTTTTCTACTGGAATCCATTTTTCTTTTTCAGTATCAAATTTACATTTCATTAAAAGTCTTTCTAAAATATTTTGTTTTATTAATTCTCTACACATAAAACTACATTGTTTTGTTGGTATATATGCAATATCTATTTTTTTCAATATCTTTTTTTTTAATTCATTTTTATCATCAATTAAATATAAATTATAAACATCTGGCATTGATGTTTTTCTCATTTCAAATGTTATTATAATCTCATCATCAGTTTTACTAATATATCTTACCTTTTTTTTTTCTTCTTTTATATGCTCGATTTTATCATTATTTATTTCTTTATGTTTGATTTCATCATGTTTAATTTCATCATATTTAATTTCATCATGTTTAATTTCATTATGTTTAATTTCATTATTTATTTCAATATGTTTAATTTCATTAAATTTTGTTTTATCATTTTTTTCGAATCTGTTAAATTTTAATTCAGAATTAAATAGATAAATTAATTTAGTTCCAGAAATTTCTGGATAAAACACAATTCCTCTAATAGGCAATGTTTTAATTTTTGGTATTAATTCTTTTATTAATTTTTCTGCTTTTACTATTGGATCAATTTTATTTGTCATTATTTCAAGTTCATTTTTTTTTTCTAAAACAGAATAATTTGAATTAAAATAAGCATTAATATTAATTAACTTATTTGATAATTTATCGTTTTCAATATTTTCTCCTCTAAAATAATAAACATCAGTAATAATAAATACTTTTCTATTTTGTTGCGTAATATATGTTCCATCAAAAATACTACCATTATAAATTGAATCATCTAATTCTAAATTAAAAGGAATAATATGAACATTTTCTATTTTAACTAAAGCTCGTTTATAATTTAATGTTTTTCTATCAATTAAAACTGAATATTTATTTTTTTTAATTTTTAAAAAAACCATTAAACAATTTAATCCTGAAAAGTTAGGAGAAACTTGAAAATTCTCTCCTAATAATTTTAAATCATCTTCATTTTCTAAAAGTTTAAATCTAAATTTAGATAAATCAACATTGGTATAAATAAAATTTATAATGTCTATATTTTCCATTACTTTATACTTATATATATAATTTATCCTTTTAACTTTTAATATCAATTTTTTTAATTGACATTAAACTTTTTACACATTTATAAACTTTCTCAATTTTGCTATTTTTTCTATCGGTGATTCTGCATCTTCAAATGGGAAAGGACCATCAAAAATACTTATTGATGGCTGTTCAATAATAAAACTTTTTGAAATGGAATAAACATCAAATAAATTATAATAAGTATTCCAAGCTAACCACAAATAATTTTTTTCTAATCTATCAGTTGTAATTATAAAAATTGTTTCAGTTGATTTTTTCTCTGTGTCACAAATAATATGCAAAATTGGTATTCTCAAATCTTTCGGCAAAAAAAATTCAAATTGAAATTTAATTGTTCCTTTAATATTTTGTTGATCCAATAAAATTTGAAATCCAATAACAATTTCAGAAAAATTTTCTCCTTTAAATGTTGAAATGTTATATATATTTACAGATTGACATGTTTTTTTTACAATTGATTTTTTGTCACAAAGAATCTGTTGATCGTAAAAAATACTATAATTCGATTCTTCAAAATAAATTGATTGAGAAAATATATCAACTTGCCACATTGTCATCCTTTTTTCAAACTTACTTTTCTCATTTTTTGGCATAATGAAAAATGACAAACAAATTGACGGATCAATACAGTTTCTGCTCATTGTATCAATGAATATTTATATATGGATTCTCTAATTATTTTTAATTTCAAATTTTTTTTACCATGTAGATTTGAACATATTTATAGTGATATAACTATTTCATTAAATTTTTTCAATTTGAACAATAAATAAATTAGTCAACAGTTACTAGCCTTTAAAAAAATTGAAATTTTTTTTATATAATATTCATACCATTAAAATTATTATCTAAATATATGGATTTAATTAATTCTAAACTTAATGAAGAACGTAATTATATTGTTATTGGTGATATTCATGGATGTTATACAGAATTACGTCTTTTATTAGTACGTGCAGGATTTGTTATAAACGATAATAATAAAATAGTAAGAACTAATTTTACTAAAAATATTGACATATTGTTATTAGGTGATTATTTAGATAGAGGCTCTGAAATTGCAGCAACAATAAATTTCCTATATAATAATATGGATAATGGAATATATTTTATTATAGGAAATCATGAACAAGTAGTGTATAATTATTTGGTAACTAAACTATTAACAGATATCGATTCTAACATTTATAATTCTATTAAAATATTTAAAAATGATGATATTTTATTAACTAAATTCATTGCATTATATAATAAATCAAAATATTATTTTTTATATGATGACATATATATTATTACACATGCATTATGTGATGTTAATACAGTTAAAATGTTAGATACAGATAATTCAAAATATTCATATGCTAAAATATTTCCATCAAAATATCCTTCGCAATCAAAATTGAAATTTGATAAAAATAGAAAAGTTATACAAATATTTGGACATATGGTAATTCCTAAACCATATTATGATGAAGAATATATTGCATTAGATACTGGTTGTTGTTTCGGTGGTGAATTATCAAGTGTAATTATTGGTAAAGATTTTTCACTTGTAAAACCAATATCAGTTAATAATGTTAATATTAAATACAGTTTATATTATAAATATCATGATTATCCTATATTAATTGAAGAAACAAAAAACTTTATGCAAAACAATTTATTTTCATTTCAATAAATAATAATTTTCATATGTATATTGTAATTGTTCATAAAAATTTATAACATATAAATACATACATAATAAAATAATAATAAATTTCATGAAATAATATTGGCAACATCAGTAAGTAAAGCTGAAATTAATAGAAAATATTCAAATTCTTCAAAAAGAACTTTTATGAGTATTTTTTAGAAATTTAAAATAATTAAATTTCTAAAAAAATTCTACATTTTAAATTTTCAATAGTATAAAAAAATTTGAAATAAAATTATTTTACATATAATTTTTAAATTGATTAATAAATGGACTTATTTATCTTATTATTTTTATTTATATTATTATGTAAAATAATTTTATTAACAATATATCTTAAAAATAAATATAAACTTAATGATGTCATAAGTGATGTTGATGTTGAACAATTTATTTTACAAATGTCATAATATTTTTTTCGAAAAATATTATGATTCTTTTCCAATATATTCATTTTGGAATGATGAATCATTAGGATAAGTATTTTTAAAGAATAATCCACCATTCATAACTCTATCTTTGTCATACATCCAAGTTTCATCAGATGTATAATTTCCATTTGCACCATTCTTAACATAAAAAACATTTTGTATAGCACTTACATCTTGTTTTGGCATTATTAATTTTTGTTTATTATATAAATTATTCACATCTACTAAATCATCATAAACATCTGCTATTTTCTTTCCACCATAATTTGCTTCGTCAATTTTCATTTGAATATCTTTATCTGCGACAGAAAATTGTTGTGATTCTTGCATCATTTTTTCTCTAAATGTGAAGAAGTTATCTCTATATTTCTTTGTTTTTTCTTCGTCAATTTTAATTTTAGGTTCTCTTAAAAATTGATCTTGTAAGAAAAAATCTTTAATATATTGATTAATCTCTTCTTGATTTCCTATTGGATTATCAATATCAGGAGTTTTATTAATAACTCCTGCACCATCTATTATTTGTTCTTTTCCATAATCTTTTGTATTTAAAATATTTACAAGAGAAAAATATTCATTTCTATCATTATCAGAAACAAGATTTAAATGACATATATTACATTTTTTTTTTTTTGATATCCATCCAATAAATTTATTTGCAATGATTATTACTAATACAATAATCAAAATATTTAATATTAAATTCTCATTCATTATATATATTCTGAATAGAATTTTTTTTAATAAAGTAATATAATTTCATCAACGTTATTATTTAATAAATAATTATATTGAATCATTTTTCCATTGTTGGATAAAATAACATTATTTTTTGTGACATTAATACTCCATAAAAATTCAATAAATGTTTTTTTCAAACCACTTCTATCGATTTTAATAACATTACTTTTGTTTGTTAATAACTCTTTAATAACAACATTCATTTTTATATTAAAATATAAAAATAAATTTTTTTTTACTTGGTTTTATTTCTAGGTTTTCTTGGCTTCCTAATTTTTCCCGTTTTAATTGTTTTACAAATTTTATTTTCATTATTTATCTCATCACTTAACCATTTATTATATGCAACTTCTAATTCATCCAACTCATTTAACCACAATTGCTGAACTGTTAATTTTTCATATTCTTTAAGTTCTTTTTTTGTCTTATTATATTCCTCGTCATATTCTTCTATCTTTTCTAAAGTTAAAACATGTAGTGGCATATTAATCAAATAATCATAATTATTGTCTATTTTCATAAATTCTAATTCTTCTAACTTTTCTAAAATTTCTTTTTTCTTTCTTTTTTCAATAATAATTTTTTTCTCAATAACAAATTTTATGAATCTAACTTTGTTTTCTAAAACACTTAAATTATATTGTAATTTTTCAATAACATATTTTTTTCTTTTTTCATATATTTTAATTCTAAACTTATAAAAATCTAACATAATATCTTCAACGATTTCATATTTTGTTATTACTCCATTTTCATTATATAAATGCATATTTGTCATTGATATACTACTACTTAATTTCATAGCATCAATAATATTTCCTTTCTTTATTATCTGTTGTAATTTATTATCATTAAAGTAAATAACAATATTAATATGATTTTCATAACTTTTACTGAAATACTTATAAATATATCCTTTTTTCTTATCGATTATCATTTTTTCCAAAAACTCTTTGTATTTATCAACTGATATTCCAATAGGAAGTTCAGTTATAATTAATGTTGACTCATTTTTAATTTCATATTTTCCATAACTTATAAATTTATCATTTTTTTCTTCAATTGTTCCATTGAATCCTTTATACCATGGTTTCATTGCATCAAGATCCCCTTCATTAATCAATTTTCTTATATTTTTAATTATATCTATCGGATTAAAACAAGGTATTGACGTACTAAACCCTGTTCCTATTCCATCTGTTCCATTTACTAAAATCATAGGTATAATTGGTGCATATGTTATTGGTTCTACTTTTAATCCTTCTTCATACACATGTTCATATACATTACTATCTTCTTTTATGAAAATTTTATTTGTTATTTCATTTAATTGTGTATGTATATATCTTGAACTTGCTGAATCTTTTCCATTTGATGCTCTTGTTCCAAATTCTCCATTTGGCAATAACAAATTAATGTTATTTGATCCTGTGTAATTTTGTGCCATTTTAACAATCGCTTCTTCTAAACTGACTTGTCCATGTTGGTATGCTGTATTTTCTACTATATATCCAGCTAATGATGCAACTTTTATTTCCTTTTTTTCAATCCCTTTCATTAAACACGCATAAAATATTTTTCTATTACTTGGTTTAAATCCATCACACATTGATGGAATGGATCTGATATTATCTGCATTTGAAAAATGTTTTAGTTCTTTATTAATAAAATCACTATACGTTACTTTTCTTTCTTTTCTGTCCAACATATCGTTTTCGTTATAGTGGCTTAACCATGTTTTTCTATCACTTACTTTTTCCTTGGAAAAAGCTAACATAATTGCATTATATGATGGACTTAACATATCTTTCATATCTTCTTCTTCATCTTTACCTATGTCTGTTTCTTTTTCAGATTCTGTTTCTGTTGGCATTCCAGGCATTCCAGGTATTTCTTCTAAAGTCTCAGTACTTTTTTTATGTTCAATAATATTACCATCTAAATTTTCCCAAACATAATGAATTATTTTAGTTTCCAAATCTGTAAATATTTCTTTTGCTTCATTTGCTGTAGATGTTCCAAGTCCTTTGTAATATTTAGCATCCCATGCTTTGATTTTTGTTGTATCCTTCCATTTATGAAAATCAGCTAAATTATAAAATGTTTCAATAGCGTTTTGATTTCTAACATCTGATTTTTTAAAAACTTTAATAATAGGTGTAGCTAATGACTGAATAAAATTATTATTTTTTACTAATGAAGGCCAAAAACAAGAAAATAAATTTATTAGTAATCCTCTAATATGAAATCCATCTAAATCTTGATCAGATAAAATAATTATTCCTCCATATCTTAATTTACTAACATCATCATATTGTTTTCCTTGTTTTAATCCTAAAATTTGTTTTAAATGAATAAATTCTTGATTTGTCAAAAGTTGATGCGTAGATGCTTCTCTTACATTTAAAATTTTTCCTTTGAGAGGAAAAATACCATATTTTTCACATCCAACAACAGATCGTCCAGACATTGCAAAAGTTTTAGCAGAATCTCCTTCAGTTAAAATCAAACGACAATATTTCGATTTTTTAGTTCCTGCCCATTCAGCATCTTCTAATTTAAGAATTCCTCTAATATTAGAAGTTTTTTTACCATCTGTTTTTTTCAAAATTGACTGTTCCTTAAATTGTGCCATTTTAACAACTGCATCTGTGATTCCTGTTTTAATAATTTTATCTATAAATTTATCGCTAATTTCACATTCAGAACCAAAATCTGATATTTTACTTGTCATCAATTCTTTTGTTTGACTAGTAAATGCTGGATTTTCAATCATACAATCTATAAATAATGTTAAATTTTCACTAATTTGTCCTTTTTTAACATTTATATCTTTATGTTTGGTTTTTATATGTTCTAACAATTTTTTAGTTATTTGTTCCAAAATATAAATAACATGTGTTCCTCCATTACCTTGATATGTCCAAATTCCATTCACAAATGAAACTTGTGTAAATCCAGCATTAACATCAAATAATACACCAATTTTCCATCTATCTGAAATTTTTTCATAAATTAAATCAGAAGGTAATTCATTGTAATACATTTTAATATAATCTTCAAATGTTGATATTTCAATTAATTCGTCATTCAAATAAATTTTAACATTTTTTTTAGTACATGCAGCTAAATCATATACTCTTTTCTTAAATAATGAAATAATATCTGGAGTTAAATTTTTAATACCAAATCGTTTATAATCTGGAATAAAACTAATTCTAGTAAAAGGTTTTTCTTTTTTACTTTTAATAATTGGTTTTCCAATGTCATACATATTATTTGAAAATGTTTGCTGATAAACTTTTTTCCCATCAGAAGTTTCAACAATAAATCTTGTAGAATAAATATTTGTTAATTTTGCACCATAACCATTTTTTCCACCGACAAATTTACGTTTTTCATCATCATAATTTGATGAAGTTAATAAAACAGCAAAAATAAACTCTGGAATATAAATACCATATTCTTTATGATTAACTATTGGAATTCCATTTCCATTATTCCATATAATAATTTCATTTTCATTAAAATTTACCTTAATACAATTACACGTTGGATCTTCAACAGAATGATCTCGCGTATTAATTAAAATTTCATCAAAAATTTTATAGAGTCCTGGTACATATGAAATTTCTTTTTTTTTAATTTTTTTATCTTTTTCACTGAATACACACATTTCTTTAACATCTAATGAAATACTTCCAATATATGAATCTGGACGAGATAAAATATGTTCATGTAAAGTTTTTTTTTTGTAAATTTCTTCAACTGTCTTTTTACTCATTAAATGTATACTATAATATATATTTTTAACTTTATATTGTTATTTTTTCAATTTTTTCTATCTTCATAATAAAAATTGAAAAATAAATATAAATACAAATATTACATATCAATATATTAAATGAGTAAAAAAAATGAACTAGGCCAATATATGACAACTAATTATGAATATATCTTTCAAAACATGTATATTCCAAAAGATATAAAATCTATCATTGAGCCATTCGCTGGGAATGGTGATTTATTAAATTTTTTTGATAACACTAAATACGACTTAAAATGTTACGATATTGATCCAAAAAAAAAATTCATAAAAAAAAGAGATACATTAGAAAATCCACCTGATTATAAAAATACATTTGTAATAACAAATCCACCATATCTTGCACGTAACAAAACAAAACAAAAAAAAATATTCGATAAATATAATGTAAATGACTTATATAAATGTTTTATTAAAAATTTAATAAGTGATGTCGCATTAGGTGGAATTATAATAGTTCCATTAAATTTTTGGTCATCAATACGCAAAAGTGATATTGAATTAAGAAAACAATTTCTTGAAAAATATAATATTTTATTGATAAATATTTTTGAAGAACAAGTTTTTGTTGACACATCATATACAGTATGTTGTTTTCAATTCGAGAAAAAAACAAAAAAAAGTAATGACATTAATATTACGATTTATCCAACAAAAACTAAAATTAAAACAAATTTAAATGATGAAAACAATTATATTATAGGTGGTGAAATATATAATTTACAACATCATAATCATTATAAAATTGGAAGATTAACAAAAAAAAATAAACAAAATACAAATATTCTAGTAAAATGTATTGATGATAATAATGAAAATAAAATTAAAATGTCTATTGTTACAGACGAAGACATATATATTGATAATACAAAAAACCAAACAGCAAGAACATATGCATCTCTTGTAATTGAACCAAAAATAACATTAAAAAAACAAAAAATATTAGTTGATAAATTTAATGTTTTCTTAGATAATTTTAGAACTAAATATAATTCATTATTTTTGACAAA
>Ga0265297_10005132_pt1 | contig 20431 bp, 20 predicted proteins | sample Munlanlwell13791_FD_192502 | JGI IMG/M metagenome (GOLD analysis project Ga0265297, IMG submission 192502) | Leachate microbial communities from a municipal landfill in Southern Ontario, Canada - Leachate well 137-91 | ecosystem: Engineered > Solid waste > Landfill > Unclassified | place...
ACCCTTTCGTCCACGCCCTCGTAATGGCCGCACACCAGGACCATGTGCTCGTATCTTGATAATTTCTCGGCCAATCTTTGGTTAAATGCCTTGCCTCTTGGGCTTAAAAGCACCGTGCGCGTCTTGAGGCGCTGGTCCTTGGTCTTTTGTCTTATGTAATTAACCGCCTCAAAAAACGGCTCGGGCCTCATTACCATTCCCGGCCCGCCGCCGAATGGCTTGTCGTCAACCTTCCTGTGCTTGTCTTTCGAGAATAACCGCAAGTCTATTACGCTTATCTGACAAACCCCGTTTTTTTGCGCCCTTTTTACGATAGATTCGCCCAGTATCGGGGTGAACATCTTGGGGAAAATTGTCAATATGTCTATTCTCATGGGTGTCCGCGCGTCACGCGTCGCGCGTATTGCGCAATGCGCCGTACGCGAAACGATTAGAGCACTCCCTGTTTTTTAAAGAGCTGTTTTACTATGTCCGTGGGGACCGCGCCTTTTGACATCCAGAATTTCGCCCGTTCTTTATCGATATTTATGAAAGTCGGTTTCTTGGACGGGTCGTAATAGCCGAGCTCCTCTATTGTCTTGCCGTCCCTGGCGCGCCTGATGTCGCACACCACGATCCTGCGGTGTGGTTTTTTCTTTGTCCCCAGTCTTTTTAATCTGATTCTTACCGCCATATCAATACCTCCCAATTTTTGCGAAGCAAAAATTGATCCCGAGCGACCATGATTTTACTATGTGTCGCGAGGGACCCCTTATGCTTACTCTTCTTTTTCTCTTCTTATTCTCGCACCTAACTTTTCCAGTTTCTCTTCTATGTTGTGATATCCGCGGTCTATGTGATACACCCTTGATATGTCCGTCCTGCCTTTGGCGATCAGGCCCGCTATGATAAGCGCGGCGCTGGCCCTCAGATCCGAGGCCATTATCGGCGCGCCGCTCAATTTCGGGACGCCTTTAATGATGGCGCTCGCGCCTTCCAGCGCTATGGACGCGCCCATCCTCGCGAGCTCGCTTATGTGCATGAAACGCTCCGGGTATATTTTTTCCGTGATTATGCTTATGCCTTTCGTGATCGTCATGAGCGCCATCATCTGCGCCTGCATATCAGTCGGAAACCCCGGATACGGAAGCGTGGTAACGTCAGCGGGTCTTATCGGCCCGGACCTCGTCACGCGCAGAGAACCGCCTACCGTCTTCGTGACATTTACCCCTGTCTCCTGCAGTTTATCTATGACCGCGCCAAGATGCTGGATCTCCGCGCCTTTTATGGTCACGTCCCCTCCTGTCGCGGCGCTTATGGCCATGAACGTGCCCGCTTCTATCCTGTCGTTTATTATGGAATATTCCGCCCCATGCATGGTCCTGACCCCCTCTATCTCTATCATGGGCGTGCGCTGTCCCTGTATCTTTGCCCCCATTTTTATCAGGAAATCCGCCAAATCGCAGATCTCCGGTTCGCAGGCGGCGCTTTCTATGACCGTCTTGCCTTTCCCCAAGGTCGCGGCCATCATCACATTCGCCGTGGCCAGGACGCTTGAGCCGAATTTTCCGCCCAGATATACCCTGCCGCCGCGCATGTCTTTTGCCTTCGCGATTATATACCCATGCTCAATCTTTACCTTGGCGCCCATGGCCAATAATCCTTTTATGTGCAGGTCAATGGGCCTGGGCCCTATCACGCAGCCCCCGGGCATCGAAACCTCCACGTGTTTTTTCTTGGCGAGTATGGGGCCGAGCACGCATACGGACGCCCTCATTTTTCTAACAAGGTCATAGGGCGCCACATGGCCGGAGTAATGCCTTGGCTCAATCGTCACCACGTCGTCTTCCATCTCCGCCTTCGCGCCAAGCGTCCGCAGTATCTTGAGCATGGTAAAGACGTCTTCCAGGGGAGGGACGTTTTTTATGACGCACCTTTCGTCTGTCAGGAGGGTCGCGGCAAGTATGGGCAGCGCGGCGTTTTTCGCGCCGCTTACCTGCACGGTACCCTTGAGCCTTACCCCGCCTTCTATTATAAATTTATCCATGTTTCAGCTTTAAGCTGTTAGTTTTAAGTTAAAAACTTAGAACTAACACCCTTTCTATCTCATTAAAATCTTTCTCTGTTTTATTAAGCTTAAATTTACCCGTTATATTAAATATATTTATTATATCTTTTGACTGCCCGAGACCTATCTCTAAAAATAACACCCCGCCTTTCTTCAAATATAGCGGCGCCTTCACGGCAATCCGCCTGTAAAACTCAAGGCCGTCATCGCCGCCGTCCAAGGCGATCGCGGGCTCAAAACCTATTTCTTTTTGCAAAAGCCTTATTTCGCCCGTTCTTATATAGGGCGGGTTGCTGACTATTATATCAAATTTATTATTATTATCAATACTTTCGTTTCCTATGGCGTCAAAAAGATCTCCCTGGAGAAATTTTATCCTGTCATGGACTTTATTATAAGCCGCGTTTTCTCGCGCCGTATTCAGCGCCTCGCGGGAAATGTCAGTCGCGGTGATCCCGGCTTCGGGCATCATCCTGGCTAGGCTCACGGCTATGTTCCCGCTCCCGGTACATAGATCTAACACTCTTACCGGTGACCTTGTGACATTGTGACTTGGCGACCCCATGATCTCCGTAATCAGCAATTCCGTTTCCGGCCTCGGTATAAATACATTTCTATTCACGGTAAAATCAAGTCCGTAAAATTCTGTTTTGCCGATTATGTATTGAATCGGCTCTCCTGCTAAGCGCCTATTGACCAGTAAATCATATTGCCGTTCAATCTCATCAGTAATCTCCATGTCATCAACATACAAATTTACCTTTGGGCAATCTAGCAAATGAGTTAATAAAATCTCGATTTCCGCCTGAGATAATATACCATGGTATTTGCTTATTAAACCGGTTACCTGGCGGCCTGACGGCCTGGCGGTCAATTTACCCATTGCTCAGCCTCATCTTTCTTTCCGCCTGCGCCAGCGCGTCTATTATCTTGTCTATCTCGCCTTCCATGATGTTATCAAGGTCATGTATGGTAAATCCTATCCTGTGGTCTGTCACGCGCCTGTCAGGAAAATTGTACGTGCGTATCTTCTCGCTCCGGTCTCCGCTCCCGACCTGCTGCTTTCTGTCCTTTGCTATTTTTTCTTCCCGTTCTTTCCTGATGCCGTCCAGGAGGCGCGCCTTCAGCACCCTCATGGCCTTTTCCTTGTTCTTATTCTGAGACCTTTCGTCCTGGCAGGTGACTACAATGCCCGTAGGCGCGTGAGTGATGCGCACGGCGGATTCTATCTTGTTGACGCCCTGCCCGCCGGCGCCCGAAGCCCTGAACACATCTATTTTTAAATCCTGCGGGTTTATCTGCATGTCCACGTCTTCCGCCTCGGGAAGCACCGCCACGGTGACCGCGGATGTGTGTATCCTGCCGGAGGCCTCGGTAACAGGCACCCTCTGGACCCTGTGCGTGCCCTTTTCGTATTTTAATTTCCCGTAGACATTTTTACCTTTTATGGCGAAGATCACTTCCTTGAACCCGCCTTTTTCCGCGGAATGGCTGTCCATGATCTCGATCTTCCATCCTTTTTTCGCCGCGTACTTGGAGTACATCCTGAATAAATCCCCGGCGAATAAAGACGCCTCCATCCCGCCTGTCCCGGCCCTGATCTCCACGATCACGTCCTTGTTGGCGTCGGAGTCCTCTTGCAGGATCATCTCCTCCATCTCTTTTTCAAGGGCCTTCTTTTTCCCCTCAAGGTCTTCCGCCTCTTTTCTCGCCATCTCAAGCAATTCCTCGTGTGTCTCTTTTTCCAGGATCTTTTTGGCGCCGTCGAGCTCAAAGGATACCTTTTTATACTCGGTATATTTTTTTACGGTATCATCCAGGGAAGACAGTTCTTTCGCCAGTTTCTGGTACCTGTCCATATCGGATATAATGTCATGATCCGCCATCAAAAGACGGATCTCCTCGTGGCGCTTAAGCGCGGCTTCCAATTTTTTTATCATGATCCCCTCATCCAAGTTGACGCTTGTTGAGCGATACTCCTATCCGAGGCATCGGCGAAGGAGGGTCAGCTTGGAGGATTATCAGCCTTCTTTCTTCTTGTACTTTTTTAAGAACTTCTCAACCCTGCCGGCCGAATCAACGAACTTCTGTTTCCCGGTGAAAAACGGATGGCACTTTGAGCATAATTCCACGCGGATATTCTGCCTGGTGGAACGCGTGTGGATGACCTCGCCGCAGGCGCAGGTAATGGTCGCGTCTTTGTATTCCGGATGAATTTTTTCTTTCATTTTATCCCCCTTTATTGGTTCATGTTGTCCAAAAAGTCCTCATTTGTCTTTGTCTTGCTCATCTTCTCAAGCAGGAGCTCCATGGCCTCCACGCTGTTGAGTTCGTTCAGGACCTTGCGTAATATCCATATCCTTTTAAGTTCCTTTTCTCCCAGTAACAATTCTTCTTTTCTGGTATTGGACCTCTTGATGTCTATGGCGGGGTATATCCTTCTCTGGAACAGATTTCTGTCCAGCTGTAATTCCATGTTGCCCGTGCCCTTGAATTCCTCGAATATGACCTCGTCCATCCTGCTGCCCGTATCCACGAGAGCGGTCGCTATTATGGTCAGGCTTCCGCCTTCCTCTATTTTTCTCGCCGCGCCGAAAAACCTCTTTGGCTTATGCAGGGCGTTGGAGTCCACGCCTCCCGAGAGTATTTTGCCCGAATGCGGCACGACGGTATTATACGCCCTTGCCAGCCGCGTTATGCTGTCCAGGAGGACCACGACGTCTTTTTTGTGTTCCACGAGCCGTTTCGCTTTTTCAAGCACCATCTCGGCCACCTGGACGTGTCTTTCCGCCGGCTCGTCAAACGTGGAGCTCACGACCTCTCCTTTTACGGAACGCTGCATGTCAGTAACTTCCTCGGGCCTCTCGTCTATCAGCAGGACTATAATGATCGCCTCGGGATAATTAGCCGTTATGCTGTTCGCTATCTTCTGCATTATGATTGTCTTGCCGCTGTAAGGAGGCGCGACTATCATGCCCCTCTGGCCTTTCCCCATAGGGGTAAGCATGTCCATTATGCGCATGGACATGTCAGGGGCCTTTGTCTCAAGCTTATATCTTTCAATCGGATATATGGGCGTGAGGTTATCAAAAAGCACCTTGTCTTTCACGGATTCCGGGCTTTCAAAATTAACCGCCTCCACCTTTAAGAGGGCGAAATATCTCTCACCTTCTTTGGGGGGCCTTATCTGTCCGCTCACGGTATCGCCCGTGTGGAGCTCAAACTTGCGTATCTGAGACGGGGATATATATATGTCGTCAGGGCAGGGCAGATAGTTGTAGTTCGGCGACCTCAAAAAGCCGAAACCATCCGGGAGGATCTCCAGTACTCCCTCACCGAATATAAGACCGTCTTTTTCCGTCTGCGCCTGAAGCAACTTGAATATCAGGTCTTGTTTTTTTAAACTGCCGATGTCGGTCACGCTAAGCTCGTGAGCCAGTTTGGTCAGTTCGGACATCTTTAACGATTTTAGTTTTTCAATATCCAGTTTTTCTTTTACCGCCATGATTCACCTCTGATTGTTTTCCAGATCTCCTTGACCTGGCGTGATGTTTTTTCTCTTGACCCGCTGTTATCTATGACAAAGTCCGCGAATGACGATTTTTCTTTCAACGGCATCTGCGTCCTTATTCTTTTTAACGCCTCTTCCCGGCTCATGGCCCCGCGCGCCCTCAGCCTGCCGATCTGTTTCTTTTTATCGGCGCGGACCACCACGACCTTGTCCATTTCCCTGTAAAATCCAGATTCGATGAGAAGCGGCGCGTCTACGATGAGCGCCCCGCCTCGCCTTGACCTCAACCGCGACCTCATCTCTTTTATTATTTCCCCGCCCGCCAGCTTATTTAATAGCGCGAGTTTCGCCTTATCCTCAAAGACAATCTTTGATAACTTTTTTCTGTCTATGGTCCTGTCTTTTTTTAAAACCGCCCCGCCGAAATTTTTTATTATTTTCCGGTAAAGGACCTCTCCGGGTTTTATCATCAAGTGATACGTCTTGTCCGCGTCTATGACGCCGGCCCCCAATTTCCCGAACATCCCGGAAACTGTCGTCTTTCCGCTGCCGAAACTCCCGGTGACCCCTATTATCATTCTCCTGTCTCCAGCCAATTTTCGCCGCATTTAACGCTCACCTTTATGGGGACTGACAATTTAACGGCGCCTTCCATCTCTTTTTTGACCAGCCTTTTCATTTCCTCCAATTCGTCCTCCCGCGCCTCAAACACCAGCTCGTCGTGGACCTGGAGGGTCATCAGCGATTTTAAATTCTTTTTTTTCATTTCGCCATAAACGTTTATCATCGCGATTTTTATCAGGTCCGCGGCGGAACCCTGGACAGGCGTATTTATGGCTATCCTTTCCGCCTGCTGTTGTTCCCTGACGCTGCCCGCCGTTATTTCCGGGATGTATCTGCGCCTGTTAAAAAGGGTGGTGACGTAACCGCTTGCCCTGGCATCTTCTATCTTGTCCTCCATATATATCTTTACGCGGGGATATCTCTCGAAATAAGAATCTATGAAATCCTGCGCCGTGCCCTGGTCCATGCCGAGATTCCTCGCCAGGCCGAACGCGCTCATGCCGTATATTATGCCGAAATTCACCGTCTTGGCGTTGGCCCTCATCTGGGGCGTCACCTCGTTTTCCTTCACGTTGAATATGAGCGATGCCGTATGCGTGTGGACATCGGAATCTTTTTTAAAAGCGGATAATAACTCCTCGTCTCCCGAGAGATGGGCCAGTATCCTCAGTTCTATCTGCGAATAATCCGCGGCCAGTATATAATTCCCTTTTTCGCCTATGAATGCCTTTCGTATCCTCCGGCCCTCCTCTGTCTTCGCCGGTATGTTCTGGACGTTTGGGTCGCTGGAAGAAAGCCGGCCCGTGGCGGTGACTGTCTGATTAAAAGACGTGTGCACCCTCCCGGTTTTTTTGTTTACCAGTTCTGGCAGGGCATCCACGTAAGTCGATTTTAATTTCGACAGTTCCCTGTATCTTAGAAGTTCTTTCGGAAGCGGGTGCATGAGAGACAGCCGGGACAGGACCTCCATGTCAGTGGAAGCGCCCGTCTTTGTCTTCTTCAGTACCGGCAGGCCCATCCTTTTAAATAATATCTCGCTGAGCTGTTTCGGGGAATTTATGTTGAATTCGGAACCGGCTATTTCGTATATATAAGCTATTAGCTTTTCAAGTTCCTTTTCCATTGTTCCGGACGTCTCTTTCAGGAATTCGGTGTCTATCTTGACGCCGTTCTTCTCCATGTCGGTCAATACGTCTATGAGAGGCAGTTCTATGTCCCTGAAAAGGGCGTCCAATTCTTTTTTAAAAAGCTCTTTTTCGAATACGCCTTTCAGCCTGAAAGTCACGTCGCTGTCTTCGCAGCAATAAGCGGATATCTTCTCTATCGGCACCATGTCCATTGTGATCTTATTCTTTCCCGTGCCCAGCAGGCCCTCTATGGGGATCTTCTTGTGGCCCAGATACTCGAACGCGAGGTCATCCAGGTTATGATTGAGTTTCGATGGGTTCAAAAGATAAGAAGCCACCATGGTGTCAAAGTCAACGCCCGCGAGACATACGCCGTGATTCATCAGCACCAATTTGTCATATTTTATGTTTTGCCCCGTCTTTTTTACGGAGGGGTTTTCCAGGATCGGTTTCAGGTCTTTTAGCGCATTCCGCAGTTCAATCAGATTTATATAATACGCCTCGCCTGATTTCCAGCAGAAAGAAATCCCGACCGGGACCGCGCTCATGGGGTCCTCGCTCGTAGTCTCCAGGTCCAGGACGAAGTCTCCCTGTTTCCTGAGCAGTTCGATGAATCCGTCAAGGTCTTTCTGGCCCGATATCACCCGGTAATCCGCCTCTTTATTCACGTCCGAATCGTTCGCGGAGATCTCCTTGGCAAAGGCCTTAAAATCCAATTCCCTGAAAATCTTTAATAATCTGGCGGAATCAGGGGGTTTTATCGACATCTTGTCCACGTCTATCTCTATCGGCACGCACGCGTCTATCGTGGCCAATTCCTTGGACATGACCGCGTCCTGTTCGTGGTCCGCGAGCATCTTCTTCCTTGAATCGCTTTTTATCTTGCCCAGGTTTTTATATAAATTTTCCAAGCTGTTGAATTCTTTCAAGAGCTCAATGGCTGTTTTTTCCCCTATGCCGCGCACGCCGGGTATGTTGTCGCTCGCGTCTCCGGCAAGAGCTATCAAGTCTACCACGTTCTCCGGCCCAAGGCCCATGAACCTGTCCTTCACCATTTCGATATCATATATCAGGTCCTCTTTATGGGTGTTGCATACCTTTACGTTGTCGTTTACCAGCTGGAGCATGTCTTTATCCCCGGTCACGATATAAACCTTGATCCCTTCCCCCGAGACCTTCTTGGCTATCGTAGCCAGGATATCGTCCGCCTCGAACCCTTCTTTTTCAAATATCGGTATATTATAGGCGGATACGACCTCTTTTATCAGCGGCATCTGTTCGATCAGGTCATCAGGCATTGGTTTTCTCTGTATTTTATACTGATCGAATTTTTTATGCCTGAAGGTCGGGCCTTTCAGGTCAAAGGCCACGGCGAGATAATCAGGCCTTTCCTTGTCAACCAGCTTTCTCAGCATCAGTAAAAAGCCGTAAACGGCGTTTGTGGGCCTGCCCCTTGAGTTCCTGAGGTCCTTTATGGCGTAATACGCCCTGTAGCAATAAGAATTCCCGTCTATCAAAAAAAGTTTTTCTTTTTTAGCCATTTATCTTTAACAAGGGATTTTTCTCATTTATGGAAGGATGATCAATTCAAGTGATTCAGGTGGAATCTACTCCGGCAAAATGTTGAGTATTGACTCAAAATCCTTTTTCGCGCCATCGAAATCCTTCTGGCGGTAACGCGTCATGCCATCGCTGTAAAGGTCTTCTATCCTCTCCTCCTTCATTTTGATTTTCACGTCTTCCTCCAGGGCCAAGAGGGCCCTGTCCTCAGGAAAATTATTTTTTCCGCTCCTTATCTCGTCCAAGGCCCTTGAATACTCCCCCTTGGAGTAATAATCTCTAGCCCTGCTGTAATAAACATTGGATCCCCCTGCGGGCTTGGCCTTGACGGCCGGCTTGCTGTCTTTTGTCTTTTTTTCCTCGCGCAGCCTCTGCTCAGCCAGTTTCAGGGATTCCTCGAGCTCTTTGTCTATATTTCTTTTCGCGGCGGGCGGCGCCTTGATTTTCTTCTCGGCCGTTTTCCTGGGGGCCTTTTTCCTCTCCGGCTGCTTATCTTTTTTGTCCTCTTGAGTTCCTATCCTGGTCCACCTGGAGGCCTTCTTCGGTTTTTTCTCCTCGGTTTTCTTGACAGGCTTGACTTCCTTTACCCTGGTCTCGGTCTTTTTCGCGTCTTGTTTTTTGGCCGGGGCCTGCTGCTCCGTTGCCTTGCTCTTTGCGGGCTTCTCGGGTTCAGCGGCGGCCTTCGGTTTTGGTTCCTTGATATCAATCAACCCCAGTTTCTGGAGCCTCGTGACCGCCTCGTTGGTCCAGGTCTCGCCGGGCTTGCCTAATTTATATCTCCGCATCCAATGAAAAGCGGCTTTTTCCAATTCTCCCTTTCTTTCGTAAAGCAGGGCCAGGTTAGTGTGGGCGTCTTTATACTCCGGACTTATGGCTATGGCCTTCTGATACTCCGATTCCGCCCTGTCCAGCCATCCTTTTGTCTCAAAAAGTATGCCTAAATCGTTATGCGGCGCGGCGTACCTGGGGTCCAGGCCGATCGCCTTCTGATACCATTCAATAGCCGTATCAACGTCGCCATTTTCCTGTGCATCATACCCCTTGGCGCGATAAGACTCTGCCTCTTCTGAAAAAGAGGCCGCGTATATACAATTGGGATTTATTAGAATAGCACTAAGAAATATGGAATAAATGAAGACAAATCTCGCGATTCTTCTAAGTATTGACTTTTCCATTGCCCATAAGTGTATCACATGCCTCGGATTACGTCAAGTTAAAATTTGCTTTTCAGGATCTTCAGCGCCGTACATGTTCAGAGAAATACCCGCCTGTCAGCGCGTCTATGTCAGCGGTAAGTTCCTGCAGGCGCAATTCTTTCTCTATCCCGGCCTTGAGGTCTTTTGGCTCGGAAATCAAAAGTTCCGCCTGGAGCCTTCTCCTTTCAAAATATATTCTCGTAACCTGGTCTGTTATGTCCTGCCGCAGTTCAACCATGAGCTTCGATCTCGTGTCTATGGAAGTCTGGTCGTCATTCCAGATAAATCCCCCCATGTCCCAGGTCATCGTGATGTCCCAATCAACGGTATCCTTTCCTTTCCGCAGGGTATCCGGGTTTGTCCCTGAGTCCCAGTGCCAGTAATCAACCGCGTACCTGTCCAGTCCAATCGAGACATTCGGGAGCAGGGCCTTTTTTCCGGCGGCGGCCCTCCATTCTTTTATTTTATCGGGATGCACCTCTGCGTATTCGATCGCCGCGTCCCTCGTTTCTTTTACACAAGGCTCGTTATCAAAGCCTTTCAGGATATCTTTAATGGCGCTGCTTTCTCTGTCTATGCCGGACAGTTCGATTTTATACAGGCCTTTCTTCGTGGCGGCCCATAAATACCCGTCCTTGTCAACGGCTATGTCGCGCACATCCTTCGTGTCCAGGCCTTTGTAAAGCGGCTTCCAGAGTTTTTCCTGTTCAAAAAAAATAAAAACGCCCTTGCCTGTCGCGGCGTAAAAACCATCCTTGTGGACGAGCCTCCTCACTTTTAATGACGACAGTCCGGCGTTAACAAATTCTTTCCATGTCTCGCCGCTGTCCTCGCTTGCGAAAATCCCGAAATCACCCGCGAGAAAAATATTATCATTGATCACGGTCATGCTGTTTATCGGCCCACTTGCCTTGATATTTTCATCCGTGATAACCGCGCCACGTTCCGCTTCTTCTCCGCCGGTCAAAAAAATCCTTTTCCACTCGGCGCCGGAATTTTCATACACGCCTTTTTCGGAAGCGGCGAAGATCCTGTTGTCCGCGAATTCGACCCATATTATTTTACGGCTATTCATCTTCATCGGATATTCCCGCCATGCGAGGCCGTCATCGCTTTTAAAAACCCTGCCCCCGGCGCATATAAAAATACCCTGTTCGAATGCCCCCACAAAATCGATTCCGCCGTTTTCTTCATGCGCTGAAAATGTCAACGTCCAATTATTACCCTTGTCGCCGCTTCTGTATAAATTTTTTCCGCTCGAGACGTAGACAGCGTCATCGCGCGTGTCTATGGCTATGTTATCCATATCGATTTCCCGCAACCCGTCCACTAACTTCCAATCTTCGCGCGCGAATCCTGAAAGACAAAAAATAAACGCGCACAATAGCGCCAAGGCATAAAACCTTTTCATAACCCCTCCTTATCTTTTATAAAAAAGATAAGGACAGTATAATGCGTCTTGATTTAAGCTGGCAAGCGGGAATAAGTCAGAAAATAATGCCTACCAGTCACGCTAAGTTGACAAAAGGAGTATTACTCGAGTGTCAACTTAGAAAAGCGAGACAGGGAGGTTATTTTGATTTGATAGCCACCGTTTTCATGAAATCGGCGGCGTCCTCTATCTTGTCCGTGACGCCTTCGAGATATTCCGCCAATTGATAGCACAGGAAAAACGTTACCGGCTCCAGCTTCGCGTGTATCAGGGATTCTATCAGGACCTTTTTTTGGTCATCCGCGTCGTGCTCTATGCGGTCGACGTCCTCGCAGTCCGCCAGCGCCCTCTTCAGGTCGTTCTTGGTAAGGGCGTTTATGGCCTCTTTGAGCTTGGATACCGAGGTAAGTATCAAGTCCGTCGCGGTGGCTATGTTTTTCAGTACGCCGTCCGGCAATTTGTGCTCTATGAAACCCAGTATCCGCGCGGAACCGTTTGTCCAGTCGGCGATCCTGTCCAGGGCCTTCACGAAATGCAGGAGGTCTTCCCTGTCAGGCGGCAGCAACAGCCCTTCCGAAAGCTCCGTGACCATCTTCGACCTCAGGACGTCCGCGCGATGCTCACTCTCTCTCACATTTTCAATCGCCGCTGTCTTGGCGGTCAGGTCTCCCTGTATGAAGGCCTTGACCGCGTCGGAAAAATAAGAAACGGTCATGTATGTCTCTTCCACGTGTTTCTGCGCGTCCTGTAATATGGATATCTCCTCTGTTTTCCCCAGCCAGCCCAGGATGTTTCTCATCTCCTTCATTTTACCCTCCTATTTTAAAAAAACCGCCAGTCCCTTGAGAACCGCGAAGCTTATCAGCCCAGAGACAAACGGGGTCACTATCCAGCACGTGACTATCTCCCTGATTATGCGTAAATTCAGCACGTGCAGACCCTTTACCAAACCTACCCCGAAAATAGCGCCTACTATGGAATGGCTCGTGGAAACAGGTATTCCGAAAACAGTATAGATATGGACATTTATGGCGCTCGCCATCTGCGCTGAAAAGGCCATTATGGGCAGCAGATTGGCTATCTGCGTACCCACGGTTTCTATTACCTTATACCCCCACGTCACGATGCCTAATAATATCGCGGCGCCGCCTAAAATCACGCTCACTTTCAATGAAATCACGCCTGTCCCGGATATGACCCCGACCGCGTTAGCCACGTCATTCGCGCCCCACGTATAAGCCACGTAACATCCGCTGGCGACAATGAGCGCCGCCATTGTAACCTGCAGGTATTTGCGCGGAATAACGCGATAGAGCACGTTTTTGAAGACCCTGTAAAACACGTATCCCAGCAAGGCCGCTCCAATAGGCGTGAATACCCAGCACATAAAGACATCCAGCAATACCTTCCATTTAACAGGCGCGCTTATGGCCAGACCGGCCCCCGCGACCGCCCCTACTATGGAATGGCTCGTGGAAATGGGCATCTTCCAATGAGTCGCCAGGACTACCCAGACGCACGCCGCGAAAGAGGCGACTAACGCCAGATACAAAGACATATTCTTATCAAGCTGATCCATCGGGACAATGCCCCTGCCTATTGTCTTTGCGACATGAGACCCCTGCAGCGTGGCGCCTAAAAATCCGAACACGGCTATCAGGATAATCGCCTGTTTTAACGTCAGGACGCGGGATCCCACTGCCGTGCCGAGGGAATTGGCCGCGTCGTTGGCGCCTATGGACCATCCTACCGCGGCGCCCATCAGCAGAGTCAATGCTATCAGCAATATGTGCATCTATCGCCCTTCTTTGATTTTTCTTGCTTGATTCGAGTAATATTCGTCCACTTCCCCGTAAACCACGGACGATATTTCTTTTATCAATCCCGCCTGCGCCATAAAATCCCTCCCGTAAGTCATCACGCATATCAGATACGGCCTGTCCCGATGATACACTATGCCGCATTCGTGCAGCTGAAGGGTTTGATTCTCCTGGTTTTTCCTTTCGCCGAATTTATGCGATACGACCGTCCCTCCCGGCATCCCGGCGACGATACCTGACCTGAACGTGGATTCGCTCAGTATCCTCAGCGCCTTTTCAGACATGTCCCTGCCAAGATAGGACGCGTTGAACAATATCCTGAAAAAAGACGCGTACTCTTTGACAGAGATAAAATCTGTTTTTTCATAGACGTCTGTCACGCTTAATCCCATATCCGTGAATACGCCTTCCAGGACGGCATCCCCCAGATAATCGGAAAGCATGTCTTTCGCCTCGTTATCCGAATACACGATCATCCTGTAGATCAGTTCCTCAAACGTGTAATAGGCCCCTGGCTCCAGGTTTTTTTCAGGCAGGATATTCTGAAAAACGGGCTTGTCCCCGTAGCTTTTCTCAAACCTCAGCTTGACGCTTAATTCATCCGGGTTCTTCTCGGCGTGTTTCAGGCACGCTATCATTATAGGGACTTTTAACAGGCTGGCCGGGGCGAATTTCTCTTTTTCGTTGATCCCCAGCCACGGGCCGTTCAACAGGTCTCGGAAATACACTGATACATAGATGACCTCGCCTCGCTCAATACGCGCGCTTATGGTTTTTTCTATCTTTTTTTTCAGCTCATAGACTTCTTTATGGCGGAATTCGGCCGGTTTTTCATAATCAAGAAGGGGGCTTATGAATTCATACCCTTTTAAACGGGATTCCTCTACCTGCCCCGATGCGCCATATTTATTATTTTTGAGACAATCGATATTTATCAGCAGCCCCAGGGCCGCTCCCGCGATAAAAACCAGGATTAACGCCGTGTATTTTTTTATGGCCGGTATCGACATCTTTGCTATTCCAAGGTTATGTTTCCGGTAGTCCTGCTTATTAAAATTGTTCTTGATCCGCCCTGCTTGTCAGTGAGCGTGATAGCGCGCGTCTGTCCGTCTATCGCGCCGTCGGGCAGGAATGTGATCTCGCGATCAGCGCCGGTTATATCAAATTTTACAGAGCTTGACAATGAATATTTTTTCTCGTATATCTTTCCGGCCCCGTCCTCTATCCAATACTTGTTTTCTTCCGCGTCAAAAACTACGGAATGGTTTCTTCTTAACGTGACGGCGTTGCTCCTGGCGACGCGCAGGACGCCGGAGACGGCCCTTGCCGCGGTCTTCAGCCGCAGACCTTTTCCAAAACCGGAGGCGAACGGCACGGATATGCCCATGAACATACCTATTATGGCAAGCACCACCAGCATTTCAATAAGGGTAAACGCTTTTCTTTTCATAAATACATCTTGTCTCAGCTTAAACCTCGCGGCTGTAATGGCTACCAGTTCGTGATGTCATCTTTGTCGTTCCCGTCGCCCTGGCCGTTTGGGCCCTTTGAATAGATGTCGTACGAAGAAGGGTTATTGACGCCTGGTTTGATGTATACGAACGCGTTTCCCCACGCGTCCACGTATTCCCCGTTTTCGCTCAACTCATCTCTTTTAATATGTATATAAGGCCCTGTCCAGTCGTTGTCACCAGGGTCTTTGGTCAGCGCCTCGACTAAATTTTTATTTTCGGCCTGCGGATAATCGCCCATGTCTGTCTCATACATGCTTATGGAAGTCTCAAGACCGGCTATCTGCGCCTTTGTCTTCGTGACGGCCCCGCGCTTGCGCGCCTGCTGCGCACCGCTCACCACCATCCCGGCCAATATGGTGATGATCGCGATGACCACCAGAAGCTCGATCAAAGTAAATCCCTTTTTCATAGACACCTCTTACGTTATGCATCCTGCGCAATACGCACGACGCGTGACACAACACGAACAAATATATCGATAACTCTAAATATACTCTTTTGTCTCCTTTAAAACCTCTTCCACGCTGGTTATCCCCTCGGATATCTTATTGAGTCCGTCTTCGCGTAAAGTGCTCATGCCCGCCTCGCTCGCGGCCTTTCTTATGAGAGACGCGCTGGCGCGCCTCACGACCAAGTCCCTTATTTTATCGTCTATCAGGAACAATTCATATATGCCCGTGCGGCCTTTATATCCTGAACCATTGCACTCCGGACACCCCTCGCCTTTATAAAATCTCATGCCCTTCATCCTTTCCCTGAAAACCCCGAATTCCGCCATCTCCCCCGGGGAAGGGGTGTATTCTTTTTTACATTTTTTACATATGGCCCTCACAAGGCGCTGCGCCAGTACCGCCCGCACCGTGGAGGTGATCAAAAACGGCTCCACGCCCATGTCAACGAGCCGGGTTATGGCCCCGGGCGCGTCATTCGTATGCAGGGTGCTGAATACCAGGTGGCCTGTAAGCGCGGCCTGTATGGCTATCTCGGCTGTCTCAGCGTCGCGTATCTCGCCCACCATGATTATGTCAGGGTCCTGCCTGAGGATGTGGCGCAGGGTCTTCGCGAATGTCAGGTCTATCTTGGGATTTATGGCGACCTGTATTATGCCTTCTATGTCGTATTCAACGGGATCCTCGGTGGTTATGATCTTGTAGTCTATCTTGTTTATCTCTCTCAGGCATGAATAAAGCGTGGTTGTCTTCCCGCTTCCCGTGGGCCCCGTGGTCAGCACTATGCCGTTAGGCCTCTGTATCATTTCCCTGATCTTGGATTTAACGGCCTCATTCATGCCTATCTGGTCCAAAGACAAACTGACTACGTTTTTATCAAGCACCCTCATCACTATGCTTTCTCCGTAAAGCGTGGGCAGGGTCGAAACCCTGAGGTCGACAGAATTCCCTTCTATGTCTATCATTATCCTTCCGTCCTGAGGAAGCCTGCTTTCGGCCACATCAAGATTCGCCATTACCTTTATCCTTGAGCTTATCGCGAGGCTTAGATCTCTCGGCGGATGGGCCGCGTCGTAACAAACGCCGTCTATCCTGTATCGTATCTTATAGTCTTTTTCAAACGGCTCAAAGTGTATGTCAGACGCCTTTTCCCTGACGGCCCTCAACAATATCATGTTCAACAGCTTCACCACCGGCGCGCACGAGGCTATCTCTTTCAATTTATCCGCGTCGGCGCCTGCCGCCACGGGTGTCTTGCAGGATGATTTTTCGGCCTCATTTATGACCTCGCCCAGCGATTCCTCTTCCTTGCCATAAGACCTTTCTATGGCGTTTTTTATTTCTTCTTCCTTGGCCTTGACTAATTTTATTCTCAATGCCGAGACAAAGCGCAGGTCATCGGCCAGCTTCATGTTTGACGGATCAGGGACAGCTATCCAGACCACGTCTTTTTCTATCTTGACAGGCATGGCGCTGTAGAACCTGGCCGTCGAGGCCGACAGCTTGTTTATCGCGGCCCTGTCTATGTTTATTTTTGACAAATCAATGGCGTCAGAATCAAACATCCTGCGTTACCCTCAATACTTCCTGCAGTGTCGTGTATCCCCTTTTTACTTTTTCAATGCCATCTTCTTTCAGCGTCCTCATGCCGAATTCCCGCGCCTTCCGGCTTATATCTCCGCTCGGGGCGTTTTCTATCACGAGTTCCCGTACGGCGTCCGTCATAATCAATAATTCGAATATCGCCAGGCGGCCTTTGAAACCCGTATTATTGCAGTCCGGACACCCTTTGCCCCTGTACAACTCGATGTCCTGCGCCTTGTCGCCGGAGTTCACGCAAAGCGCGGCCTTTTCTTCCTGTGTGGGCGAGTACGGTTGCCTGCAGGCCGGGCAAATCACCCTTACAAGCCGCTGAGCCAGGACACCCTGGACCGTGGACGCCACAAGATACGGTTTTATGCCCATGTCCACGAGCCTGGTGACGGCGCTCGCCGCGTCGTTGGTATGAAGCGTGGAAAATATCAAATGTCCCGTAAGGGCTGACTGCACCGCTATCTCCGCTGTCTCCAGGTCTCTTATCTCGCCGACCATTATTATGTCAGGCGCCTGTCTCAGCATGGACCTCAGGCCGCCGGCGAACGTAAGATTTATCTGCGGCTTCACCTGGACCTGATTTATGCCGTCCAGCTGATATTCCACCGGATCTTCTATGGTGATGACCTTGCGTTCTTTTTGGTTCACGTGGCTTAGCGTCGCGTACAGGGTAGTGGTCTTTCCGCTGCCGGTGGGGCCTGTCACGAGTATCATGCCGTTAGGCATGCTTATCAGCCGTTCAAAATCTTTTCTGTTGTCCGGAAGAAAGCCGATGTCTTCCATCCCCACCAGGAAACTTGATTTGTCAAGTATCCTCATGACGACGCTTTCCCCGTGTATGGCAGGCAGGGTGGAGACCCTCAGGTCCAATTCTTTCTTTTCCAATACAATCTTTATCCTGCCGTCCTGAGGCATGCGTTTTTCCGCGATATCCATGCCCGCCATGATCTTCAAGCGGCTTATTATGGCCCCCTGCAGCCTTTTTGGCGGTCCCGGGATCTCATGCAGGATTCCGTCTATGCGGTAGCGCACGCGGAACTTATTTTCCAGGGGCTCCACGTGTATGTCGCTCGCCCTTCTTTTAAGGGCCTCCTCTATTATAATGTTCACTAGTTTTATTATCGGGGCGTCGTCGCCTTTCGCGTCCTTGATATCAGCTGAGGCCTTGTCCAGATCAGGGGCCGGTTTTTCTTTACGCCTTGCGGAATAGCATTCATCCAGGACTTTGTCCAAATCTCCGGATTGCGCCAGGGATATCTCAACCGGGACCCCCGCAGTCTTTTCAAAAAAATCATCGGCCAAAAAATTCAACGGATCGTCTGTCGCCAAAAACAGCCTGCCCGATTCCAGCTTGTACGGCACGAGACGATGCGCCGCGGCGAATTTCTGGGTAATCATGTCCAGGGCGTCGCTCTTTATGTCTTTCGGGTTTACGCTGATGGGCGGAAGCCCTATCTGCGGCATAAGGGCGCTTCCCACGTTTTCGCTGGATACATACCCCATCCTGACCAATATCTTCGAAAACCTTTCTTTCGTATTGATCTGCTGTTCCAGCGCCTTATTTATCTTCGCCTCGTCTAAAAGACCTATATTCTTCACCGTCTCCTTTACCAGGTCGCGCTGTCTTGTCATAACAAATCCTTGAGCGGCGTCTTATGCCTGGCGCTGGCCCTGACCAGGTCGCGGTATTCCCCGGACGCCTTGATCAGTTTTTGTCCCAGGTAACCTTCGGTCACGCGTATCTTTCCGAGTTTCCCGCCGCCTACCGTCTTCTTTTTTCTCCGCAGCTTCAGCCGCCTTGTCTCATAATATCTTATTCCGAAACTGGTGGTCTCCCTCAATATCAGCTCCGCCATGCTGTTTAATTTATCTTTCGGGGAAAGGACGCTCAACAGGACTCCGGGCCTCATCTTTTTCATGTAAACGCTGGTCATGAAAACCTCCAAGGCGCCGGCATTGTACAATTTCTCGAAAAGAGACTCATAGACGACGGGGCTCATGTCGTCTATGTTGGTCTCTATCACGCATATGGTGTCTTTTATCATTTATTTATAACGCTCGCGAAATAACCCGCGCCGAAACCGTTGTCAATGTTGACTACCGCCACGCCGGGAGAGCATGAGTTCATCATGGTAAGAAGCGGCGCGATCCCTTTAAAACTGGAACCGTAACCCACGCTCGTGGGCACGGCTATGATCGGCTTATCCGTTAAGCCGCCTATGACGCTTGCCAGCGCGCCTTCCATCCCGGCCACCACTATTATCACGTTCGCCCTGGTTATCTCAGGCAGCTTGTCCAGCAGGCGGTGGATACCGGCGACCCCGACGTCATAAATAGTCTTGACCTTGTTCCCCATTATCTCCAGCGTCTGCCTGGCTTCTTCCGCCACCGGTATGTCACTGGTTCCGGCGGTAAGTATGAGCACGACCTTGCCGCTTTTCAATCTGCCCTTATTCAAATATATGATCCTGGCCGCTTCGTTATATTTCAGGCCAGGAAAATCCCGTGCCAAAAATTCATAAAGCCGCCTGTCCGCCCTGGTGAACATCACCGGGGCCTTTTGTTTTATCAGCGCGGCCGCTATCTTCCTGACCTGCTCCGGTTTTTTGCCGGCGCAGTACACGACCTCGCCCAGGGCCTTGCGGAAGACCCTGTGATGGTCCAGGCGCGCGAAATCAAGGTCCTGATAAGGCAGGTGCTTAAGGGACTCATACGCCTTTCCCGCGGAGACCTTTTTGGAATAGACCCTGTTCAGCAGATCTTTTATGTGTTTTTTGGAAAGCATCGAAGAATTTATTTAAAAATAAAGTATAAGATAACAATTACCGCGATGGCTGAAAATATGTAAAAATCGTTAAAATAAAGAAAATCCCTGATTGAATCAATGGTATTTTCCGCGTGTTTCCTGTTGTCCCTCGTGACCCCTTTTCTGCGGTACGTCTCCAGGTCATCGACCTTGAATCTCGTGTAGATGCCGCCTATCCTGTACACCGGTATCCGCTTGTTATCCGACAGGACCTTTATCTCGTCTTCGCTGATGGCCAGATAATCGGCCGCTTCTCTCGACGTCAAAAATTTTTTCATCATACGAACAACCTCGATCCGATGTTTATTACTTCGCGCGTTCCTTCGCTATCCATTCGTCAATCCTGGACCGCTCGAATTTCCAGTCGCTGCCTTCCTTGAAGGCGGGTATCTTGCCTGTGTTCGCCCAGTCAACTATATTGGATATCTCGACTTCGAGATATCTGGCGAGCTCGTCTATGTTAAATACGCTGCCCGTGAGCATATGGCACCTGCCGTGAATGACCGCCCCTTCCTCGACGCTCAGGACAGGCGCCGTCACGTCTCCCACTATATGCGCCTTTGACATGACCTTCAACCGCTTGCGCGCCAATATGTTGCCCGTGACCTTGCCCGCGGCGGTTATCTCGTCACCCATGATATCCGCGCGTATCGACGCGCTTTCCCCGATAATAAGACTGCCCTTGGTGTCCAATTTACCCTCGAACCCGCCGTTTATCCTGAGCTTGACCGGGTCCTTGAATGAAAGGGTCCCCTGCATGCTTGCGTCAACGTCCAATATCTTCTCTTCGTCTTTCCCGCGCTTGAGCATCG
>Ga0265297_10005133_pt1 | contig 20430 bp, 22 predicted proteins | sample Munlanlwell13791_FD_192502 | JGI IMG/M metagenome (GOLD analysis project Ga0265297, IMG submission 192502) | Leachate microbial communities from a municipal landfill in Southern Ontario, Canada - Leachate well 137-91 | ecosystem: Engineered > Solid waste > Landfill > Unclassified | place...
AAACCAAGGGACAGTTCTATTTTCTGGGGTTAGGCTCGGGAAAAATAGAACCGTCCCCTTTATTTATCCTGTAAACTTCTTGACGATAAGAGAAGCATTATGTCCGCCAAAACCTAAAGAATTGGACATACATACCTTAATATCGGCTTTGCGGGAGGTATTGGGAACATAATCAAGGTCGCACTCAGGATCAGGATGTTCGTAATTTATCGTAGGATGCACAATCCCGTCTCTGATGGTAAGGCAGCAAACCACAAATTCTATCCCGCCGGCGGCTCCCAACGCGTGGCCGGTCATGGATTTAGTTGAAGAAACCATAACTTTCTTGGCATGGTTTCCAAAAGCCCTTTTCATTGAAAACGTCTCAATCTTATCATTAAGCTTGGTTGAAGTCCCGTGAGCGTTAATATAGTCCACTTCTTCCGGATTAAGCTTAGCGTCCTGCAGGGCCAGCGTCATCGCGCGCCCCGCCCCTTCACCTTCAGGATCAGGCGCGGTTATATGATATGCGTCACAAGTCATTCCAAAACCGACAATTTCAGCAATTATGGGAGCATTTCTTTTTTTGGCGTGCTCCAGGCTCTCCATAACCACTAAGCCGCATCCTTCTGCCATAACAAAACCGTCGCGCTCTTTGTCAAATGGACGGCTTGCCTTCTGCGGTTCATCATTTTTTTTGGAAAGCGCCTTCAAGGCGCAGAATCCGCCGACAGCCGTAGCCACAACACAACTCTCTGTCCCTCCGGAAATCATTACATCCGCGTCCCCGCGTTCAATAATCCGAAACGCGTCCCCTATGGCATGCGAACCTGAAGCGCAAGCAGTAGCCACGCAGGAATTCGGCCCTTTAAAGCCGAATTTAATCCCGACTAAACCGCTGGCTTCGTTAACAATCAACATAGGAATGAGAAAAGGAGAAAGGCGCGAAGGCCCTTTAGCCAAAAATATCTTATGTTCCTCTTCTATGGTATAAAGGCTGCCTATACCGGAACCGATTAAAACCCCGTATCTATCCTTATCTCCCTTCTCTAAATCTAAACCTGACGCGGCTATAGCCTGTTTTGCCGTAGCAATAGCATATTGCACAAATTTAGCGGTACGCCTTGCTTCTTTAAAATCTATACCATGCAGGACAGGGTCAAAACCCTTGACTTCGCCGGCAATGCGCGAATCAAAATTGGTAGCGTCAAAGCTGGTTAACGGGCCTACGCCGCTCTTACCCTCTTTCAACGCCTTCCATAAGGTAGGAACATCATTGCCTACCGGAGAAATAACCCCTAAACCTGTAATTACTACCCTGTTTTCTTTCATATATTTATAGTTGGGTAAATAAAACTTACCCCGCCAATAGATATAGCGGGGTATTTTGAAACTTATATATATAAACTATTATTTGTTAGCGCTTTTTTCTTCAATATACTTAATGGCATCGCCGACTTTAGCTATCTTCTCGGCATCCTCATCGGGTATCTCAATACCGAATTCTTCTTCCAACGCCATAACTAACTCTACTGTATCCAAAGAGTCCGCGCCCAGATCATCCACAAACGATGCCTCCGGAGTGACCTCTTCAGGTTTTACCCCTAACTGTTCCGCTATTATAGACTTAACCTTCTCTTGAACTGCCATTCTTATTCCTCCTTGTTATAATGCTTACGCCATAACCATGCCGCCATCAACAGTAATTACCTGGCCGGTAATATAATTTGAATCTTCGGACGCCAGGAATAAACAGGCATTTGCCACATCCTGAGGCGTGCCTAACCTAGCCAATGGTATTGCCTCCATCATCTTAGCCTTAACAGCTTCAGGAAGCTTGGCGGTCATATCGGTCTGGATGAATCCGGGAGCTACTGCGTTGGCATTGATATTGCGGCTTGCCAATTCTTTAGCTACTGTCTTTGTAAGAGCGATAATTCCGGCTTTAGAGGCGGCGTAATTTGCCTGCCCCGCGTTTCCCATTAAGCCGATAATTGAAGCGATGCTTATAATCTTGCCGCTTCTCTGTTTTATCATCGGCCGGGAAACCGCTTTAATGCAGTTAAATGTGCCTTTAAGGTTAACATTTATTACCGCATCCCACTCCGCCTGGGACATTCTTAAGATCAGATTGTCCTTGGTAATCCCGGCGTTGTTAACTAATATATCAACCTTTGCGAATTTGTCAAGAATTTTGTTCATTCCTTCTTCAACTTTGGCGAAATCCGTAACATCCATCTCCAAAGCCAAGGCCTTTCTCCCCATGGCCTCAATCTCAGAGGCTGTTTTCCGGGCTACTTCTAAGTTTACATCAGCTACCACGATGTCCGCGCCTTCTCCGGCAAAAGTCAGGGCAATAGCCTGGCCTATGCCTCTTGCGCCACCCGTAATCAAAGCTACTTTATCTTTGAGACGCATTTAACCTCCTCTTGACGTATCTTACAATCATTACTTATCTCGCTCAGTAGGGACTGTCCCTACTGCAACGCTAAGATATCTGCCGCTTTCTCTATATTCACTACCTGCGCTGCCGGCTCAATGCGCCGCATAAGGCCCTTAAGAACTTTTCCCGGGCCGAATTCGTAACATTGATTAACCCCTTTTGAAAGGATGAAACGCATTGAATCTTCCCATCTTACCGAAGAACGCACCTGCTGAACCAGGTTTTCTCTTATCTGAACAGCCTCCCCTTGCGGTAAAGCTGTATAGTTACTGACTACCGGAACAATTGGTGGCCTAATCGGCGTCTTAGCCAACGTTTCTCTTAAGCTAGCGGCAGCCTCTGTCATTAAAGACGAATGAAACGCTCCGCTGACTTCCAAAGGCATCACTCTCTTCGCGCCTGCTTCAGTACATAAAAGCATTGCTTTATCTATGGCCTCGCTCTTTCCTGATATAACAATCTGGCCGGGAGAATTCAGGTTAGCGATTTGGGCTCCGCTGGCTGAACAGATCTCTTTGACCTTGTCAGCCGCTAAATCCAGGACAGCGGCCATTTTCCCCGGGTATTTTCTAGCTGCTTCATCCATCAACTCGCCTCTTCTTTTGATTAACCGGATACCATCCTCAAAAGTAATGCTTTCAGAAGCGATTAAAGCGCTGTATTCGCCCAGGCTTAACCCCGCCATATACGCGGGAATAACTTTGTTTCTGGATTTGAAGGTTTCAAATGCTGCGATACTTACGGTTACTATCGCCGGCTGAGAAATTTTGGTTACTTTCAGGCCTTCTTCCGGGCCCTCAAAACAAGCTTGTTTAAGGTCAAAATCTAATAAAGCCTGAGCCCTGTCAAATATCAAACGGGATTCAGGAAAGTTTTCGTATAAATCCTTTCCCATCCCTACATACTGGCTGCCTTGTCCGGCAAAAAGATAAGCTACCACTTTATGACAGCTGCTCCCCAAACCAAGCCGGCTCCAAAGGCATCTAAAAGAACAACGTCGCCTTTTTTAATCTTACCTTCTTTTACCGCTTCCACCAAAGCCGTAACAGTAGAGGCACTGGACATATTCCCGTACTTCTCTATATTCAGAAAAATCTTATCTTCGGTCAGGCCCAAACGCTTAGCAACCGCCATAATAATCCGCGAATTTGCCTGATGCGGGATGATCAGGTCAATATCGGAAAATTTTAAACCTGCTTTTTCCAAGACTGTCAGCGCCGCTTCAGTCATAGTCCTGACGGCGATCTTAAATAATTCGTTCCCGTTCATCTTAAGATAATGCAGGCGCTGGTCAACTGTTTCATGGGAAGCAGGCATCCTCGAACCACCAGCCGGAAGATTTAATAAACTTAAGTTTGAACCATCGCAGCCAAGGTAGGTAGCGACTATTCCGCCGTCTTTAACTTCTCCCAATACACAGGCTCCTGCTCCGTCGCCCAATAAAACACAGGTGTTCCTGTCTTTCCAGTCTGTTACAGAAGAAAGTTTTTCAGCACCGATAACCAGCGCGTTTTTATAGGTCCCGCAGGCAATAAACTGCTGAGCCATAGAGAGCGCGTAGACAAAACCGGCGCAGGCGGCGGATACATCAAAAGCCGCTGCTTTTTTTGCGGATAAAGCGTTTTGCACAATAGAGGCAACCGAAGGAAAAGACATATCCGGAGTAATGGTCGCTACAATAATTAAATCCAGGTCCTCGGGAGATAATTTAGCGTTACTCAGGGCCTCTTTAGCGGCGTTTAAGGCCAGATCCGAAGTAGCTTCATTGTCAGCCGCAAGCCTGCGCTCTTTTATGCCGGTACGGGTGGTAATCCATTCATCAGAAGTATCCACCATCTTTTCCAAATCCGCGTTAGTCAGGATTCTTTTAGGCAGATACTCTCCGACTCCGATTATGCCTACTTTTTTCATGTTAATTTAATCGCCTCTGAAATTTTTTCGTTAAATTTACGCTCGACTTCTTCCTTAGCTACCCTGATAGCGTTCTTTATCGCCTTAACATTGGAACGGCCGTGACCGATGATAATTACGCCATCGACTCCCAATAGAGGCGCTCCACCGTATTCGGAATAATCCAGCTCTTTCTTAAAACGCTTTAAGCTGGATAAAAGAAAAAGCAACCCGATTTTACCCATAGTGTTGCTTAATAAGTTCCTTTTTAAAAATACCTGCATCGCCTGAGCCGCGCTCTCGGCTACTTTTAACGCGACATTCCCCACAAACCCGTCGCAAACAATAACATCACATTTACCGGAGAAAAGGTCTTTACCTTCAACATTACCGATAAAATTAAGCCGGCTTTTCTGAAGCAATTCATGCGTTTCGCGCATAAATTCAGTACCTTTAACTTCTTCTTCGCCAATATTCAAAAGGCCGACGGAAGGATTGGTTTTATTTAAGATAGTCCGGCTGTAAACGTCTCCCATAATGCCGTATTGCAAAAGCTGGTTGGGCTTAGGGTCGATATTCGCGCCGACATCAATAATCAAAGATGTACCTTTTATGGTAGGGGTAATAATGGCGATTCCGGGACGTTCAACTCCGGGTATGAGCCTTAAACCTAAAGTCGCGGCACAGACAACCGCGCCGGTATTGCCGGCGCTAAAAAATGCTCCGGCTTGGCCTTCTTTAACTAAATTTATTCCTACAACAATAGAGGAATTTCTTTTTCTGCGCACGCTTAACGCGGCAGACTCGCACATCTCGATTGTTTCAGGGGCATGGACTAAAGTAATGTTACTTCCGGAATACCTGGCTTTCTTAAGCAAAGGGGCTATTTTCGCCTCATCTCCGACCAGGATTACCTCGGCGCCGTGTTCCCTGGCTGCCGCTATTGTGCCGTCAATAACTACGCCGGGCGCGTAATCACCGCCCATGGCATCAACGACTATCTTCATTCATTTATCTCCCAAATGTTACTTCTTTTTCTTCTTTTCTTTTATTTTAATCTCAATGACTTGCTTGCCTTTATAAAAACCGCAAACAAGACAGACCCGATGGACCTGCTTTGGCTGCTTGCATTGCGGGCAAGGCGTAAGATTACTCGCCTTGACTTTCCAGTGTGTGCGGCGCTTTCGGCCGCGCGCTGAAGAATGCCTTCTCTTAGGTAGTGCCACAGTTACACCCTCCTTCGTTTAAATTATGCCCGCATCTGGGGCATAAACCTTTACAGTCATCGCTACATAAAGGATTAATCGGATAACTTAAAATTATCTCTTCTCTTATATCTGAATCCAGGTCAATCAGCGGCTGCAGCTTGTCAACGGCGTAATTCAACTGAAACTGCTTATTAAAGCCCGCGTTGAATTCCTGCAGGCAGCGACTGCAACTGGCAAGCATAGGCGCGTTTAAGGTAAGCGCTACAGTAATAGCATCATAGCTCTTGGTGACAGCTGCCTTTGCTTTTACCGGCCCACAAAATTTTATGATCTCGGTATCCAGGTCTAATTCCGCAGGGCTAAATTCTTCGGCGAGAGTTAACCCTTCGTCAGGTATCTGTCTTGTGTCAATTTTCACCGCTTGACGCGCAATTTTTCCTTAAGCGCTTTTTCAACGAAACCCGGGACAAAACTGGATAAATTGGCGCCTAAAGAAGCTGTTTCTTTTAACAACTTTGAGGAAAGATAGCTATACGATTCATGCGGCATAAGAAAAATGGTCTCAATATCCGGCGAAAGCTTTCTATTGGTCAGGGCCATCTGGAATTCGTATTCAAAATCGGAAATCATTCTTAAGCCCCTGACCAGGACCTTGGCCCTGCGCTTATGCGCAAAATCCACCACCAGGCCGTCAAAATCAACTACCTCAATATTCTTTAAACCGGCGGTAGCCTTTTTAAGCATGGCCACCCTTTCTTGAACGTTAAAAAGCGGGGCCTTATGAGGATTAGCCGCCACTGCCACAATTACTTCAGAAAATATCTCCTGCGCCCTCTTAATCAGGTCAATGTGGCCGTTGGTTACCGGGTCAAATGTCCCGGGGTATATTGCCGCCTGGCACATAGCTCAAGGCTCCTTCTTATATAGAGAAAGAAAAGTATCCGAATATTTATACTGCCTGATTAAACTTAAAACTCCCAGGCTCTCTGGGAGGTTCTCTCTCTTAAAATGCTGCGCGACTATTAATCCATCGGGCGATAATATATCATAAGCCCCCAGGGTTTGCAAGGTTTTTTTTGCCAAATCCCGATAATATGGAGGGTCAAAAAAGATAATATCAAAGGTTTTACGGCTTTTGTGGAGGTTCTCTATCATTTTTTGGCTGTCAGAAGGGTATAAAATGCAATCTTCGGGCTTAAGTATAGCAATATTCTCTTTTATGGTAAGTATGCTCTCAGGGTTACTCTCTACCAGGACTACCCCCCTTGCCCCGCGGGATAAAGCCTCCAACCCTACAGCGCCTGAACCGGCAAAAAGCTCTAAGAATGTCAAACCTTCAATATCGCCTAAGATATCAAAAACAGCCTTCCTCACCTTATCCTGGGTTGGCCGGATGCCTTTAGGGCTAAGAATATTTCTGCCTTTATATTTACCGGTAGTTATCCTCATCTTATTTCCATAATACGGGATATTATAACATAAACCGCTGAAAGGTAAACTCTCTGTTAAATGAAACTTTTTAATTGTGCCAACCTGTCATTTTTGTTATACTACCCCACTATGAAAGAAGTTAACCGAGAATTAAGTTTCTCAATAGCTAAAACCATAAACGATATTCCGCGGCAAGAATGGGACAGCCTTTTCGGTAAAGAACTCATTGAAAGCTACGGCTACCTGAAAACGCTGCAAGATAACGGCGTTGAAGAATTCTCTTTCGGATACCTCGTTGGCAAAAAAAACGATAATACCATCTTAATCCTCCCCTTCTTTATCATGAACTTCTCCTTCGCGATGCTATTACCTCAATTCCTGCATAAAATATCCGGGGCCTTTAACCGCTGGTTAAAAGTGAAGGCTCTTTTTCTGGGTTCTCCGACCACAGAAGGATTCTCTATGGGCATATCGGCAAATGAAGACTCCGAAGCAGTTTTAAATGAAGCCCTGAAAGAATTAGAGGCTTTTTCAAAAGAAGAGGGAATCGCAGGCATGATATTCTATAATCTTTCGTCAAAAGACTTAAAATTAGCTGAATATTTAAAACGGAAAAAATTCCTCGGGATGGAAACTTTACCGACCACTGCGATTAACATAGAGGCCAACTCCCTTGAAGAATACATCCAGGGGCTGGGAAAGAATACGCGCAAAGACCTGAGGAAGAAGCTGCGCCGCTCGCAAGAGATCTCTGAGCTTAAGACCGAACCGCGCGAAGATATAGCCGATATAATCAATAACGTTTACGGGCTCTACCTGAATAACTTTAATGACGCCGATATCAATTTCGAAATCCTCACTAAATATTTTTTCCTGAATATTTGCTCGAATATGCCGGGCGTTGCTAAATATTTCATAACCTATGATAAAGGAAAAATAGTGGCCTTCAATTTATGCCTGATTAAAAACGGAATATTTATTGATAAATTTATCGGATTTGATTATGAGGTTGCCCATAAGTACCATCTTTATTACACTACCTTCTGCCATAACATTGACTGGTGCATAAAAAATGGTTTAAAGACCTACCAACCGGGCTTTAGCGACTACCACCCTAAGGTGCGCCTGGGCGCAAAACTTATTCCGCTCTACGTATTCGTCAAAACCTTTAATACCTTCCTGAGCTTAAGCCTGAAGATTTTAAAGCCATTAATTGAACCAAAGAATATGGATCCTGTCCTGAAACAAATAGAAAAACAAAAAGGAAGGGCTATCCTGGGAGAAACCTCTCATATCCCGGAAAACGCGCTAAAAGCTTCTCTCTTAAGAAGGCATTCTGGCGCGCCTCTAAACGCTCATCAAGGCTAAGCAATTTTATCGCCTCTTCCCTGGCCTTCTTTAATAACTGCATTTGAGTCAAAGGGTTTGCTATTTTTAATTCGCTTAACCCGTGTTGCTCTCTGCCGAAGAATTCACCCGGCCCCCTGATCTTTAAATCCTCCTCGGCAATTTTAAAACCGTCGTTATATTTGACCATCGCATTGAGCCGGAATCTTGCCTCGTCTGTCTGAGCGTCTGAGATTAATACGCAGATGGATCCGTCTTTGCCCCTGCCGACCCTGCCGCGCAACTGATGCAATTGGCTCAGGCCAAAACGCTGGGCGTGTTCAATAATCATACAGGTGGCGTTTGGAATATCAATACCTACCTCCAACACCGTAGTTGAAATTAGGACATCAATCTTACCGGATTTAAATTCCGACATAACCTTATCCTGTTCTTCCTGCTTAAGCCTGCCATGGATAAGGCCGAGCGTGAAATCCTTAAATTCGCCTGCTTTTAAATCCGCATACATCTTTTTGGCGCCGGAGATATCCATCGCGTAAGATTCATCAATTACCGGATAAATTATAAAAACCTGTTTTCCCGATTTTAATTCTTTTTTCGCAAGCTTATACGCTTCCCCTCTTTTTGACTGCTCAAGCAAGAGAGTTTTTACAGGAAGCCTTCCGGGCAAAAGTCCGCTAATAACAGAAATATCCAGGTCCCCGTAAAGAGTAATAGCCAATGTCCTCGGGATTGGTGTCGCGGTCATAATCAGTACATCCGGATTAACGCCTTTAACCGGAAGCAGCGCGCGCTGCCCGACCCCGAACTTATGCTGCTCATCAATTACCACAAACCCGAGCTTCTTAAACCTGACTTTACCTTCTAAAAGCGCGTGCGTTCCGATGATTAAATCCGCGCTGCCGCCGCTTATCTGCTTATAAATCTTATCTTTATCTTTCTTATCAAAACTGCCTGTCAATAAAATAACTTTCACTCCTTTTGCCTGCCCTTGTATCTTATTAAAATGCTGCCTGGCCAGGATCTCGGTGGGCGCCATAATAGCGGCCTGGTATCCCCCCTGAATCGCCATCATGGCGCTGGCTGCCGCCACAACCGTCTTACCTGACCCCACATCTCCCTGTAAGAGGCGCTGCATTGGCCGGGGCAAGGCCATATCCCGCTTTATTTCTTCTAAAACTTTTTTCTGGGCAGAAGTTAATTCAAATGGCAGGCGGGAGATAAAACCCGAAACGAGCTCGCCTTCAACTTTATGCGCTATGCCTAACTTATCTTTCCTTTTCAGCTTACGCAAGGCCAGAGGAAGCTGGAATAAAAAGAAATCTTCAAAACTCAGGCGGGTATAAGCCTCTTTTTGTAAATCAAGGCTTTCCGGAAAATGTATATTCAATAACGCCTTGACCAAATTCAGGAGGTTGTTCCTACGCCTTATATCGTAAGGCAGGCACTCTTTTATTTTAGGCAGATATTCATCCAGCGCATTTTTTATCAACCGGCGAAAAGTCCTCTGCGAAAAACCTTCGGGGAGGGAATAAACCGGGACCAGGCGCCCGACGCTAAGCCGGGCATCGGCTTCATCGGTAATAATTTCAAACTCGGGATTACTCATTTGAAGCCTCGCGCCATAAAGCTCGATTTTTCCGTATAATATAATCTCTGCCTCCGGCTTAAAATATTCTTTAAGATACGGCCGGTTAAACCAGACGCAATCCACTCTTCCCGTATCATCGCCGACAGCCACCTCGGTTATATTAAATCTGCGCCTGCGCCACGAATCATGCTGGCCAAGGGCAAGGACCTTTGCCTTTATGGTCTGGGTTTCGCCCAGCTTAAGCCCTGAGATATGAACAAGATTAGTGCGGTCTTCGTAACGCCGGGGGAAATAATAAAGCAGCTCGCTGACAGTGTTTATGCCTAAGAGGCTAAAGGCCTTTTCCCTCTTAGGCCCTATGCCTTTTAGATACCTTATAGACGTATGTTCTGAATTATCCATGATTGAATATTATACTATAAATAAAGGGGACGGTTCTATTTTTCTCGCACCCAATACCAGAAAAATAGAACCGTCCCCTTTATCTGCGGGGCTTGAAATGCGCCAAATTATATGGCATACTTAATATGCAGAGGAAGAAGAAGTTCTGCGAAAAGGAGGTATAGGCGGATAGCGAAAGCTGAACAAGGCCTATCACCTACAAGAAAACCCCGAATCAATCGGGGCTTTTTTGTTTCAATGTTTGCACAACTCAATTATCTTAACCATCTCTTCTTTATTCTTGGCCCGGGAGGATTTCTCTCTTAAGGGCCGTATCTTACGAAAACCCCTTGTATACCATCCAAAGAACTTACGGAAGATTACCACCCCGTTTCTCTCGCCATAAAAGGCAATTGAGGCATCCAAATGCTCAAGCATTGTTTCAATTACTTTGTTATTTCCGGGCCTGGGGATAATTATACCTGCCTTTAAATATTCTTTTATCTCTTTGAATATCCAGGGATTACCCAATGAGCCGCGGGCAATAACCAGGCCGTCGCAATTTGTTTCATCAAGCATCTTGCTGGCTAATTGAGGCGAGAATATATCTCCGCTGGCAATGACCGGAATGCGCAGGGCCTTCTTCACTCCCCGTATCACATCATAATCAACGCTCCCGCTATATCCCTGGATTTTTGTCCTGCCGTGGATAAACAAACTATCCACTCCGGCATCCTGGGCGTAAAGCGCGACTTCTTTAGCGTTAACATTATCCTTATCCCAGCCGGTACGAATCTTTACCGTAACCGGGACTCCGGAATTTTTTACTATCAGCTTAAGTATCTTATTAAGTTTCTTGGGGTCCTTAAGAAGCCCTGCCCCTTCCTGCCTGCGGACAACTTTCTTCGCGGGACAGGCGGCGTTAAAATCCAGGATATCAAATTTATATCGCTTTAAAACATCCAGGGCCTTCAGGATAAATTTATCCTCGCAGCCCAGCAACTGTACGCCCAGAGGAGAGTCTTTGGGATTTGAACTTAGCATACTATGCGTCCTCTTGCTTTTATAGCTTATTGAGCGGCAATTAATCATCTCCACAAAGGCAAGCTCCGTACCGAACTTGCGGTTAAGCATACGAAAAGGCAGGTCGCTGACTCCTGCCATAGGCGCAAGAATAAGATTTGATTTTAGTTTTAAATTACCGATTTTGAGCATAGCTAAAAATGGGGACGGTTCTCAAGACAATCTTAAAGCGTCCCCTTACGGGGGACACTTTAGCTTTGAGTTGAGAACCGTCCCTTATTTTAAAGAATGTATTTGGGATTTTTGACAAGAGGGTTATTTCTTATTTCATTCGCTGCGTCTTGAGCGATTCCGGGTTTACCTAATTTATAATAAACATAATTTTTATAACCTTCTACTCCGGGCTGGTCAAAGGCATTCACATTAAGCAGCTCGCCTTCAAACGCGGTAGCCATCTCAAAGAAAAATAACAACGCCCCCCAGTTATAAGCAGATACCTCCGGTAAAATAATAGCGCAATTCGGCCGGGACTCCCTCACTAGCGCCCATTCAGTGGCTTCCTGGGCAAGCTTAATCAACTCGGAAAAATTTTTCCCTGATAGAATATCGCCCTTACCGGGGACCTTGATTTCATTTTTAAATTTATCTACCCTGATAAAAGTCACGACTTTATCATTCTTGCCCTCTATATTATTCTGCTGTATTGAATGCAGGTCGCTTGTCCCGCGAGCCGACAAAGGAGTCCTGCCCAAATTAACTATATTACTTTTATCCCTCAGCCATTCCTCGCTTCCATCTCCGGAAACTTCTACTTTACGCGCATATTTTTTACCCAGGCTCTCCGCCAATAATTGGACATACCAGTCGGCGGTAGATTTCAGTGTCTCTGAAAAAGGCATTATAACGGCCAGGGATTTATTCTTGAGCCTATAAAGAATGAAATGCAACACCGCGTACATATAAGCTGGGTTTTGGCTGTAATCGCTAACCCCGCATTTTGAAGCCATATCTTTCGCGCCGTTTAAAACCTCTTTTATATCAATGCCTAAAATAGCCAGGTGTAAAAGGCCCATGTTGAGCTCAGAATACCTCCCGCCCACTCCCTTTAATAAAGGCAGGGAGCGAAAACTTAACGGGTCTTTCTCCTGTTCTAAGTTAACCCTTTTACGAAGCGAACCGCTTTCCGGGTCAGTGATGGCGATAATCTGGCGGCCGTAATGCCTACCTACCCCTTTCTTCAGCCAATTTTCAACCACCATAAGAGCCGCCTTTGTCTCGGTAGTCTCTCCTGACTTGGAAATGACAACCACGAATGTCTTTTTAGGATTTAGATTTTTCAGGAGCACAGCCAGGGTATCCGGGTCAAGATTGTTCCCGTCAAAATAAATACGCGGTTTATTTTTCCTCAATCCCTTGAATTCGTTAAAATAAGGCGGGACGAGCGCGTCTTGGGCCGCCTTTAAACCCAGGTATGAACCGCCTATACCTAAAGAAATAACATTATCGTATTTGCCCGCAATCACTTTAGCTAAAGACTGGATCGCTTTTATTTCTTTGTCATCCTGATAAGGCAGCCTTACCCACCCCAGGCCCAAATTAATCCTGCTGCGTGAATTTACGAGTATTTTTTCCAAATGCTCATGGGCTTTTTGCGCGCTTTCCGCGATGCCGCCCAGGTCTTTTTCTTCAACGCCGTGCGAATTACCGACATTAACGCTGAACATATTGTTAAAATCAAACTTGATGCCTTTCATCAGGGCTCCTTGCGCTTATAGATAATTTTAATAGTTGTATGCTGGCCATCCTGCCACGGCCAAAGCATAGCAAACACAGAATTAACGCCCTCATTCCTGAAATAAAGGGTTTGGCCGTCTTGAATACCCCCAAATTCATTTATTGCCTCGTGCATCTGAAGGGTTAATTTATCTTTAGACGGCCAGGCGGGCTCGCCAAAGAGGTTCCTCAATCTTTCGTTTAGCTTGACGAACTCCTCTTTCATAAAAACCGCCTCAAAATAATTGGTATTATCGGCACGTAAGGCATCAAGCCCCGAGCCCTTTACTTCATCTCTTATCCTGTTAAATTCCTGATTCCCATCCATAGTTATAAATTATACCAAATAATACTTAAATAGACAAATCTAAATCTTAAGCCTGCGAAAACCAGCGGAATCTAACGGCAGGAACGTCTTATCCGTAACCACACAGGTCAGAATAAAATCCGGGTTTCCTAAAAGCTTAAGCGGGACTTTTAAAATAAAAAAATCTCCCCTTAATTGTGCGGACGCGCCCCGGGAATCCAATGCCTTCTTCAGGTTCAATTCCTCCACTATTAATTTGTCTTTTTTTGTGCTCACGCGGATGTTCGGCATTTTATTAAAAGGGACACCATCATTATATCCGAAGAAATAAAACCTAAAGAATAACCTGCACTTCAGTTCCCTGGGTTTCTTTACGCGGATCCATAACGAATCATCGGCAACGGCGTAACTTACCCGTTTATTATCCCCAAATAAATCCTCTGTTTTTATCAACTTAGAATTCTGCCTCTTTAACGTTATCAACGGATAGTCCCCGAAGAGTTCGTTCTGGCGCACAAAGGCCAGCAGGTAAAACGCGCTGACGCAGGTCTGGCTCTTGTAGCAAAGCATTGCCTTGTATTTCTTGTCTATTTCTTCTTGGGTTAACTTAAGGCTGGACCAGTTAACCAATGAATCCGAAAAATCCTTTGCGGACGGCTCAAGCGAAAGCGCCGGATGGTAATGGCGCGGGCTTGGCCAGCCTGGAGTATGCACAAAATATGCTAACACTTTAGGCTCAGGCAATTCTTTCTTTAAGTCCTGCAGGGCAATCTGCAGGAAACAATAATAGGCCCAATGGTCGCCGTTAACATCGGCCGGATGCGAAACAAAAATCTTATTAGGCCTGTAATCAAGCAGGATACTCTTGATGTCAGCTAATATATTCTCAGCCTTATAAGGGGCCCCGTAGGAAGGGGCTTCTTTATAGGGGACATAAGACTGCCGGGTAAGATAGCTCTTGAATGGCCGGTGTGCAGTCTCCCAAAAAGAAAAAAACATGGCGTTCGTGCCATAATCAGGATACCCGAGAAAAATAAGGTTAGACTCATCCAGCCCTAATACTGCCATGGCCTTCTTAGCTTCGTTTTCCCGCACTTTACCCATCGCCACGAACGCGGAATTAAACATCACCAGCCTCTTTTCGTAAACAATAAAAGCAAGCTCATTATGGTCGCCATTAGTCAGGTAGGCAACTTTAACTTTTGCCCCGGATTTAATGGCACGCTGGATTACTCCGCCGCAGCCAATATCTTCATCATCGGGATGCGGGGCAAGGATTAAAACGCGGTCGCTGTCGCTGAAAGGGCCAATGGAAGGAATATCCTGCGCCTGGGCAGTAAGCCCCGATAACAAAATAAACCCGAAAAAGACCACAGCCCTTAAAAAATACGGCATCACCGGTTCTTTTATCATTTCTTTAAATACGCCTTTATTATTTTTTGTTCGGCTACCGGCCTGTCGGATGAGCCGGTCTGTGAATTCTCAATCTTCTGAACCACGTCATACCCTGAAATAACCGAGCCAAAAATCGTGTGGCGCATATTTAACCAGGGAGCCGCGGCAGTAGTAATAAAAAACTGGCTTCCGTTTGTATTGGGCCCGGCGTTTGCCATAGCCAGGAGCCCGGGCTTATCAAACTTAACGCCTGAACTTACCTCATCCTCAAACGGCTTTCCCCATATAGAATTTCCTCCGGCGCCTGTGCCTAGCGGGTCTCCGCCCTGAATCATAAAGCCCTTTATCACCCTATGAAAAATCAAGCCGTTATAATAATCCTTCTCAACCAGCTTGGTAAAATTCTCGCAGGCCTTAGGCGCGGTATCAGGCATAAGCTCAATTTCAATTTTACCCTGGTTCGTTTCAAGCACGACAATATTGCTATCCATCCCGTACGCTCCTTTTGCTAACTGGTTAATAAAAAATAGGAAAAATATAATAACAGCGATCTTCTTTAGCATTTTACCTCCCTGTCCCAGTTTAAATGTATCGCATAAATTATATTATAGCCCTAAAACAAAAAATCCCAAGCATAAATTTCATGCTTGGGATTTTAAGGTTATTTCGTATTACTTAGGCAACGTGCACGTTTACTGCGCGCGGGCCTTTATCGGATTGTTCAACATCAAAGGTCACTGCCTGATCCTCGTTCAAACTGGCGAATTGAACGTCAACAAGGCCTGATTGATGAAAAAACACCTCTTTGCCATCCGCATCAGCGATAAAACCAAAACCTCTGTCGCGGACTAACTTCTTTATTTTTCCTGTGCTCATTGCTTCTCCTTTTTAAAAAATAAGCCCGGCTCCGATATGGGGCCGAGCCTATTTCTGGTTTATAACTTCACTACGTTAGTAGCTTGTTCACCTTTAGGGCCTTTTTCAATGTTAAACTCAACTTCCTGACCCTCAGCTAAAGATTTATAGCCCTCGCCTTGAATTGCGCTGTGATGCACAAATACGTCGTTACCTGACTCGGGTGTGATAAATCCAAAACCTTTCTGATCTGAAAACCACTTTACTTTTCCTTTTGCCATTATTTACTACCTCCTTCCTTTTTGAATTTATAGCAAATAACGGCAGATACAAAAAAAACCACAAGGTTAGTCATCCACACCCTATGGCCTCAAGACCTCTAATCCCTTATTTACTACTATGGTTAAGTGTAGCACATTTTTGGGTTTTGTCCAGTAATAAATGAGTTATTATTTCCGGCAATGGACTGCCTTTTTTGCCCTATTTTTCCTCTTTCTGGCCCTGGATTTAAACTCCGCGCAGAGCACATCCACAAAAGGAGAAAGTTTCTTGTTTTCATAAGGAAACTCTTTGCAGGTCTTTGGTTTATGGCGGTAGCTAACCTTATGTATCGCGCAAAGGCCGTCAGAACCGAGAAAGGAACAGGGATTATCTTCGTAGCTGGTGCCCACGCAATAGCCGGAAGGAAAATCCTTATCTATTTCTAAATGGAAAAAATCGCCTTTAATGCCGAGAGAGAGTATTTTCTTGGCTTCTTCCAGGTCAATCCAGGCCCCGAACCTGCAGCAATGCGACTGGGTCTTACATTCAAAACAATTAATGCTTTCTTCCGTTTTACTTTTCTTGGTTTTTTTCACTTAAACCACTCCTTAGGTTTTATTATACCTCTAAACGCCAGGAATCACAATCGCCATCTATAAACAAAAGAGCCGGATGGTTAAATCCAGCCCCTTTGTTTATTCCCTAAAACTTAATTATTTTTTACACTTAATGCAGCAATTATCATGTATGCATTTCATTATGGTCTTTGCCAGCACAAAGATGATTAACAATAACGCTATCTGCCCAAATAATCCCCAACTCATCATCTCTCTACCTCCTTTTCCATTATGCTGCGCCCTGGCATTATTACTATTTGTATATTGGCTATATTCTACCTCACCTGATATAGTTGTCAATCCTTAAAATTACATACGGGGAATGGCGGATTATACTACTTTATCAACATCAACAAAACAAAATATACCGCCATTACCGACAGGCCGATGGGCACCGCAACCCTTGCCCACTCCGAGCTTCTTATATTAAGCTTACCGGCGGAGATTATATTCGGGATGTTGCCCGGGATAAGCATTCCCCCCGCGATTAAGAGGCCCAAGACTGTTGATTTTATCTGCAATAGCCCCATACCCGGGGATATTTCAGCGGCCGCTAAAGTCGCGTTATCCAGGACAGCTGAAACCATATTAATCCAATAAAGCCCCTGATACGGTATCTTTAAAATATAGGCGTCTATTATCGGCTTAAATCCTCTCCCCAATAAAACCAGGGCCATAACAAAAAAATAAACCTTAACCGCCCTTATTGCTATATCCCTTAGATTATCTTTCCTGCTTTCTGCCAGGCCGCGTTTTCTATCCCGCTTATAAGGCATAAAAATCATACCCAGAAAACCAAACGTGATAATACCCGGAATTATAAAATACCACAGATGCTTCATTAAAAAGAAAAAACCGGCCTGATAAGGCCAGCCTTTAAGCTTAGTTATTGCTATTGTTGAAAGTGGCTCTCCTATCGGAGTTAATACCGCGCCCAGGCCGATTGAAAAACAAGCGAGTATCACGAGAAATATTTCATCTCGCCTATCCAACGTGAGGCTAGAGATTATCTCAACCAGCACGAGTGCCGCGATTATAGCTGTAATAACGCTGGATAAAAAACCGAGCCCTGTTATCAACAAAAACGCGAATAATTTTACGCCAACCGCGTCAGCTATTTTATTTACATTACGCGCGATAGGCTTTTGTAATAGCCTGAATAAGAACCCCGCCACAAAAACCGCCAAAGTTATCTTTAGCGGCTCAAATAAAGATTCCTCTATCAGGCCCCTGCTCCACTGGGATGTCACGGTAACGGCAATGATGCCCATCGCGAAAAGAAAGATCTCCAGCTCTTCTTCAATTTTCTTCACTGAAAATGGGACAAGCAAAACAATTGCCAATATGATAAACAAACCGATGAGAACCATACTTGAGCCTCCCGGCTATAAATAAACTATATCCTGCTCATGATACAAAGAAAGAAACAACAACATATAATCCTTCAGATGCCTGGTAACTAAAAAGTTGCTCCTTACGTGTTCGCGGCCGTTCTCGCCTAATTTCCTGGCGAATGCGGGGTTAGTAAGCAATTGCCTGATCTCTAAAGCCGCACCTTCCGACGAATGACAGAGCAATCCCGAATAATTGTGTTTTATCTGTAAAGGGATCCCTCCTACGTTTGAGGCGACAACCGGTTTAGCCTTCCAGAGCGCCTCGGCTACCGTCAGGCCAAACCCTTCTTTCAGGGATTTCTGGATAATTACGGTTGAGGACTGCTGCAAGGCGTTCACCTCAATATCATTCTGGGGGAGCAATAAAATATGTATGTCCTTATCCTGCTTGGCCTTTTCCCGGACTTCTTCAAGGACTTCTACCCCCTCTGGGTCATCCGTCGCGCTCCCACCGGCCAGAATAAGCTGGCAATCTATGTATTTCTTAACCCTCCTATAGGCATCAATAACTCCTAACGGATCCTTTAGCCGGTCAAACCTAGAAATCTGAGTTATTATAGGCTTATCTTTAATGATATTGTATTTTCTTAATACCGCGGTTATAACCTCTTCAGGCAATTCTTTATTCTTATCGCTTAATGGGTCAATGGATGGAGGTATCAGAAACTGCCTTATCGGCAGCTCTTGTGAAAAACCGGGCGCGGAAAATACGGACGAGTCATAATCTTTTATAAAACCGAATAAGAAATCCCACACTTTCCGGTTCGGATCCGATACGTCAATATGGCATCGCCATATCCACTTATTGCCGGACTTGTTCTTTACTAAGGTTATCGGCTGGGGATCGTGCACGAAAACAATATCTCCGTAAATTTTCAATTCCGCGGCATTCTTTTCGCTGGTTTCCATAAATATCTCAAAATCGCGCTGCGTTATTTCTTCAAACCTTCCATGCAGGGCGTTATGGAACTTCTTGGTTACCGCGAAAAACTGCTCTCCTCCTTTTATGACGTCCCATTTCGCGTCAATGCCTAATTCTATTAAAAGCGGGACCATCCGGCTTAAAATCTCAGCCACCCCTCCGCCTACCGCGGTAGAGTTAATATTCTGGATAACCCTTCCTTTTAATCTCTGGGCAATTAACTTTAAACAGTCAACCTCTGATTGCCCCACAATCGGGGCGTATTCGTCAATCTTAGCCATATTAATGTGGATAGCGCCTCTCGATTAGCCGAATTATCATTTTTCTGAGTTCTTCCAGGGTGTACATGTAAGGGTTAAGCTTGGAAATCTTATCCGCCAGCTCTTTGTCGCCGATGGAAGTTTCAATCCAGTTTGAGAAATCATTGGCCTTTCTCTCAAGCCTCAGGCGCGCCTCAAAAACATGAAAATATATCGAATCAATGGTAACCTTCTTTAATATGTCGGTGAACTCCTCTAAATTATTAACCGTATAACCGGTAGGCATAATAAAACTTACTGATTTGATAAAATGGAACTCTTCTCCGTGGACGGCAAATCTTAATTTTGCCAGAGGGTTCTTCCCCAGATAAGACCTGATGACCTCCGCTATCTTAGACCTAAGGCTTTCTATTGACGAATATTGGACCGTATCAATACTGGCTAATTCTTCCCCTAATTTTCTCTCCCCTATGATTTCGGTTACCCAGAAAGCGAAATCATTGGGAGGTTCGGGAGAAAGATACTGATGTTGCTGCAAAAACCTGTGCGTGTGGTTGTAAATGCAGGAATCGGGGGCTTTATCAATAAGATCCAACAGTTGGGCTAAATTCACCGCTCTTAACCCGGTCAATTCAGGGAGGTGTAACCTGGCGCAAAACCTGAATGGTTCTTTAGCGTTAATCAATTCTTGCATACGCCCTTCTTTCCTTTTGTTTCAAGGATTGCCCATAGAAACCTGGCGACCTCATCGGTATTCTTCAGGTAATAACGGGCGCGCGATCTTTTAGGCTCTCCCACAAAAACAGTTATACCCGCGCTGCCAATGGCCTTAAAGGCATCTTCATCGGTAAGGTCATCTCCGATATAAATCGGCAGGGCCCGGGCCTTTTTCCCGGTAAACCCCTGCTTAGACAACAACCATAAAACAACCTTTCCTTTATCCCATTTCAAAGGAGGCATAACCTCTAATACCTTTTTACCGGATTTGACCTTTATCCTGCCGGCCACAAGATACGGCATAACTGTTTCGCTGAAAATGGCCTTGACTAAAGGAGCCTGTTTATCTTTAACCAGGCGATAATGCAGGCTGAAAGAAAATGCTTTATCTTCCAGGAAGGCGCCTTTAACCGCGCTGATTCTTTTCCGCAAGGCTCCCTTTATCGTCTTAATGGCCATCTTATACCCCGAAGAAATCAAAGGAGATAGTTCTATCTTTACCCCCTCAATCTCCAGGCCGTGGCTGCCCGCGTAAATAATATTAGTTAAACCCAATTTGGCCTTGATATTCTCAAGAGACCTGCCGCTTATAACAGCTATTTTACAGGAAGGCTTACCTGATAATTCCTTAAGCGC
>Ga0265297_10005134_pt1 | contig 20428 bp, 21 predicted proteins | sample Munlanlwell13791_FD_192502 | JGI IMG/M metagenome (GOLD analysis project Ga0265297, IMG submission 192502) | Leachate microbial communities from a municipal landfill in Southern Ontario, Canada - Leachate well 137-91 | ecosystem: Engineered > Solid waste > Landfill > Unclassified | place...
TACTCCGAGATGAGTATATCGACCGAAGACGAGCGATGGTCTTACATGTCTGGTCTGGGCCGCTGGCAGGAGAAGGAGTTTGGCGGGCTGGTCAGTTATGACGGTATCTATCAGGGATACGACACAACCATCACCCCGTATGAATACACACTCGGCTTCCAGGTGGAACAGGCGACCGTTGAGGACGACCCCCGAGGTTTGCTCACAAGCGATCTAGCTACAAGTCTTGCGCAGACCGGCAGGGAAACCCTTGAGTATCTGGCTGCCGTTCCGTTCAACAACCCGACCTCTACGACTGCATTCGCTCCGTGGATGTCTGGCGGTGACGGTGTGGCTATGCTTTCCACCAGCCACCCGGTTCTTTCGGGCGGCGTGTGGGCAAACACCCCATCGTCTCACGTTGACTTGTCTGTAGCTGCACTTCAGGCGGCACGAACAAGGATGGAAAAAATCCAGAATGCACGCGGTTTCCAGTATAAGATGGACGCCAAAACATTGGTTGTCCCGACTGATAGCCGCTGGATTATGGAGGAGATTCTCGGCAGTCCCACATTGCCCTACGTGGCAAAGACCGACACCCCGAATACCGTTCGCGAAGGTTTGACCGGAATTGTTTGGTCGCACCTGACCGATGCTGACAGTTGGTTCTTGCTGGCACGCAAGGCAAAGAACAAGAGTGACAAAGGACATCAGCTCAAGTGCGTCATGAGAGTTGCCCCTCAGTTCGACAGGGACAACGACTTCGAGACTGGCGACCGCAAGTACAAGGGCAGAATGAGAGTCGGCTTTGGTTACCCGGACGCCAGAGGCGTTGACGGTAGCACAGGCGCGGCATAACGTGACACCCGCGATAGGTGGGCTGTAGTGGCCCACCTATTATGAAAGGAAGACACAATGGCTAGAGAGTCAAGAACAAAAACGCATCTTGAGAGCTTGGTTATTATACCGAACTCTCATCACGGCGATGCAGACGGCGACACTGTGCTTGCGATATATCCGATTGATTCAGACGATATAAACGGCACGCCTACTGCTGCTTATTCCCTAAACGAAAACGGCGATTTAGTAGCCAACTCGATAGACGTGGGCGGTGGTTATGCTTCTACCGGTCTGACTATTGCGGCTACTGGCGCTGTCACAGGCGCGAGCACGGCACTTTTTGACAGTACCGTCACATCGGGCAAAGCTGGTTCGGCTGGTTCATTGGTAGCTACAGGAACCACAAGTGGAAGTATTGCGATCACTCCTATAGCCGCAGGGGCAAATGCTACTACCATTCGAAATCAGGCAGGCGGTAGTGCAAAGGTGATTACGCTGCCTTCGGCAACCTGCACACTTCCTGGTTTGGGTCTAGCAAATACATTCAGTGCTGCTAATACGTTTAGTGATGCACTGACAGCCGCAGGCCAGGTTACTTTAAGCCGAACCGCCAAGAAAGTTCCTATTATCGCAGGTGCGGTAACAGACTTTGATGCCCAGGAAGCCACACTCACTATCGCCGGGCTGTTGGGTGGAATTGTAACCCAGAACTCTAAGACAGGGGCGAGCACTGCCACTACTCCCACAGGTACAGAAATATCCGCCGGTGTCGCGGGGGTGGCTACGGGCGATACGTTCCGCTGTATGTATTACAATCGCGGCGATCAGACATCTACACTGACTGCTGGAGCAAGTGGTGTTACGGTATACGGCACTGCGGCAATTGCTACTCACAAAACCGCAGATATGCTCTTTGTATGCACCGGTGCTAACACATGGTCTTGCTATGTGGTTGCAGGGGCTTAATCATGAGGAAACGCAGGGTGTCTCCGATAGGGACTAAGCTGCGTGACTGCGATCTGTGCGGATGGACATATGAACTCCAAGAATTGCGAAAGCAAGGCAAGGGGCTTGTATGTCCATCTTGCTATGACGAGCCACACACGCAGAAAGAAAAAAGGTCAAGGGGCAGGATATGAATGTAGGTGCATGTAGACAACTCGCAATGGATTGGAGCGACCACCAAGTTAATCCTACTTCCGGCAAGTTTTCCGTTGCTTGGTGGCTAAGGCAGCAAAACTATGTCAAGGATATTATTTGTCAAGAGACTGGCATAAATATAACTTGGCACAGTGTAAACCTTTCTCAATATACGCAGTTTGCGGCCTTGCCGTCAACGCTTTGCTGGGGGATTACGCGGGCGGCTCTGGGAACTACTCCGCTTAACGCTTACGATCAAGGCTCTATGGAAGAAGACAACCCCGGTTGGATGTGGAAGTCGAGTTTTCCTAATCAGCCGACGGGCGACGGGGTGGAGATTGTATCATCGAGCACAGCGGATACCACGCAGACAATTACTATATATGCCACGAACAACACAACGGGCGTAGTGAGCACTGAAACTGTTTCGCTCAACGGGACTACTCAGGTTGCAATGACCGGCTCCACGTGGGGGCAAGTGCTTTATGCCGAACTGAGTGCAGAGTGCGCCGGAACAATCACCATACGTGAAGCATCGGCAAACCAGACGATCACAACCATTGCGGCTGGATCGTTGACCGCTGGCGATTTACCAACATTTTCAGACCCGGCAGACTATGTTATTGTTCACCCCAACATATATGTAAATCCAGCGCCTAGCTCAAGTTGCACTTTGAACCTATTAGGCGGGACTTGGCAAGCTGACTTCACCACTGACAATGATGCGTTTACGGCTTTGCCAAGCCAATTCCACTATGTATGGGCGCACGGCACGGCTGCAATGGCAGAAATAATAGACCTGTATGACGCGGAACAGCAGGGCCGAAGCACCATTCACGGTCAAGCGTTCTGGGGTGGAATACAACGAATCAATCAATATTTAGACGGAATCAACAAAGACCGCGTGGAAGCTATGCGCGTAAATGTTTATAGGTAGGTGACAAATGGCAAATACTGACCCCAGAACAGCAGATGAAATACTTAGGGAACTTTACAATAACGATGACGCAACAAGCATCGACGAGATATTTAGGCAAGTATATGGCAGTGGTAGTAACAACACGATCATGTGCGGGCCAAATTGCAAATATACAACCGTCCAGGCGGCGGTGGACGCGGCGGCTGTGAGGTATGCGACGACGGGAACAACTCAGTATGTCCACGACTATACTGGAGACGCTTATGTTCCCGCAGTTGGCGTAAAAGTTGCCCGTGTCTCCGAATTGTATAATCCTGCAAACCCGGTAATTCTGGCGAGTAGCGGAGGGCATGCCACAACAATCAAAGCTGCTGTCGCCCTTGCTGGACAGAATAGACCTATAGTTGTGCGCCCAGATCATATAGTAGCTGCGAGCGGCGGGGATTTTACCACATTGACGGCGTGTTTGGCTGATGAGGGTGTTACTACAGGTCACATAATTCTTATTCGTGATGGCACATACACCACGGCAGCAAGTTCAACATTATCCATCAACAAAGAAGTTCAGATAGTCGGAGAAAGCAGAGAGGGTACCATACTAGAAGGCGCTGCCGTTGATTCTTTGCTGGATTTCACGTCTGCATCTGCTATTGCCAATATTACGATTGATTTCTCTCTTACAGCTGGGATGACGCTCACTGGACTAACTTTGTATGCTTATAATGCAAGCGTTCTGTGTGGGGGGCCACTTACAGACGGATCGTTTGGCACTGGGTTTAATGTAGAACTCGACAAATGCCGTTTTGCCTCATTGACTTGCGGTGTAGTGGAAAGTCTTTACGGGTCTGTTAATTCATACGCCTTGACGGATTCGATTTTAGAAACGGTTGCGGATGTAACGGGCATGGCTAATCCGTCAGTGCAGAACTGGGGGCAGAATGCGGTTATTAGGGCCACGCGCACGGTATTTCGTTCGGTTCCTATGGACGGTGCCGCCGACGCTATGGAGATTGTTAAGTTTTCTCAGTCTGGCACGTTGGGTTTATTTGATGAGTGCGCGTTCATCGGAGATTGGTCAGGTTGTCCAAGTGCTACCAGTGGCGGATGTGGAGTATCCGTGACTGATGAGGGAGATGTAACGTTGTTGAATTGCGTTTTTGATTTAAAACCCTCTAGCACGGAAGCAATTCAGTATCATCTTAAGCGGACTGCTGGCACACTGCGCAACGTCAACAGCACGACCCTGAACGGAGAAGCCTTAGTCACTTCGGGCACAATCAGCCCAGCATTCGTTATAGATACTGCGTCGTCAATCCAATAACAACTCCACCCGGCCGATCAGGGACGGTAGAGCGTTTAAGGACGAATGGATGGTAATGTGAACATCCGCGAACGAACAATCAGACAGCGGCTAAAAGATGATTTTGAGCATTATTCATCGCGCTGTTTGTATATCCGCACAAAGTCGGGAATGGTTTCGCCGTTTCGGCTGAACCACGCGCAGAAGTATTTGCATGCCGCGATTGAACAGAGAGACTACAGATGAAATCACTTCACATAAATGACTTTAGCGGCGGGCTAGTGGACGCAAACGCTTTTGATGTGCCACTCAATTGCGCAACCGAGCTAAACGGATTCGATAACTCTACAGGCAAACTGCGTGTCATGCATGCAGATTCCATAATAGTCGATGCCAACAAGCACCTTAACAACGACACCAGCGACCCGTTTGTCAATCTGGGGCAGTATACGACCAGTGGGGGCGATACTATTCTTCTTGGCAAACGGGGAACTACTTGTTGGTTTGGTATCAACGAAATTGGCGTGCGGAAACGAACCTACGGAACTGAAAAAAGTTACATCAGTTGTTTTACCGATGACTTCACAACCACCTCCGGCGCGGCTGGCGTTCAAACTCCCGCTGGTCAGGTTTGCAGGCTTGGACTTGCCACGTGCACAGCCGCCACGACGGCAGGCAATACATGGACGCTAACGGATGACCCGTGGGCGATAGCATTGTGGATATATGTTCCTAGCGATGCCGAACTCACCGGAAACAGAACGATACTCACAAATAAATTATGGCCGTCTGTATATGCGAACTCAGGTCTATGGATTGGCCTTGTTGATGGGAAGTTATCTGCGCGGATAGAGGAAGCCAGCAGGCATTGTTATGTTACATGCAACACCGCGTTTGCTCTGGATCAGTGGAAATTTATTGGTGTATATCACACAAACACAGGTGGTAGTGCTCCAGTAATTCGCGTCAACGGCGCTACGCAGACAGTCACCACGGACAAGACGACTTTTAGTGGAGCGTGGGACTTATCCAACGGAGAAGCCGTAACACTTGGCGGAACACCCGCGAGCAATGGTCGAATTGTTGTTGACGAATCATTGCGTTGTGATATAAGTCAGTTCACGGCGTGGCAAGATGCGGACTTTAACAACATTCCAAGTGATAGTTTTGTAACACTCTATAATGCCGAACACGACCGTTACGCGTGGGACAGCGGCTTAGATTATGGGTGGTCATGGTATCCACTTCTCGGGACAAGTTATTTCAGTCAAGATTCACCGTATGCTGCTTCTGCACCATATCTCCGCAGCAGGGTAAACGCCAACGATCCCGAAAGGTTTGTACAACTCGGCAACTATCTATATATGTCTCCTGATGAACCGGCGTCTACTGACTATTTAGCAAGATGGGATGGAACCTATCTTATTAGCACAAGTCCAGTGGTGACTAATGGAGCCGCCATCGACTACACAGTGTTGACTATAAAAGAGTGCCCGGTTCCGTCTGCTAGTTCGCTGAGGACTGGAGACACGGTGTATTTTGCTGAGTGGGATGTTACATCAGCAAACTATATTTGGGATGTAAACCATGGCTGTTTGCTGCATGATATAGGCGATTCAAACATCACATTCTATCCACCCCACCCCGTGACCGTTAATGCCGATCATCCCGCTATGTGCGCTATTGTTCGCACTCATAGGGCAGGCATACCGGAAGGAACTACCACGGCAGCAAACATCAGCGCTGCAACCACAACTTTGGCGGCGGCGACTTACCGTTATGTGTGGCGGTATGCAAACTCCTATACCGGATATGCCGGGAACGTGTCGGCTATTGCTACAGCTACGGTAGCTTCATCAAACGACAAAAAAGTCACCGTGAGCGGATGGGCTGCAATCGCAGAACAAGACATAAACCGAGTAGAGATATTCCGATCTACCGACGGCGGCGCGTATTATCTAATCAGCACACTTACAACTTACGATCCGGTCGCTGGAACTCCTGCGACTTGGGATGACACGGGAGCGTCTACAGGGACTACCTTACTTGAATCCGATTCCAGTTTGCGCGCTAGACCTGGAGCACTACGGCATATTTGCCACTACAATAACAGGTTATATGCCGGAGGAACGGAAGCGCTTCCGCATTGGCTCTCCATGTCCAGCCTTGGAGATTGTGAATACTGGCCGGGGACACAATGGGATGCTTCAACAGTCGAAACAGCATCCGACCTGTCGGGCGGATCGGTTCAGGTTGGCAAAGATTCAACCGAACCTATTACGACTCTACTTCCAGACATAGGCGCTTTTGCAGACACAGGCGAAAATGGCTCTGACCTGCTGCTTACGACCACCGACAGGGCGTTTAGGTGGTTTGGCTATACACGCAGTGACTTTCAATTGTTGGGCGCGTTTCACGACGGCGCGGTGTCGCAATATGGCTCCATGAACGATGGCGGCGATATCGTATGGATAAACAAGTTTGGTCACGCTATGGCTATCGGCTCCGGCAGTTCTAACCCCGTGTGCATAAGTAAGAATATATGGCCTAACGGCATTAGCAAAAGCGTGGTAGAGGATTGTAAAGTCTATTCTTGGAACGGCTGGCAGTTGTTTCTGGTATCAGGAACCCTCTGGATGCGCAATAAATCAACAGGCGCATGGACTTCACGCGACGCTGATTACAATTCACTGCTTGTAAGGCCGGGCATTAAGTCAAGTAGTCTACTAGGCGCAGCCAACAGCGATAATGGATACATAACTGGCACTGCCGGTATGTCAGTCGCGTTTACATCAGACTGCCCGGTTGTCAGAATATTTGACGACGCACTCGAGGGCTCTACTAGCAGCGGCTATTGCTGGAACCTGTTGGCTCCGTCATTTGCGACGGGAGTTTTGCGATTCCCCAACGAGAATTTGATTGACGGATACACCATCAAGGGCGTTACAGCTTGTTTCCGAGCTTCGGCGACGCCTGGCCGCTTTTATGTGACTCTTGAATTGTATGATGGAATCGGTTCAACAAGCCCTTTGTGGTATGACGAGGTTCAGCCATACAACCAGGGTATCAACAAACCAACATACGTCAAGTGGGAACCTGAGTATTCCACTTCGATAGCAAACCCCAGACTGCGCATTACAATGCGTTCTGCCGCAGTTGCTCCGGACATAGCCATTGAGTGGCTGCAAGTAGACTACGAGAATAACGGGCCGGTCACTTGGAGTTATTGACATCCGGTAGAACGTAATTAATGTCAATATACGTTCTACCGGCAGCTACATAATCAAGCAAAGAGGCATCAATTGATGCCTCTTTTTTATGGGTGAAACAGATGCTAAATGAACGATTACTTGAAAGAATAAAATCACAATCGGCTGATATGGTGTTGCGGCCGGGCGGTATACAAGATTTTACAAGTGTATTCAATCTTTACGCGATGAAGCTTGTAGAGGAAGAACACATTGAACTCACGCCGGATGTTGTCGCTAGCGCCGGCGCTGCAATACTGGATGTGCTTGTGAATCCCCAAAGATGCACTCTGCTTGCGGTCGCAGACAATATCATTGTGGGTCAATTGTTCTTTGAGCCCTTACCTGAACACACCTCCAAAGGCACATACATATACTGCTACTCCATATTTGTTCACCCTCAATATCGGAAGCAGGGTATAGCCCAAAGACTAATCGCAGCTGTCACAGATCATGCAAAATCAATTAGCGCAACCAGGCTTACATTTTTCCATGGGCCGGAAGGTTGCTCTAAGTTTTACGAATCCCTTGGCGCAACTGTATCAAAGATTGAATACGAGGTGATCATATAATGTCGAATTGCACAACCGCTCCCGGAACTGGTGGGCTAACAGCCAATTTGGATAAGCAACAAGCTGCCATAAAACAAGATGCAGCCCGGCAGGCAGAAATATACAAAAATCTACGGAACAGTCAGACATCATTGCAGCCTGTACAAGATATGTTAAATGGCTACCTTACCGGAACCAATTGGATGAATGGGGGTATGTATGTCGGGGTGCCAGACTGGATGAACACGATAGATAAGTCTGGGTCCGGCGGTAACACGTCTAACACCAGCGGCGGCCAATTGCCATCATTGCCTAACTATAATTATGCGGGCGCACTTCCTTCGCTCCAAAACACCAGCGCCGGTAACGCCCCAACATTGCCGAGCGACTTAAGCTCAGGCGTTCAGAAGGGAACATATAATTACGGAGGCAACATAACCGTTCCTGAAAACCAGAGTAAGAAGCTACAGACGATTGCTAACCCAGATTTTTCTTCGATGACACTCCCAAAAGACCTGAGTTCGCAAGTGCAGTTTGCAGGCAACTACAATCCGTCTGGTCAGGCCCAATTGCCGCAGAACCTTTCAGGGCAAGTGCAGTTTGCAGGCAATTATAACGCAAACAATACCCCTGCCGCCTATTCCGTATCCGATGCAACAAAAAACACCCTCAATGATGTTCCCGGCTGGCAGGATGTAATGAAGCAAGTCCAGGGTGCTTACAACGCAGTGGGTAGCAATTCGCTTGCGCAGTCTGCCGCCCAGCAGCAAAACGCTTTGTCTGCATCCAACGCAAGGCGCGGACTTGGTAATTCGACTTTCAGCAACACAGACAATGTAGCTCAAATGAACTCGCTCGCTAACCAGCAATCCCAGCTTAATGCGCAGGGTCTTTTAGCTGGTCTGAATGCCGCTCAAGGAATCCGTGGAGAATCCACGCAAAACGCTTTGAACCTTGCCGGGCTGGAGCAGGCCGCCGCCACGGGAGGGCTAGACCGCTATCAGCTTCAGGAAGCCCTGAAGAATCAGTATCTGAACTCGAATAACTCTTCGCTGGCGCAGCAGTCGGGCATGAACAACGACTCTTATAATCTCGCAAATAATCAGTATTTGCAGAATGAAGCCTTGAAGAATCAGTATTTGAATACCAATAACTCCGCGCTGTCTCAGCAGGCGGGAATGCAGAACGATCTTTACAACCTCGGATGGCAAGGACTTCTCAACCAAAACAATATACTTTCGAATAACACTGCGTTGAACAATGCGACAATAGGCCAAGCGAATGCAATGAACAATGAAACCTATGGGCTTAAGAACCAGGCATTCCAGAATGATACTGCTAACCAGCTTGCATTCTTGAACCAAAACAACTCTGCGCTAGGTCAACAGTCCGACATGCAAAACAGCCTATACAACTTGGCAAACCAGCAATGGCTTAACAAAGAGCAACTCGGGGCCGCCAACAGAGCAGAGCAGACGCAGCAGGCGGGACTACTTAACGACTACTACAACAACCAATACAACATGGACATGACACGATACTTGACCGACCTTGGGCTTCAGCAACAGGGCAGGCAAGAGCAATCGACGAATTGGTGGAATGCTTACAACGCGTTGACAGGCCAACAGAGCCAGCTGGCAGGGTTGTATAACCCTGGGGCCGCAGCGAATGGATATGGAAATCTTGCTAACGGTTACGGGCAGATAGCGGCGAACAACACGGCAGGCATTACCGGGCTGATAGGCGCTCTGGCGCAACTATAGGAAGCAAAAAATAGGAGATCAACCATAATGCCTTACAACAACATGGCTCCCAACATATTGACAGCCATACTGCAAGGACTCGCGGCGAAAAAGCAATACAAGCAGGAACAAGAAGATAAGGCTTACGCAAGGAAGCGCCAGGAAGAAATTGACGCAGAAACAAAGCGCAAGAACGACGCCTATATTGCCGCGCAAGCCGCTCCCGTCAATGACCGGCCTTACTCTGCAACAGATGTTGCGATCATAGCCAGGCAGAACCCCGGACTTGCAAACTCGCTGCTTATGAGTGGGCAGGTGCAGGGCGTTGAAGGAAACACGATCACTCCTGGTAGTGGCAGTCCGTTTTTGCCAGGGGTGATTGCAACGCCGCCCAAACTTGAGCCGAACAAAGGCGTGTTGTTCAATACTGAGAATTCCCCTGTGGCTAAAATGCCTCTGCAAGACGACAGGTTTAATGATTTTGTCACCATAAGGACTAAGATTGATTCTCTTAAAGACGATCCCCAAGGGCAGCAATTTGCGGCATCGATGGGCAATGCGTTCATGGCAAACAAGTATGGCCCTGACTGGGCAAAAAGTATGCCTACTGCTAGTATCAACCAGACACAAACGGTTGACCCGTTAGCGCCTAAACCCAACGCTATCAAGAAAGTAGAGCCAGTCAAAGAGACATCCAACCATAGTTATTACGTCAAAATGCGCAAAGACGCAATGGCTGGAAGATTCTCCAAGCAGGAGTGGTATAAAGACCCTCTGCTGAAAGTGTATGAGTTCCCCGGTTTATCGCCAACAGCGCAAAGAGCCGTAGACAAAGCAAACAAACCACCGGTTAGTAAACGTGGCGGTGGGTTCAGCGTCGCCAAGACACAGCCCGCAAAATCGACAACGAAGCAGTTGCCTACGCAGATGGGGCGCATACAGCAGCAGCAGGCAGCCAAATACGGATTCAGTTCCAGCGCCATTAAGTATGCTCCCAACGAAGTGTCAAACAATATTGGTTATCAGCGCTCGCAGGCAGTGGGAGATACCGAAAGTGAGCGCGAGGCCGACTTTATGCGCCGTGTAAGGAAAGCCGCAAAAGCAGTAAACGCAAAATATAAGAATCATTCGCAATCCGCATCTTCGGCAAACCCAACAAGAGCCGAGATCATAAAAGCTGCAAAGGCTCGCGGATTCACCCCCGCACAGATCAAAGAAGCACTCAAAGAGGCCGGGTATTAAGCATGCCAACCGTAGACGAGATACTAGATAAAGTGGAGAAGAAATCCAAGCGCAAGCGGTCTGTGAACGATATACTCGATGCTGTTGAAGCGAAGCAGTCCAAACCTGGCGTTCAGAGTGTATTGACCGAAGCCAAGCGACAGGCGGCAATGAACCCTATTAAGCAGAAGCCTCTTGCGCCGCAGCCGTCCAACAGGCAGCAGATTGAAGGCGCAGTCACCGAAGCTATAGGCCGCAAGATCACCGGCAATCTGAGAGGAACTTCTACCAGCGACACGAGTATAGGTAACGTGACGCCTAAAGCAAGCCCGAAAGATATTGTGACTCGTGCGCTTGACGAGGGCATGGACATCAACGAGTTCAACGGGCTTATATCCGGTTACTCGAAGGCAGAGCAGAGCAAACTTAAGTCAGTGTGGAAGCGCACCGTGCCCGAGTATTTCAAGAAACAGGCGGAATCACAGACGCCGCTTGAGAACATCAATGCGACAATGGGCAAAGTATCCGAAGTGTCGGGTGACGCTCTTGCCGATAACGCGCCATACATATTGCAGAACGAGCTTGCGCAGAAGAACCTCAAGAATATTGGACAGACACTACCTTACTTTGTTCCGGGTGTAGGCGAAGCTGCAATGGCTGCGTCCGTGCCTGAAATGCTTGTTCCAGCCAAGGGTGAAGGTGGTGAAGGCGCGGGTGAATTGCCGATAGTAGGCATGGCGAAAGAAGCTTACAACAGGATCACCAACCCTGCCGAGACTATCAACCAAGGGCAGGCGATCAATTCTGCAATGGACTTGATGCTTCTGCACGGACTCGGCAAGGGTGTTGTTGGTGGCATCAAGGGGATTCGCGGTGAACCAACAGCCAAGCCTCTGACCGCAGGCGAGCGCATAGAAGCCAATGTGATGAAGAACCTTGTTGACGAGGGGTATGTCAAGGTTCCAGAAGCAGAGCAGCTTCAGCCTCAGCGGGCGGGCGTCAAGACGTACGAGCCAAGTGTTGCCCCAACTGCCCCAGAACTGCCCCCTGCTGTCGTTTCTGAGCCGGTTGTGGCTGAAAAGGTAGATATACCTAAAGTGGGGGAGAAACAGCCGTGGGAGATGACGCAGGAAGAATTCACTGCGACCCCCAAATATAGAGTTACAACACGATACCCAGGAATGGATAAGTTTGTAACATCCAATTCGGCCGCAGAGATTGTTCATAGTAAAGCACGGGCTGAAGAAATAGCATTAAGAGACAACGCCAAAGGATATTTTACAACAATAGAAGAACTGCCCCCAGGCAATATCGCAGAGCATAATCGTATTGTCCAACTTGCCAAAGAGCGAGGAGACTTAGCGGCGAAGTATCAACCAGATGCACAGAAACCCGCCCAGCTTGCCCAGGAAGTGGTTTCTACTGTCGAACCGGTATCTTTAGGTGTAGACGCTCAGAAAACGAATGCAGGGGCTAAAACGGTTGAGCCGCCGACGGTTGCATCCGTGAAGAACGCTGTCACATCTAAGCGCAGGGCCGAACTCGGGTTGTCTCCTTTGGAGAAGAAACCTACAACCCCAGAAGCAAGGCGCTTGCAAACCGCGCAGGATTTGATTGAATCAGGAGCAATAGACCCTAACAAGCTCGCGTCCGAAGTTGTCGCAAGCCCCAGACCGCTAGACTTGACTGAAACCGATGTGATGAAACATCACTTGGCAAATCTCGAAAAGCAATTGACAGCCACGCGCATTGCGGGCGAAGACACAAAACCACTTGAATTGCAGTTCGACACGGCAACCAAGGCAACGAAGCTTGCTGGAACTGAACAGGGTAGAGCACTCCAGGCTCGCGCTGATGAAATTGACCCTTATTCGCTTGAGCGACTGCTTCAAAAAGGCCGAGAGAATCGATCTGATTTCGGAAAGCAGCAAGAGCAGGCCGTAATAACTCTGCATCAAAAGTTGCAAGCCGGACAACTTGCTGAAGAGGGTCTAAAAACTCGACTAAGGCAATCGAAGCGTGTAGTGATAAAGAAGCCGGAAGACTTCAAGAGTATTCTTGAAGGCGACACGAACACAGTTATAACTAAAGACATGTGGCAGGCTGCCCGCGCCAGGAACCTGGAAAGAATGAGCAGGCTCAATACGGGCGTTGACCCAATGATTGTGGCTGACCTTGCCATTGAGATTGGCTATCACGTTGAGCGAGGTGCGCGTTTCTCTTACAAAGTGATGCGTGACTATCTCAAGAAAGAATATGGCGCGGACGACAAAGCAATTCAAGAAGCTTACACGCAAGCGATGAACGACAAGCGATTGAAGCAGTCTATTGAGTATCAGAGGAAGCTTTCCGAAGAGTTGAAGCAGTCCATCGACAGCAAAACATCTCCCGCGAAAGTTCCTCCCATTGAATATAACAATGAGTGGGTCAAGCTGCATCGGCAGAATGTAGAATTGCGGTCGAAACTGGATTCTATCGTCAATCCAACAAAACCACTTGGCGTGAAAGTGCGGGATATGACTGCCAGTGGGCTGAATGCCACTACAGGCATTCTTGCATCTTGGGATGACAGCTTTGTTGGCAGGCAGGGAGCAAAGATGCTGGCACATCAGCCAAGGGCATGGGCGAAGGGTGCAAAGGATAGTTTGAGGGCTTTGCGGTCTGAACCCGTAACATGGTCACTTGACGCGGCTATAACGGAAGACCCCAAGTTTGCACTTGCTCAAAAATCAGGGCTCGAATACACCTCGATTGAACCCACGTCGAAACTGGCTTCCGCTGAAGAAGGAGCTATGTATTTACGTAGCGTGGAACAGCTTCCGGTTGTGGGGAAAGCTGCCGGAAAGCTCGCTCGTCCATTTGACAGGGCTTATACCACAGCAGCAAACACAATGCGTCACGATGCGTTTTACAGAATGGTCGACGCGAAGAAAGATAGTTGGACTGCTGCGGACTATCAGTCCTATGCAGGATTCTTGAATAAACTTACTGGGCGTGGAGACTTGGGCAGGTTGTCTTCGCTCCAACCGGAACTTAGTGGGATATTTATATCTTCGCGAAAAATAGCTGCTGATACGCAATTGCTTCTCACTCCTTTTACCGGAACAAAAGCAGTTCGGCTGGAGGCCGCAAAAACTCTTGTCAGATACACGGGTGCGCTTACAGCGTTGGCGCTAGTAGTTAATGCTTCCGGCAAGGCTAAAATCAGTCTGAATATAAGCGATCCCGACTTTATGAAGCTGCGTGTAGGCGATACCAGATTTGATTTAACTGGCGGCGAAGGCACTCTTTTACGCACGATATACAAGGCAGGGAAAGCCACGTTTGATTATAGCAGATATGGCAAAGCCAAATATGGTCAAGCCACTCCGAGCGATGTTGTTTTGCGTTATCTCGGATACAAGACTTCACCGGGAATACAAGCGTTAAAATCATTAGCCACAGGCAAAGATTATATTGGTGAGCCGATCACTCCGCTTCAGGTCGGTAAAAATCTTGTTACACCCTGGAATGTGAATGATATTACCGAAGCATGGCAATCCGACGGCGCGGGGCTTGGAATTACCGCAGGCATAGCCGGGTTCTGGGGCTTGTCTGCTCAAACCTATAAAGAGAAAGCTCGAAAACCAGAAACGCCCGCGTGGAAGTTCTAAAACCAAATACAGACCACAACTGAATGATATCGCTCGCCCCAGACTGGCCGCCGGGGCTTTTCTATTCAACCGGAGGAACAAATGACACTCTCACCTGAAATGTGGAAAATGGTAATCTCTCAAGGTATTTTCGCAGTGCTGTTTGTTATGCTACTCTGCTATGTTTTGGCGCGCAATGATCGGCGCGAACGAACGCTGATGACGTTTGTCGAGTCCGTCACTCCAATAATGCAGAGAATCCAAGACGAACTTTGCGACATCAAGAGCGAACTTGGAATGACCGATAAACGCGGAAAGTAACGGAGGAAGAAAAATGGATTGGATTAAGATTCTCGAAATTGTAGTGCCTGCGATTGTGACGCTTTTTTTGCGATCACCCCTATCGCAGCATGTCCCGAAGGTGGTAACCGATACGCTGGCGAAACTGCCGCCCGACACAGTAAGCCAGATTGTGGAAAAAGTGGGCAGCAAAGAAGCCCGCACCGACACGGCTATATCACTAATCAAGGATGCCTGCCTGCGAAACGGGATTGTTGTGTCGGACTCTACAGCCAAGGGCATTGTGACCTGGGCCGGAAACAAATACAAGAGTATAGTGAAATGACCTCCAAAACCAAGAAGTGGCTCGGCTCGCCGGGCAATGTGAAAAATCTTGTGATGCTGGATATTTCGGGCTTGCCATATAGAATCACCTATGACGGCAAGCCCGTCTATTCGATACGCTGTCATCACAAGCTTGAAGACGACCTACTCCGAAGGCTATGGAATGTCTGGTGGGCGGCGCGTGCTGAAGTCAAGAAGATTCACGGATATGATGAGTCTACGACCTACTACGATAACCGCACCCGCGCCTATCTATCCGCGAAGCATCTTGACGTGTTCGCCGGATGCTATAACAACCGTTCCCAGCGCGGCGCAACGGCAACGAGTTCACACGCATGGGGCGCGGCGTTGGATTGGAACCCATCCGAGAACGCGCTTGGAACCAAAGGCAATATGCCTAAATGGTGGATTGGCGTATGGACTCAGCGTATTGGCGACATTCGCTGGAAGTGGGGCGGCGCTTGGTTAAGACGCGACCCGATGCACGTTGAAGTTGACTACTGCGGAAAGTAGACCAATATTGAGCGCGTAGTCCAATAACGGGTTATTCCTAGAGACGGCTCGACAAGAGACGCAATGTGCTGGTTAGAATCCAGCCGCGCTCATAAGCCCCCGGTAACTCCCTGCCGGGGGCTTGCTATGTACAAGGGGAGAGGGGAGAAAAAGATGCACCTTATAAAAAAGGTAGTTGAGTATACGGGAGATCCGGTATTTACAATAGCATTTATGGGCGATACTCATATAGGTTGCGTATCACATGACCGCAATCACTGGTTAAGAGATATAGCCACAATAAGGGATACGGAGAATTGCTTCTGGATTCATGACGGAGATGCTTGCGAGTGTATAGTCCCGACTGACCCGCGTTGGCATGGAGGAGGGATCGACAAGTGTTTTCACGATAGGCTTGATGATCTTCCGTCGGCCCAATACGAACAGTTTGAAAAAGATGTATTTGACATTCGCGACAAGTGCCTAGGATTGTCTGAAGGTAACCATGATGGCGAGTTTCAGCGCAGGCATTATGGAAAATTGACACAGAAAAGTGCTGAACGGCTTGGAGTTCCGTTCTTATCTGACACCGCAATGATACGCATTACTTTTCGCCGACTTGATGAGAATGGTGAGCGCAACAAGTCCTGCGTGAAAACAATATTCGTCCAGCATGGGGCCGGTGGCGGGAGCAAAGGTGGTGGCAAAGTCAACAAGATGGAAGACTTGCCAGCCGCTTTCGAGGCGAATATTTACGTGTGGGGCCATGTGCATCGAAAGATGATATGGCCGGGAATGATTCTGCGCATACCTGAAAGCGGCAAACTCCACCTTGTAGAAAAAGAAGTATGGTATGTCCTTAGTGGCTCGTACTTCAAAACATATCAGGAGGGCCACTCAAGTTACGGACAACGCGCTGCGTATCGTCCGGTTGTGCTTGGATGTCCGTCGATACAGATTCGCCCAATGACTGGCGCGATAGTCGGAGGGTATTGAATTGAAGCCCATTGCTTATGTGTTCGGCCCGTATGCCGCCGATAATGCCGACAAGATTGCCGATAACGTGCAACGAGCTAAGGAAACCGGTGCAAAACTTGCACAACTTGGATACCTACCAGTCGTGCCACATTTTATGTTCAAGGGCATCGTGGAAGACGCGGACATAATGGATTGTTGCCTCGGGCTAGTGCAGGTTGCCCAAGTGCTTGTTGGTGTAGGCGAATGGCAGAAGTCGCCAGGTTCCATGCAGGAGATGTCTTTTGCACGCGACAATGGTATACCCGTTTACTCTGAGGTATCCTGCGTGCCACCCGCTTCAAGTATTATCCCCGACACCACCACACAGGCAGTCAACCTGCTTTACGAGCGCAGGCGCAAAGGAGTCAAGGAGTATGGTCGCCCACTCGTGCCATTCAATGGTCGGGATTCGTTGTGGGATGCCATTGAAGAATGTGCTGATATGCTGGGGTATTTACTTAACGCTCTAATGGAACGTGCAGATTTGCAATCTGATTGCATGATTGACACTAAAGTCACTTGACAAATAAGTCATTACGTGGTATATTGTAGTTAATCCGTTCGCGCGGAGGTGGATGCTTCTGTGCATCGGAGCACTGGTGCGGCGTGGTGGGAACACGACCCGTGATTATAACTTAAGGCTAACGGGATGGCTAATAAGGAGAATGCAGACTCCGAATATTACCCGAAGAAAAGGATGTGCCTTGAATTAACAAGGTAGTGCTGGTGAGTTGTCTGCGAATTGACGTAGTGATACAGGAGCAGGAAGGCTCGGGGAACACCTGCTCTTAAGGTTGTAAGCCGTAGAATTAGTCTACTGACAAATCCAGCCCACTTCTTAGTCCGAGTCAAGCAGGTTCAAATCCTGCCGCCAGTGCTTGCAATTATAATGTTCCCGCCCGGCGAAACGGGGCTTCATGCCCCGAGGTTCCGTCCTATACGGAAGACCCTATACCGGGCGGAGGTTTGTTTTGTTCATTCGTCCTCGCGCACTATTTTTCTGCCGTGCAGAGGACAGTCTGAGCTTCGCCAAAAGCCGTCACCCATTCCTGCCTTGACTCGTGATATTATCACCGGATGGTCTTCTTTTCCTCCGCAATTATCCATTATTGGACAAGTACATCCCTTGTTGATTGCTTCCCCGCTGCCTGGGTTGCTCATCACTCCCCACCTTTCACTAGTTCGCGATATTCATTGCGCACCAGCACAGCAGCGGTTTCCTCGTCCACCTCATGCCGTTCGCACATCAAATCGATCATTCTGTTTCGGTATTCGTCAATAATCCTCAGCTTCATGGCATCTACGGATGGCGTTTGCTTGTCTAATGTTAGCCGAATCAGTTCCCGAGCATAATCATCGGGCATGGAATCCCGGCATTTGCCTAGCACGTCCACCAGTTCAGCAACCCTCGCCTCCGCCGCGTCCGCACGGGCTTTCTTGACGGCGAGTTGGTTGTAGAGACATTGACGATCTTCGTTGTAACATCCATCAGGTGCTACAGCAGTTCCGCAATTGAAAACCGTCAGCGGGGTATCGCCGTGCATTTTGTAAAATGATGCTCCACATTTCGGGCATTTATCCATCATTCCCCTCCATGTAAACTTCCGCCGCTTTCTTTACACTCCGCGTCAGTCGATGTAAGGTTAGGCGCGGAACTTTTCATTTCGCGGCGGGCGGCAGCTTCGTAATAGTCGGCATAGCAATGCATCATTGATAGAACTGATTGACTACACGTGTCGCACATGGCGAGATCGTCTGGGCTGACCATTTTACGAACATTTTCTCCACAATGGCCGTTAGCTCCAATGACAGCATCGTATATTGCCTTTGCGGTGATCTTATTCCTAATCTCAATCTCCCGCATAAGCACCTCGCAATGCTTGGCAAGTTGCGGCAAGAGCGTGCGAGAATCGACAATGACATCAGCATTTATGATATTTACATCACAGCAATCACTGCATGCTGGAAGCGTTGCCACCAATTCACCAGCTGCATGCGTTATGATGTTCACATAACCACCTTGCCGGTCTTCGGTTTCTGTTGTCCATAGTGGTGTCAATATTTCAATCTCTCTCGCTTTTTCAACGTCTGCGCGGATTTGGTCAAGGTTCATCATTTGCACAACTCCTTATACATCCATTCGACTTCGCGAAGCCGTTTGTTCTCTGATCTCAGTCGGAATACCTCTTGAGTCAATGCATTGCAGGCGCGAAAACCGCCAGCGAGGATATCGCTCATCTTGTCGGCTTTATCAAGACTTGGATGGTAAACGTTGATTACAATTCTCTTATTCTTGCCGATATTGGCACTGAAATTGGTATCATAATCGTCTGAAGCGTCCATCATTCGTTGACAAAAAGCGCGCAACTTTTCCTCCGACAATATCTCGGTGTCGCCCCATTCCTCTGCTCCTGCGATGAGCTCATCGACTGTTTTTGGCTCTTTATTTTCTGTCGGTATCGGCATATTATTGTCCTTTCTTGTCCACTTCGGCCTCAGCCAAATACTCATACGCTGCAAGCGCGACGGCTTCTTTGTCTTCACTCACATCTACGTCGAACGCCTCTTTGACGCAATCACACAGTTCTTTAAATTTCGGTGGGACATATCCGCACATGAACCAGACCATGCACTTTTCAGCGATTTGTTTCCCTTTGGCCAGTTCCCCCACTTGTGATTCAGCTATTTTAGCTCTCTTAATAACATCAATTGCTGATTTCAAATAATCTGCACCGATATATCCAATGTCAAAATCAAGCACTGCTTTGTTGTATTCTTCACGATATGTTTGGGTATCTGCCCACATACGCTTATGCGCATCCCTCTCCCGCGTGACCTCCGCGAGTTCGTAGCTACTGGTTGTCATTGGGGGCCTCCAGGTCTTAACTTTGTTCTTTCCATCACTTCACGGGATTCGATATTCCTTAGTTGTTGGTAGGGACACGTAGCTTTTTCAAACGCGTCTGCAAAATTAGGTTTCCATTCGCTGGGTGGCGAGTCTAAGTATTTGCAATCCACACAAGGTCGACTTATTCTTTCAAACTCCCGATATTCACAATTTTGGCACGACTTCCTATAGCTCATTCTTCCTCCGTCCTTTCCGCCTCTGGAGATTGCCCGTTTCGCCACCCGGTTCCTTGGCAAACTGGGCATGTTATTGGCAAAAACCCTAGTTCTCCGGCTCCTTGGCACGTAGGGCATATTAGTGCCCATAATGCATTTTTGAGATTGTCATGGTCGCTAGTAAACTTGCATATATGTCCAATTTCTGCCGGAATCGCAGATTGTCCGTCACCACGAATATATTCCTCGTTAATATCAAGTAAGATTTTCATTCCTCCGTCCTTTCCGCCTCGCGGGGCTGGTAGTAGCCGCAACACCCGCACAAATCCAACAACTCCCCGTGACCAGCCCGTAATAGGCATATCAAACCGCATCGACGTTTACACGTCTCGCACGTCCGCTCATCGCTCATTTGATATCTCCTCAATGCTTAATGGCTGTATAGGCGGCATCGGAATAGTTTCGATTGTATACTCGGTTCCGGCAGCGCGTTTTGCTGCAGCCACAGCGGAAAAATGATCCAGATATACATTTTCGTAGCGCTCAATCCGCTCCACCGCATCTGTGCCACAATGTATTAGACCAACGGTGCGCATATCTGCATCGACGCATTTTACTGTCCATCGCATGGCTGTGTGATGGATTATGTATCCATCGCGT
>Ga0265297_10005135_pt1 | contig 20425 bp, 14 predicted proteins | sample Munlanlwell13791_FD_192502 | JGI IMG/M metagenome (GOLD analysis project Ga0265297, IMG submission 192502) | Leachate microbial communities from a municipal landfill in Southern Ontario, Canada - Leachate well 137-91 | ecosystem: Engineered > Solid waste > Landfill > Unclassified | place...
TGCCGGGAAAATCCATAGGGGAACGGGGGGGGGCGGGGGCGGCGGGATTCCGGTCACTTCTCAAACCGATAGACCCGCCATTCGACCAGCGACGGCTCGCGCATGAACAGCGCGCGTCTGTGTTCCGGCTTCATTCCTAGGTAGTCTGGCAACCGGATGCCGGTTCGCGCCACCAGGTTGAAAATCGGCGCGTCGGGGTAGGAACTCAGAAGCTGGCGCTCGTATCGAAACCGTTGGACGAGGCTCAGATGGTCCTTCAACCGATCCAGGGTTGACGTGTGAAAAGATTCTGGCAACCACATTTCCGTGCCGCGGGGCGTGGCCGGTTCGCGGATGAACACCAGAAAGAAGTCACCGCGTCTTGGCTCCGGCCTCGCGCCGTTCGTATGTGCGTTCGGCGGCCTTGCCCCGACGTTCGGGATGCGGGTTGAAAAAGAGCCGGACATTGAGGCATCTACAATGGGAGCACTTGCCAGATGCGAAAACCGCTATAAGATAGGCGGCGAGATTACAGTGGGTCGTGCATAAGGTGAATCCTCAAGAAATGACAGGCTTGGTCAAATGATCGCAATCAGTTTCAAGAATTACCTGAAGTATTTATCTTTCATCAGTCCCGAAGCAGGCCAGTGGACCCGTCGTGCGTTGCGTGTGCGCGAGTTTGCCAAGTCGGCGTTCACAAACCGCCCGGAGGTTGTGCCGACATCGGATACTCTCCTTCATGAAGACTACACTATCCGTCCGCCCGACACTTTCTGCATTTCGCCGGGGCATGTCTGTAATCTCCGTTGTCCATATTGCCCGACGGGCCAAAGGCTTGGCAGGTTAAGCAAGGGGGTCTTGTCCTACGAGAATTTCGCCACGATCTTGCGCAAGATCGCGCCTTACGCAAAGCATGTATGGTTGTTCTACTGGGGTGAACCGTTTCTTAACAAAGACCTGCCGCGGATGATCGCCGCTTGCGCCGAGTTGGGCATTGAAACCACCCTCAATTCCAACCTCACGGTGAGGGATTTTACGGAAGATGAAGCGACCACCATTGTGACCTCTGGTCTTAGCATTCTCTATGCGTCCATTGATGGGGCCAGCCAGGGAACCTATTCACGATACCGGATAGGTGGAAGCTTTGAACGAGCGCTCAGAAATCTCGAGAGACTGCGATTGGCAAGAGACCGAGTTGGTCTCGTCAGACCTCATCTCCTGTGGAAGTTTCTCGTCAACGCACACAATCAACATGAACTCAAGGCGGCGGTCCAGTTGGCCAACAAAATCGGTGTCAGTATCAAGTTCGATCTCATGGATGTGCAGGGATACAAGAGTTGGGAGAGCCGGTATCACGGCAAGAGACGAGCCACATTACAGGGCATGGATGATCACTGCGAATGCACCAATGACATGCCGGACTCGAACAGATCTTGTTCGCCTTGCCGGTTGCCTGCGCCGCGCCATGCGATCAAGTTGCATCACGACTTGGTCTATTGCTATCAGTTGTTCGATGCGATGTTCATACACTGGGACGGTCATGTGTTACCGTGCTGCAACGCGTTTGGTGACGAGCTTTTCGTTGGAAACCTATTGACGGATGATGTGGAAACGGTCTGGAACGGTGGAGCGTTTCGCCGTTGTCGTGAATTCGTCCACCGCTACGGGCCCAAGCAGAACACTGGCTCTGTATGTGAACGTTGTCCGTGCCCCGTGACCGTCAAATATCTGCCCGAGAAGCCATAGACCGGGGAAACGGGAGGTGAACTTTGACTGGAAACCAGTCAGGCCTTACCGCGCAAAACGATACACCTGCCACTCCACCACGACGGCTCGCGCATGAACAACGCTGCGTCTGAGTTCCGGCTTCATTCCAAGGTAGTTCGACAGCCGAATGCCGGCTTGCGCCGCCCGGTTGAAAACCGGTGCGTCGAAAACCCAAAGGTGTAATTCATGTCGCGGTTCTGGATCGAAGCAAGCAGTCATATTGGCAATGCCGAACCAGTTGCCATCTATCGAGTTGCATTGAATGGTCGCAATGTTGCAGATTAATTGGCAAACTTTAGCCATGGCATAGCCGGTGTTGCGGTGGGTGTTTTGACCGGCATTTGTCATGTTCGGGCAGGAAGAACATGTGATCACGCACAAGGTTGAAAACGCATGAAGGTCTCCACGATGCGGCGGATTGATTCATGGGTCGGCACGCCGTTGTGTTTGATCGCCAGCGGGTTGCTGGCAGTGGCGCGCAGGCTGTTCACCTTCTCTGTGCCGAATGACACGCCGAAAAACATTCTGATTATCAAGCTGTCAGAGTTAGGCGCGTTGATTACGCTTGGGCCGGCAATGCGTTCCCTGACGAACCGGGTCGGACGCGGCCATCTGTACTTTTTGACGTTTGGTGAGAGCCGCAGTTTGCTGGAGATACTGGATTACGTGCCACAGGAGAATATTCTGATCCTGCGCACGGATTCGCTGATGCACTTGATTGGGGATGCCTTGGGGGCGCTTCGCCGCGTTCGGCACATGCGGATTGATTGCTCACTCGATCTGGATTTCTTCTCGCGAACCACGGCGTTGATTGCCTTGCTCAGTGGTTGCCGCCGGCGTGTGGGCTGCCATGCTTATTTCGGCGAAGGTCCCTACCGGGGTAATTTGCTCACGCATCGCGTAAAATTCAATCCTCATGTTCACGTGAGTCAGATGTTTGAAATCCTGGCGAAGGCCGTGGAGAAAAACACCGAGGACTTTCCACGGATCGAGTTTTTCCCCGGTCCTGCCGAGGCGCCGCGCGACCGGTTACGGGCGACTGCCGCGGAAATTGCCAAGGTGCAGCGCATGTTGGCGGAAGTCGGCGCTGGCGCGCAAGACACCCTGATCTTGTTGAACTCCAACATCAGCGACCGAGAAGTGATCCCGTTGCGAAAATGGCCGGATGATCGCTACGTGGAGCTGGCGAAGTTGATCCTGGCGGGCATCCCGAACGCTTTTGTGCTGCTGACGGGCAGTTCCCAGGAAGCGAGCACGATCGCTCGACTGGAAGCGACTGTGGGTCACGATCACTGCCGTTCCGTTGCAGGCAAGACCACGCTTCGGGAACTGCTGACCCTTTACAGTATGTCAGCTGTCATAGTCACCAACGACAGCGGGCCGGCCCACTTCGCAACAATGACGGATATTGACGTTGTGGTTCTCTTTGGTCCGGAGACGCCGCTCTTGTGGAGGCCGTTGGGAGATCGAGTCAGTGTCATCTATCGGGGCATTGCGTGCAGCCCGTGCTTCACTGTCTATAACGGCCGCCAGAGCATGTGTCGCAGCAACGTGTGCATGGACATCGCGCCTTCCACAGTTTACGAAGTCGTCAAGCTGCGTGCAGCCAGCCGGCAGGTCGCCGGTCAGGGAAGAAACTGATAGATTTTCCAATCGACAAAGACGGGCTGCCACGCAAACAGGCTCCTGGGCTCTTTCGAACGATTTCCCAGATAGTCAGGCAACTTCACACCGAGGCGAGCAAAGGTGTTAAAGATGGGCGCATCCGGATATGACTGCGGGATTCTGCGCTCGAGCCGCACATGCCGGACAAGCTTCAGCCGTCCTTGAAGCCGTTGCAGGGTGATGTCGTGGAAGGTTTCCGGGACAAAAATCTCCATGCTGCGGTTGGCTGGGTCGCGTGCAAAGGTGATCAGGTAGTCTCCCGGCCGAGGTTCTGGTCGTGTGGGATGGTTGTAGTTGTATTGCCGCAGGTCGGCGCGCCCAAACAACACATCCAGTAATTTCGTCATCTCATTGAAGATGCTATAGGAATCAGCCGGCATATTCATAAACAACCGGCTGGAGGGGGGGGCTTGTTGGGCAATGGTTTTGATCACGATGGACGCCGCTTGGTCGAAGTCATGACGGAAGAGGACGTAATTGTAGCTTCGACAGAAGCTGATGAGAGGCAACAAGGCGAGGTTCGCGATCAGAGCCCACCTCAAACCGGTTTCCCACCACAACCGGACTGGGGCCTTCTTCAAGCCGCTTTCGTTCCAGAACCGCCACAACGTGGAAGCCACGAAGATTGCCAATCCAGCCACTCCCCCCATCAGGTAACGCCCCAAAGGGTGTGTCCAAGGCAACATGATGCCGATGGTTGAGCCTATCCAGCAAAGCCCTATCAATGCCCACCCATCCCATGCATCCAAGTTGCGCCTGCCTCGCCACCATAGCCACACCTGCCGTGCCCAGAGTGCCAACGCAATGGGCACCAGCAGTTGAAATCCGTTCCAAAGGACGTCCGCATATTTGAAGGCCGTGGCGATCAACACGTCAGCGGAAAGGCGGTAGTTCTGCGAATACGCCCCAGACGCAATGACGCGGACACCTGATAGGTTCTTGAGCACAAACCAGGCAACCGCCATGCTCAAGTGGCTCGCAAGATATGCCAGTGCGAGGGGCAGGTTCCTGCGCGCCAACAATGTTCCAGCGCCGGCCCAACACGCCAGCAAAATGCCAACAGGCATGCCCAGCATCCCCACGGAGGTTTCCTTGGTAAAATAAACAGGCACCAGCAATGCCACCGCCGCAGCCAATAGTGCCGCACGCGACACCGGCCGGTTCGCAGAGAACTCGAAGCTTCGCACGACGCACCACAACGAGACGACCACGAACGCCTGAGGATAAAACCCCGGATCACCCAGTTTGAACCAGTTCTCAGCGTTCGGTGAGAACAGCACGAACAATGCGCCCGTCAACCACGCAGCGTGAATGGACAACGTCACTCGCTGCGTCAATGAGAACAGGAGTTGGCAGACTGCCAGCATGACCAGCAGATGCGCCGCATGATGCAGGAAGCAGTGAGTGCCGAAAAGTTTGTATTCGGCCAGGCGCAGAAACACAAAGCCGGGCCGGAAAATCCCCGAGTCGGCCCACAAGGAAGCTGCAAAACCGACTGTCAGCGTCCCGTTTTGCAACCGCTGGCTGTAGTTCACCATTCGCGCCAGGTCGTTGCCGTCGTCCACCGTGGACCAACAGTTCTCCCAAAGAACGCCTGCGTAAAACAGGATTGCCACCAATGCGAGCACCAACCGCAACGTGATCGAGAAACTCATGCGCGGAGCATTCAACGTGAGAAGACAGGCGACTGACTAGGCCGGCGTCGTAACGCGCCGGAAGACACTCGAGATCGCATCTGGGCATCCTCGCTGGTGACAGGCGCGTCAGCGGGGTTGCTGAGCCAAAGCCGCGGCAAAGCCGTCCCGATGGCAAGGATGGGCCAAAGAGTAATCATGGACTGGCCAACCCACATGTCCACCAGGTTGGCAAACACCACCAGCATGAGAATCATCATGACCGAACGTTGAAATTCATCGGTGCTTTTCTGCAGAAACCGGAACGCTTGATTGTAGAAGGAGAACACGACAGCGAGAAACAGGCTCACGCCCAACAAACCCATTTTCGACCAGAATTGGATGAATTGGTTGTGAACACCTGTCCGAAGAATCTCGTCTGTCAGATTGAAATACCATTCATAGTAACCGCCGAAGCCCTGCCCAATGAGAACCCAAAACGGATTGGAGAAGATTCTTTCCATTTCCCATTGCCAACCATACAAGCGCCATGAGCCTGTCGGGTCTTGGGAAGGGTCAATGATACCACGATAGAGTCTGCCAAAGAACTCGCCCAATTGACCCTCCAGGAGCGGATTCATAATCGTGATCACAATGGTGCCCAATATCATGGCAATCGCGCCCAGTAACAGGGTCTTGAAGAAATGCCGGCGCGTGATCCACAGCAGAAAAGGCAAGGTGACCAAGATCGAAGCCACAACCGCACGCATGGCGCTGTAGAAGGTCAAGACAAGCAGCACCGCGATGCCGAGCGCAGCCATGGGGCGTTGTTGAATCGCCATGTGCAACGTCGCAGCTGCAGCGACCCCAAGTGGCAACATTAGCGCCACCGCAAATGATGACGGGCCGCTCTGCGAACTCCTTGCTATACCCAAGAAACCCACCAAATCCGCCATGAGCGACGGGCTGTAGATATTCGCCACCGCTGTTCCCAATATGAGTAACACACCGCCGCCAAGTATCACGACCCATGTCCCGGATAAGGGACGTTTGATGTGATCACGGCCCAGCAAAACACCGAGCACTACAATGTTGAGACAACCGTATTCATGCACCAGATTACCGCCAACAAACCGGGGCAGGAATCCTCGCACCGCAAAAACGAAGTAAAGCTGCACCACCGCTGTGATGATGCAGATCCACTTCAACCAGCGAAGCACCAAATCCGTTTGCTCAACTCGCGTGACATAATGGATGGCGATGAAATATGAAATGCAATGCAGAAACTCGCGGCTCTCGCCCACAGCCGAATAACCGTAACTGGAGAGGCCGCGCGCTGTGCAGCAAAGAGACCAGGCAAACAAGGCTACCATCCAGCGATCAGTCGCGGTGTAAAGATGTGTTTGCCGCATGCAGCCGCGGAAAAACTCCACCACCAGAAACGCCCCCACGAAAACATCACCCGGATAGACGAGCGCACTGCCCATGCCCACCATCGTCCCGCCGCGCAGAAACGAGTGATACCAGATCGCCAGGCCCAGATACAGCATCACAGCCTGAAAGGGCCAGACCATGATCGCCAGCCCGGCCAGAATGCCGAGCGACGCGAACCCCGCCACGATCCATTGCGTGGAAAGCTGCGAGGCGAACTGATACGCATAGACCACCACCACCCCGAAGATCAGCAGATACAAGAACAGCCGTGGGTTATATTCCAACCCCTGGACTATCTGGCCGTAGTAATATCCGCGACGTGATTTCACGCTTCGTTTCTTCCGTCAGCACGTATCTTGGATGAGGAACCACCGCGGTTCAACTGTAAAGCTTGCAGCGTCATGGCTGTCTCCAGCCTTTCCGGGAGAACACCAAATTCTGCTGGTTTTTCAGGTGTTTGGCCGCAAACAGGAGTCGGCAGCAGGTTTTACAGAGGAATTGGGGCTTTCGGAGACCCGCTTTTCGAAAACCGAAAGAAGTTGTGTTGTAACATCGCTTGACGTATTGGGCACGCATCGGCTAGAAAGCTTCACCGATTTGCACAGGAGCGAAACAGAGTGAAAAGCAAAAAACTTAAAACCGTCCGCGTCGTTTCCCCGCGAAAGTCCACCACCGTCGCCAAGACAACCGCTCGCCGATCCGCGACCCGGATCGTCAAACGGTTTAGCGCGCCCGGCATCCAGTATGCCGTGATCGAGATGGGGAAAATCACCCGTTTCGCGCTGATGGTCACACCGGTCAGCCGTGGCCCGGTCCACATGCAGCTCGGAGAGGCGCTGCGCAGTCTCCGCGGCGTCCTCGACAAACAGCGCGAGAAAGCCAACGTGACCGTCCAGACGGTTTTTCTCAGGGATATCAACGACCAGACCTTGTGCGAACAGATTCTGGCCGCGCGCTACGGCGATGAGATGCCCGCCACGACGTTCGTTCACCAGCCGCCTTGCACCGGCGCGGCGCTGGCGATTGAAGTGTGGGCCACCTGCGGCAAACCGGCGTATGTGGAACGGCCGGTGCCCAACGTGCTCCAGTCGAGCATGGGCAACGTTACGTGGACTCACTGCAGCGGCATTACGCCGCGCAACCCGACCGCCAGCGTTTACGAGCAATCGCTCGACGCGTTCCGCCAAATGAAGGAGAAGCTCAAGAAGGCTGGCGTCGAGATGGACCACCTCGTCCGGACCTGGCTTTATCTGGGCAACATCACCGGCCCCGAGGGCGACCTCGAACGCTACATGGAACTCAACCGCGCCCGGACGGATTTTTACGAAGGCGTCCAATTTGGACGCGGGCACGTGATGGCCGGCGTGCGCCAGGCCGTTTACCCAGCGAGCACGGGCATCGGCATGTGCGGCACGGGGATTACGATGAGCGCCACGGCGATCGACACGGATCGCAAAGACGTTTTCATCCTGCCGCTGGAGAACCCGCAGCAGACGCCCGTCTACGAATACGAAGCGGTTTACTCGCCGAAAAGCCCGAAGTTTGTCCGCGCCATGGCCGAGGCGATTGGCGACTACGTCGTCATCTGGATATCCGGCACGGCGAGCATCGTGAATTCCAAGACGTTGCACACCGGCAATCCCGGCAAGCAGACCGATCAGACACTCACCAATATTGAGCTGCTGCTCTCGCAGAAAAACCTCGCGCGGCACGGCGCGCCCGGCGCGGGAGCCACGCTGCGTGATCTGGCGAAGCTGCGCGTTTACGTGAAGCGCCTGCAGGACTATCCGATCATCCGCAGGGTCTGCGAAAAACGATGCGGGAAAAACATCCCGATCATCTACGTCGTGGCGGACGTTTGCCGCTCGGACCTGCTGGTGGAAATGGAAGGTCTGGCCTTCGCCAAGCGCATCCGGTAGGACAGGCATTTTGCCTGCCCATTCCGTCATCATCAACTGGTCAGGCTTGATGCCTCAATGAAGATCCTTGCCTTTCTCCTCCTTTCGCCGTTGCTGCTTTTCGCAGCAGAACTGCCGGTGCCGGTCATGCCCGCGGGCGTCGGCGTCAACATTCATTTCGCCAGGGGCCGCGAGACCGACCTCGACCTCATCGCGGCGGCGGGATTCAAATTCATCCGCATGGACTTCACCTGGTCCGGCATCGAGCGCAAGAAAGGTGAATACGATTGGTCGGCCTACGACGAACTGACGGCCAACCTGGAAAAGCGCGGCCTGCGCGCGATCTACATCCTCGATTACTCCAACGCGCTCTACGAGGAAACCATCACCGTTACCGACAAGCGCACCAAGACCGAGCGCAAGGACGTCGCTTCGCCGCAGCACCCGGAGAGCGTCGAGGCGTTCGCGCGCTGGGCTGGCGCGGCCGCCAAGCGTTACCGTGGCAGGCACATCATCTGGGAAATCTGGAACGAGCCGAACATCAGTTTCTGGAAACCGAAACCGGATGTGGCGCAATACATCGCACTGGCGCTGGCGACATGCCGCGCCGTGCGCGCTGCCGATCCGCAGGCGACGATCGTCGCCCCCGCTTCATCCGGGTTCCCATGGGAATTCTTCGAGACGATGTTCGCCTCCGGCGTCCTGAAATACCTCGACGCCGTCAGTGTGCATCCGTATCGGCCTTACAGCAAATCGCCGGAGACCGCCGCCGCCGATTATCTGCGGCTGCGCGGTCTCATCGCGAAATACGCGCCCGCCGACAAGCGCAACCTGCCGGTCATCAGCGGCGAGTGGGGCTACGCCACACATGACAAGGGCGTCTCGCTGGATACGCAGGCGGCGTTCATTGCCCGGCAACAGCTCGCCAACCTCCTCAATGACGTGCCGCTTTCGATCTGGTATGACTGGAAGAACGACGGCACGGACGCGACCTACAGCGAACACAACTTCGGCGTTGTGGACAACCGCTTGAAACCGAAGCCGAGCTACGTCGCGGCGCAGACGATAACTCGCGAACTGGCTGGTTATCGCGTCGCACGGCGGCTCTTCCCGACTGTCGCGCCGAGTGACGACGACTTCATCCTCCTCTGTGAGAACGCCGCCGGTGACCACAAGCTCGCGGCATGGACGCTTGGCGAACCGCACGCGGTTGCTCTCAACCTCGATCTGGCGGGCGCGGAACAAATCACAGCGGTGAATGGCGACGGCAGCGATTACAAACCGATGCTCAGTCGTGACCGGCTCACGCTCGACCTTGGCCCGCTGCCGAAATACATCACACTGCGCCAGCGCACGCGCGCGCTGGCGATGGCGGCGGCATGGTCGGCGACCGCGAAATCGGGCGTGCTTGTCGCGGCCGGGAAAGCCCGTGGTGCACGGGTACGCGTGACGCTGCGTAATCCCTATCCCGAACCGGTGCGTGTGGCGTTGGCTGTAGAAGGGGTTGGCCACTGGTCCAAACCGCTGACGGTGGCGTTGCCGCCAAAGCGGACGGTGACGCAGGATCTTTACGGCGCGCTCTACCGGCGCGACTCGGTGACGGCCACCGTCACCGTGCAGGTGGAGTTTCAGCGGGAAACCGCTACGAATGCCTGGACGACGTTTGCGCGCTCATCAGAGCGCGTATCCTTCGTCATCGCCAATCCGTTGGGCATCACGTTCGCGCCGGTGGCGGATGGAATGCGGGTGCAAATCCAGAACCCGGCAGCGGCGGAGTTTGTGGGTGTTGTGGTTACAGGCGCTTTCACGAACAAAGTTTCACTGAGTACCGGCCAGCACGAAGCGAACATCGTCCTGCGCAGCGTCGGCAGCGGCCCGATGGGCGCGCAGTTGCGCGATCGTTCCGGCAACATCGTGGCGGAGGTTCCGCCGCAAGCCTATCGCAGCATTGAAGTGCCATCGTTTCGCGCGGCACTCGACGGCGACGCGAAGATCGCCGCCACCGCGAACATCGCCCTTGCCGATGCGCCCGGCGACAAGGCCGCGCCGTCGCCGAAAGCGTTCCGGCTCGACTACAACTTCAGCGAAGGCTGGCGATTTGTCCGTTGTGTGCCGGATGTTCCGAAGCTGCTCCCGCTCGCGGGCAAGCCGCAGGCGCTTGGCGTCTGGGTCTTTGGCGACAACTCCGGTTGCTCGCTGAACCTGCGCATCCGTGACGACAGCGGCCAGACGTTTCAGGTCAACGGGCCAAAGATAGAATGGACTGGCTGGCGCTGGGTGACGCTCGACCTGAGCGGCTTGCGCCACGCCGGCCACTGGGGCGGCGCGAACGACGGTATTATTCACGGCGCGCTGCGATGGGATTGTCCGCTGCTGCTCGACGGCCACCGCCGAAAAGCCGCCGGCACCGTCTGGTTCTCCGGCTTGACGTTGGTCATCGCGGACTAGCAGAGCCTGTTCCGTTCGGGCCGTGCGTCCTCGGCATTTGACATTGGCCGCTGTTCGATGTTTTGATTCGCTGACTCAACTGAGGTCTCACTATGCGACTGACTCTTCTTCCTCCCTCCCTTCTCATCGGCATCTGCGCGCTCGCTTCTCCGCTGTGTGCCGCCACATCCGCGCCTGACGGCTGGACCACCGCTGCGCCGCGCGAGGAAATCCGGCCGGCGTTCTCGTTCGATCCGAAAGGCGGCCCCGACCGCGCTGGCAGCTTTGTCATCCAGGCCGATGCGCGTGAAGGTCTCGCGGGTTGGTGGACGAAAACGTTTCCGGTCAAAGGCGGCCAGCATTACCGCTTCAGCGTGTTGCGCAAGACGACCCGCATTGATGTGCCGCGCCGCAGCGCGGTGGCCCGCGTGATCTGGCTCGATGACAAGGGCAAACCGGCGATGCGTGACGCGTCGGAAACGCGCGGCTTTCGAGCCGGTATGCCTGCGCGTTCCGAGCCGGAGTATCCGACCGACAAAGCAACCGACGCCCGCGGTTGGACGGAAGTCTCCGACATCTATCGCGTTCCCTCGGCGGCGACGCGCGCTGTCGTTGAACTGCATCTGCGCTGGGCCGTTCGCGGCAAGGTCGAGTGGAGCAACGTGTCACTCACCGAAACCGCCGCGCCCGCGCCGCGCATCGTGCGGCTGGCCACGGTGCACTTCGTGCCGCGCGGCAGCAAGACGCCGGCGGGCAACTGCCGATTGTTCGCGCCCCTGATCGAGGAAGCCGCGCGACAGAAGGCAGACCTCGTCGTGCTCGGTGAGACGCTCACTTACGCCTCTACGGGCTTGAAGATGGTGGATGCTGCCGAGCCGGTGCCCGGTCCTTCAACCGAATACTTCGGCACGCTGGCCAAACAGCACAACCTTTACATTGTTGCCGGTCTCATTGAGCACGCCGGGCACCTCATCTACAACACCGCCGCGTTGATCGGCCCCGACGGCAAGCTCGTCGGCAAGTATCGCAAGGTGACGCTCCCGCGCAGCGAGATTGAATCAGGTGTCCAACCCGGTCACGAGTATCCGGTGTTCGACACGCGTTTTGGGAAAGTGGCCATGATGGTTTGCTACGACGGGTTCTTCCCGGAGGTGGCGCGACGCTTGAGCAATCGCGGCGCGGAGGTGATTGCGTGGCCGGTTTGGGGTTGCAACCCGCTGCTGGCCGCCGCGCGCGCCTGCGAGAATCACGTCTACGTTGTTAGCAGCACTTATACTGATGTGTCCACGAAGTGGATGATCTCCGCCATCTTTGATCACGAAGGTCTGACTATCACGCAAGCTGACAAGTGGGGCACGGTTGCCGTGGCCGAGGTGGATCTCAACAAGCGCCTCCACTGGTCGAGTCTGGGCGATTTCAAGGCCGAATTTCCCCATCACCGCCCAGCGTGGGACAAGTCAGACTAGACGCCTGTTGCTGCGTGCGTTGGAACTTGGAAAAAATTTCAGTGGGCAGGCAGCGACTTCCGGTGTAAAGTTCCACCGGCAAAGGAAGAGCGGCACCTAAGCACGCATGAGATACGAGATAACACTTCCAGAAGGGGTCCCCACCGGCGAGCGGCTTGTCATCGGTCGGTGGCACAAGGAGATCGGCGACAACATCCAGAAAACGGATGTCATCCTTGAGATCGAAACGTCCACGACTATTCTCGAAATCGAAAGCCAGGTGGAGGGAATGCTGGGCGAGATTCTCTGCGATGCCGGCGAAGAGGTGAGCCCCGACAATGTTCTCGGCATTATCGAGGACGATCAACCAGAACCCGAAGCCACAGTCGCGGATGGGCAGGAGGGTGAGGAAGCTGCTGAAGAGGAAGGTGCGGAGGAGCAAGCCTCCGGAGAGGAAGTCACCGCGGACCCCTCGGCTGAAGAAGCCGCTTCCGGGTCAAAGACATCGTCTCGCGCTGCCATTACCGACCGCGCACGGTGGCTCGCCATGGCCAGTGGCGTGGAGGTTGAAGGTCTGTCCGGCTCCGGTCCCGGCGGACGCATCATTGTGCGGGATGTTGAAGAAGCCATCGCTCAGCGGAAGGGCGTCCCCGAGGTGACTCCCAAGGAAACGGCTGTGACGACGGCCAAGCAGGTTCCCCTGAGCCCGGCGGAGCAGGTGCTGGCGCAACGCATGGCCCAGGCGCACCGGGATATTCCGCAATACGACATCACCGTCATCGCGGATGCGACACATCTGATCGCATGGCGCAAGGCCCGCAAGGACGCGCCTCGCATCACCGCCATCATGGTCAAACTCAGCGCCGATGTGCTGATGGATCATCCGCGCATCAACGCGACGTTCCTCGGCCGCAGTTGGCGGCCCAACGCGTCCGCCAATATCGCCGTGGCGATGGACACGCCGCACGGCATGGTGTCGCCCGTGCTGCATGACTGCCAGAGCAAGTCACTCCAGCAGATCGCAGACGAACTGACCGACCTGGCATCCAAGGCGCGCGAAGGCAAACTCATCGCGCACGACACCGCCGACGCCAATTTTACAATCACCAATCTCGGTATGTATGACGTGACGACCTTCAATCCCGTCATCTGGCCGGGTCAAACCGCGGTGCTTGCCATCGGCGCGATCCGTCAGGAAGCGGTCGTCATGTCGGGTGCAATCCTGCCGCGTCACGTAGTGCGACTGACGCTCGGCTGCGACCGCCGCGTTGTCGAGGGTGCATTCGGTGCGCGATTCCTCATCCGCTTGAAAGAGATGATCGAGGCGGCGAAGTTATAGCGCCGTCTTCGCGGCTCCCGTCCCACCTGTTTGCCTCACACTGCGTTGTCGGAAATTGCTGTTCAACGCCTCCATGCCGCGACGGCAGACCTCCCGGGCGTAGTCTGTCCAGCGGCCCTGGCCCCAGTAGCGGTAGCAACTGGTCTGTGCCACCAAATTGTGGAAGAGAGCGCTGCGGTAGGCCTGTCCACGCGTGTCCACGGCGCGACCATTGAGTTTCGCGTGGAACGCGGCACTGAGCTTGTTGATCGGATCAAGCACGTTCTCGTAGCCGCGCACCCAGCTCAGGTTGTTCGTCCACGAGCCGCCCTCCATGTGAAAACGATGGTCGCTGCGCTTCGCTTCCTCGATGGCCTTGGCGACGCTCTCCGGCGTCGGCTGGTCGCCGACGCGCTGCCAGAGTGTGTGTTGGTGCAACGGCAGGATGGGCGCGAAATCCTTCTCCGTCAGGCCGGCCGCTGCGAGCAGTTCGAGATACTCGGTGCTGTTGATGCCAACGACGCCCTCGGCGCCGAGGCTGTGCCACGCCGGCTTATAGTTGTTCGGAAACTCGTTCATCATCACGCCACCGTTTTCGCCGTCGGCGATTTGCGCCACCAGCGGTGGCACGCGGCGTCCGGCCAGTTCGCGAGGTTGCAGGCCGCGGGCTTCGCTCAACGGCTGCATTTGCGCGACGAGCTTGGTGTCGGAACCTTGCGTCTTGATCAGCGCGACGATGGAAGCCTCCTCGCCGCGCGAGTTGCGCGCAACGAGCCGCCGCGGCAGGTAGCGCTCGCGCAAGCCCTGGCCGTCGGTTTCCTCGACGGTGTGTTCCTGCACCAGCAGCCATTGGTAGCCGCACTCGCGCAACGCGCGGACGTATTCGTAGGCGAGGTCGGGATGGTTCGGCAGGTGCATCTCCGGCGGCGAGAACCCGCGCACGCGGCTGAGCGCCTCCCAGCCAAAGATGGCGGCGAAGTGGTGCTGCCACGCGCGGATGTGGAGGAGGACATCGGGCACCGGCGTCGAAGGCACCACGGCGTGGCCCCACGTCGTGCCGAGCCATTCGGCGCACGGCCAGTAGCGGTCGTTGTGGACGATCGTCTTGAGATTGTCGAGGATGTCGCCGCGACCCATCTGGCGCAGCCCGAACAGCAGTTCGCCGGAGTAGTCGAGCATGATGCGCGGGCGGCAGCCGGCGTCAGCCAGTTCGCGGATAAAGTCGGCGATGCGGCTGTAGCACCACGCGAACACCGGCGCGTCGTGCATGTCGTGGACGTGCTGCCGCTCCATCATGTACTGGAGGTTGCTGATGACCGGCGCGCACGCCAGGTCGCCGTCCTGTAGGATCAGCGGCTGGTGCATGTGCAGCGCCATTCCAAACGCCGACTGGAGCCGATCGATCTGAAACGGTGTGCGACCTGCATACACCGGCCCGCTGCCGCGCGTGGCCGCCTTAAGTTCCTTTTCCCAGCCGCAGAGGTTGGGCAGGCCGTCAATGATTTCCGGAATCGGATCGAGCTTCATCACTTGCCTTTCGTTTGTGGACTGACTGCTATGGCCGGTTGTCCGTGCTCCGAAGCCAATCGGTAATCCGCGCGATAGACGCGGTAGTCGAGCCGGGGGAAGATGTTGTTTTTGGATTCCAGCTCCCCCAGCCAGCCTTCGTGGACGCGATTCTCTTTCAGCATGTCGTAAAGTTGGCCGAACCGTAGCATATGTTCTTTCGTTCGTCGAACCGCGTACGGCGCCATCGAGCCGCGCGTCATGATGAACGCCCAATCGCTCGACTGCGCCAGCAGCAGTTCGCGCGCGGCTTGGTTGAGCGCGCGGCGCGTCAGACCGTCCGCGTTGGGAAAACGCTCGGCCATCTCGGTCATGTGATCGGCGGTGGCGTGCAGGTGACGGTATATCCAGTCGTTGGAGGCGTTGAGCCAGACTTCGTTGTAGCCCTTATAGCCCCAACTCGACGCGCCGGGCATGGCAACCTGGTTGACCGGATACTCGCCCAGATATTCCGGCACAGCGACCAGCTGCAGGCTGTTTCTGTCGGCGGCGGCTTGGCAACAGAGGTGATTCAACCAGACCGGCCCCTCGAACCACCAATGCCCGAACAACTCCGCGTCGTAGGGCGCGACGATCACCGGCTTGCGCCCCATCGTGGCGCGCAGCGCCTCGACCTGGCGCTGGCGGCTCTCCAGAAAATGCCTCGCGTGCGTCGCCGCCTTGTCGAGCGCCCGTTGCCGCACATACGGTTCCTTGCTGTCGGTGCGGCCGGTGACGCGATGATATTTGATGCCCGTGTTCACACGCCGGCCGTCGCGGTGGAGGTAGGGCTTGATGTAATCGAAGTCCAGGTCGTGCCCGATGTCGCGGTAAAACTCCCGGTAATCGTGGTCGCCCGGATAGCCTTCAGTCGAACTCCACACCTGCCGCGACGCCTCCGGGTCGCGTCCGAACGCCGCCACGCCGCTGGGGCAATAGAGAGGCGCATGTACGCCAAACTTCGCGCGGTCGCTGGCGTGCTGGATGCCATCGCTCTCGACAAAGAAATAGCGCAGCCCGGCTTCCTTCAGCGTGTCATCGAGACCGGGGTAAAAACCGCACTCCGGCAGCCACACCCCGCGCGGCGCGCGGCCGAACGTTTCCGCGTAATCCATCACTCCGAGGAACACCTGCGCTCGCACCGCTGCCGGATTGGCGCGCAGCAGCGGCAGGAAACCATGAGTGGCCGCTGCGGCAGTGATTTCCAGCCTGCCGGCCTGTTGCAGGCGCGCGAACGCCCCGACCAGATCGCGCTTCCAGCGGTTGCAGTAGTCCTCGCGTGCTGCGCGGAAGCGGTCGAGGTAGAAGACGGCGTTGTCATGGAAGTCGGGCAGATGCCGCGTGCGCTCGGCCTCCTTTTCGGCCAGCTCACATAGGCGGTCGAGGTGACGCTCACAGCGCCGGCGCAACAGCTCGTCGTTGAGCATCGCCACCAGCGTCGGCGTGAAGGACATCGTCAGCCGGAAATCCACGCCGTCAGCCACCAGCTTCTCCATCGTCCAGAGCAGTGGAATGTAGCTTTCGGTGACGGCTTCGTAGAGCCAGTCTTCTTCGAGGAAATCGTCGTCCTCGGGATGGCGCACAAACGGCAGGTGCGCGTGCAAAACCAGCGCAAGGTATCCGAGGGACATCGTTACTTGTCGTGGGTCACGTCGTCGTCGGCCAGCGGCAGGGCCATTCGCACGCTGAACGTGCCGTCCGGGCTCACTTTCACCATGCGACCACAGACCTCCACGGTCTGGCCCGGCATGGCGCGGCCGTAGATGACGATTTCGGCGTTTAGTTCCAGCTTGATCGAAGGCGCGCGCTCGGCCGCTGCGACCCCGAGGCCGTCGCTGGCCGTGCCGAAACGTTCCACGCTGTGCGACGACGGCGCGGTCTCACGCTCCGCCGCCGGCGACTCCTGCGACGCCGGCTGCGCGGCATCAACTGTGGCGTAACCGCTGCCGTTATCATTGTTGTTGGCGTCGGAATCCGGCGGCGCGTGAATCTCCTCGCACCACCGGTTGATTTCCGCGGCGCTCGGCGAGGCGGAGATGTCGAATCCGGCAACAGTCGGTGGAGGTGGAGGCAGGGGGAAAGTCTCTGGAATCGCTGCGCACACCGGCTCGGCAACGACAGTGTCTTCGGCAACGTTGCCGGGCGTCGCCGCCTGTTCGGTGGCGGGCAGCAAGACAGCTTCGGAGATCACCGGCTCCGGCTCGCTGGTGACGCTCGCAGCCACTGCCGCGAGCACAGGCGCTTCCTCGCGAGCCGGCTCCCCGGCAGGCGCAGTCTCGCCGGTGAGCGGTTCGACTTTCATCCATTCCGTTTCCGCGCGGGGTGCTGCCGCTGCTGCCGGCACCTGCACGATGCCGGATCGGCTCACCGGCACGAACGAACCGTCCGGCGCCCGCAAGCCGATTTCGCCGCAGTAGGACTTTCCGCTGGACCAGAGATTGACATACCAGTTGCCGACGGCGACATCCACCGGCACGTCGAAGCTGTCGCGCGCATTGGCGCCATCGAACTCGACTCCGGTGATATCGTAGAACCGCAGCACCCATGCTGCTTCTGCGTCCCCGGCCTTTGCCAGCGCAGCTTCGCGATCCGGCGCGGTGATTTCCCAGTAGGCGTGAATCCAGTGCGGTTCGATCTCAACGAGCATCAATCGCGTTCTGCCGTAGGTGGCAGGCAATTCCGCCGCCTCTTCGGGGCGCGGCGCACCTGACGGGACCGGCAGAAGCAACTCGATCAACCCGGCCTTGCCGAGTCCGCGCTGGACGGAAATACCAGCGCGCTCAACCATCGCAAGCAACTGCTTGCGCGACTTGGTTTCGAGTTCGCTTCGATTCATATGCTGAACAGCACCGCCGTTGCCCGGTAGAGGCGCATCCTGCGCCTCGAACGACGACCCTGTTTATAGCGAGTTCCCCCGCCGACTCCAACAGCTTTTCTGGTGAATGCGAAAAATTTCGCCCACTACGCTTCGCTTTTCTTCGCGCCGAAGAACATCCGCAACATCCAGGCCACCACGGCCAGCATCACCACGAAGCAAATCAAGAACATCGCGAATGGCGACCATTGCGGTGCCACGCGCCATGAAGCCGGATCGAACTGCCCTGCAAGCCTCAGCAGCCGCACCGTATGCCGGACGAAAACCATCCCCATCAGCGACAGGAACAATGTCGTGCCGGCGAGCCAGAAGCGTTTCTTGAAGAAGAAATGCAGCGATGCGAGCGAAAACACAATGGCTCCCGTCAACGCCCAGATGGCGGGCGAGCGCATGAACGCCGCGAGATGTTGTTCAAGCGACAGCAGATAGACCATTCCCGTGATGGCGGCAGCGACCATGCCTCCGATGAAGAACCTCTTGCCGGTTGCGAACACCACCGCGTTGTCCTGTCCGAGCAGGCCGACGAAGAAGCCGCCGACCGTCAGCGCGCCAAGCACCATGTGCAGCCAGCGCAGCGCGTAATCGTCCACCGCCGGGTTCCAGACCCAGCCGGATGGGTCCTTGGCATAGAGATCACGGACGAGACCCGGCTGTTCCGCCATCGAGAACACGGAGCTATAAACCAACGACACGTAGAGCAGCCCGGCCAGCGCCAGCAGCAACGCCATCTTCCCCGCCCTGCCCGTCCGCTGCCCGGCGAACGACGCGCGATAGAGCGCGTAGTAAGCCACGATCACCGCCGCGATCACGCCGAGCCAGAACCAGCCGCTCACGATGGCCGCAGCATAGACCTGGCGCGGATAGACCAGTTGCAGGAACAGCAACGGCGCGACGCCGAGTGTCACGGTTGCAGCCGTCGCCGCGGGGAAAAGCCGCGTGAATTTCACTGCCGTCGCATCGTCCCATCGCTTCCGCATGCTCGACAGCAGCGTGATGATGACACCGCCGAGCAGGAAGTTCATCGCCATGAAGTGCAGGGTCAGCGTGAGCAGGTGAAGCACGGTCACCAGCCAGAGCGGCGCCGAGATGAATTGGTAGTCCGGGAGATTCACTTGGTTCCTCCTTTGCCGAGTGTCTGGAGAAATGCGACCAGCGCCTTTCGTTCCGTGGCGTCGCCAGTGTAGGCGGGCATGCCCTCGCCCAGATCGGCTGCCGTGTTGAGCATGTTGTTCAGGTCGTCGGCGGATTGGCCCGCGAACGACTTCGATTTGTCGCTCGCCGCGCCGATAACGTGGCACTTGCCGCAGCGAATCTCATAAGCTTTCCGGCCGAGTTCCACGCCCTGCAGCTTGTAGATTTCCGCCAGTGAACGCCTGTCAGTATGATGGCTCAAGTAATCGGCGATCTTGTCCGCCTCCGCAGCCGTGCCTGGGAACGGCGGCATGTTACCCCGGAGCTGATGCGTCGCAGAGACGATCGCACTGATGAATGCGCGGTCGGCGCCGTCAAACGCCGGCTTGAGCGCCTTGTAGCCGTCGAGCGTGTGGCAGCTCCGGCAGGCGTGCCGGAACAAATCCGCCCCGTCGTCGCCCGTCTTGTAGGCCATTTGCGCCAGACAGCCTTCCTTCTTGTAACGGTCCGCATTTGCCACCTCCACACCATTGGCATGGATGTAGCCGGTAATGATGTAAGGCTTGCGGATGGATTCGCGGAACCACTCGAATGCGCCGAACCACGCCAACCCCAGCGCCATCAGCGCTGCCGCCGCGCCAAACCCGAACTTCCGCGGCGCGAGCAGGCCGAATACCACCAGCAGCGCGCCGATGCCCGCTGCCAGCCAGATCGAAATCTCCACGGAGTGAATCGGCGTCGGCATGCTTTGCAGCGCCTTCGCCGTTACTGCCGCCGGGATCGCCTTCCAATACCAATACTGGCACACCGCCGTTACCGCCAGACCTGCAATGCCCCAGCCCGCCGAGTAGCGCACCGTCCGCGCCTTGAACTCGCCCGCCTCGCAGCGTGCCGCCACCAACAGCGCATAGAGACCCGCCAGCATCACGCAGACGCCTGTGCGCAACACCAGCGACGGCCAGAATGTCGGGTTGAAGAAACCGTCCCAAAAATCCCCTGTCGCCAGCCATTGTCCCGGCGTGAGCATGAACGTGATGATGCCGTTGATGACCAGCAGCGACAGCCACGCCGCCACGAAGTAAATCCACCCGACGATGACGTGCGCGCGCGGCGGCATCGTCTTCCAGCCGTAGAAGTAGATCATCGCCGCCGCGATCTCTACCACGAAGAACGTCCACTCCGTGGCCCATCCCCAGACGTAATTGTGGATGAGCGCCTCCGTGGCCGTGGGTGACAGTAGGCCGATCACAAACCAGATGCCCACGCCCGTGACTGCGCCGGCCACCAGCGTCGCCAGCACGAAGAACTTCGACAGCTCTTCCAGGAAT
>Ga0265297_10005136_pt1 | contig 20425 bp, 23 predicted proteins | sample Munlanlwell13791_FD_192502 | JGI IMG/M metagenome (GOLD analysis project Ga0265297, IMG submission 192502) | Leachate microbial communities from a municipal landfill in Southern Ontario, Canada - Leachate well 137-91 | ecosystem: Engineered > Solid waste > Landfill > Unclassified | place...
ACGACCAGCAGTTCACCGATCAGCGGGTAGTATGCCGCATCCACGAACGGCGGCAGCACGAACCAGAGGTACGGGAGCGTCAGTGCCGTGCAGAGCGCCCCGATACCCATAATCCTCCGGACCGGAATTTCTGCATCGCGGAATACAAACCGGACAAGGACGACCAGCACCGGGACTTCAGTAAGAACCGTTATCGCAAGCGCCAGCAGGAACGCAGCTTCGTACAGCATGTTAACCGGTGGCTCCACGATGCGGCAGGATGCCTGCGCAAGGGGACACGCCGGTAAAAAACCGGCCCGGCCCGGAGTTCATGAGGTGCACCCTTCGCCAAGGAACCAGCCCAACCAGCAGGAGATCGCGGTGATGAGATCGGGATGCCGGGGAGGGACGACCGGAGTCTGGTTACCGGCAGGAAGGGAAAACCGTAACGAGCATGCCTGTGACACCACGTTCCCCCGGTCGTCAAGGACCAGGGAGGTACTATTCATCGGTTCAAGGAACTGATCACAGTCAAACTGGCGATCGATCACACTCAGGCATTCTGTATACGCGGGAGTCGAGACGATTCCGTGCGTCTGGTTGAGGCGGATCAGGTCACTGGCATTGTATTTTTTTTCATCGGCACGGTCAAACGTGATGAGGTGCCGGTCGCACCGAGTTTTGTCCTGCCCCCGGTCATGTACACAGGAATACGACCGGGAATTCATTCTGACGTATTTCTTTCCGGATACCTCGTTAACCACAGAGATATTCTCTCCCGCGATAACACAATCCGGGAACGGGACCTTTGAGTACCGGGGGATAACAAAATTTCCCGAACCTGTTTCCCCTTCAAGCGAACAATAGTCGATTCTCATGTCGTTTGTCGAGGGGTGCGGCTCGAAGATACGGCACCCGTACCCCGGGCAGGTCGCAAAGAAGGAGAATACCTCCTCCTGCGTATACGTGCCGGGAATCCGGTTGTCGCCAAGGGCAGTACAACCCCAGTTCTCGCACCGGTACCCGTAACAGGTGATCGCAAACCGTACGGATTCATTGAACGGGACGTGATCCTTTTCAAAGTAGACTGTGGTGAGGGTCGGCCGGTATGCGTTTGCATCGGCATGCCCTGATACGATCGCGGACAGGATCAGGGCTGCGAGGAAACACTGAATGAGCCACACATTATTCATAAGCATCCACCACTGAAACGATCTGCAAACCAGCAGGCAATCCTATCAATCACGGATCGCCCGGCAGGGGCCGGTGACGAGACCGGGCCGTCAAACGGTCTCCCGTTCTGTTCAAAGTACACCGTTGTTTTTGTCGGGATTGTGCCGTCCGCAGTGACCGGGGTGATGATTACTAAGAGGAGAAGGGTGATAACCAGAATGGACAGGGGACTTACCGATCGTGGATTCATGCTGTTACATCCCATCTTCGTGCAGAGGGTATAAACTTCACGTATTGTTCTTGCGGGATGACGGCGTACAATCGCAACACGATGATCACCGGCCTCCCCTCAAGGCTCATCCTGTTTTGAGGTATAGTTCCCGTTTGGGTTTCATGGTATATACGATCTCCAGCCATTTCCTCTACAGGTCCGGGACACGTTCCGGAATCCCGGGGACATACGAATCCCCTGAGATTTATCTCATTAATCCGGGCGTATTTTTCCGATCGGAGCCCATTTTAAAAAACCACTTTTTTGATACTCGCGTTTTTTGGCGAATTATAGCGTACTGATTTTAAACGATGGCTGAATTGCGGGTATTTTGCCCATATGACTGTCATTTCTGCCCCTAAAAAACGTCTAAATAGTGCCTATTGGATGGACGATTACTGCCAAAACGGTAGTAGGAGCTTGAGAAAATGGCCGGCGGCCTTTTTCGAATCAACGATGAGCTGAGATCCTGTGGAAAAGGCTGTCCGGATAAATGTCGGAGGGTCTGATCCGGGGTCCGGATGAGGATATCATGCCGTGAAATCGATCTGTTCCGTAAAATTAAATATCTCCACACACATATTGACTGACCAGTCAGTTTACGTTGGTGTTCTCAATGTTATACCGTACCGTTCCCAAGACCGGCGACAAATTATCAATCCTCGGCTTCGGCTGCATGCGCCTCCCGTCCACCAGGACCGGCGGCGTGGACGAGGAGCGTGCGATCCGCCAGATCCGTCATGCAATCGATCGCGGGGTCAATTACGTTGACACCGCACCCATCTATCATCTCGGCAAGAGCGAGCAGGTTTTAGGTAAGGCGCTCATGGACGGGTATCGCGAAAAGGTGCGGATTGCGACCAAGCTCCCCCACTGGGAGGTCTTCGAGCGGGAGGACATGGACCGGATCTTAAACCGGCAGCTCTCAACGCTCCAGACCGATCACATCGACTACTACCTCCTCCACAGCCTTGCCGGGAAGAGTTTTAAGATCATGCGGGACCTTGGCGTCCTCGAATTCCTCGACACCGCGAAGAAGGATGGCCGGATCACCAGTGCCGGTTTCTCGTTCCACGGGAAGGCGGAGGAGATTCTGGAGATCGTGGATGCGTACGACTGGGACTTCTGCCAGATCCAGTACAACTTCCTCGATGAGAAGAATCAGGCCGGGACCGAAGGCCTCAGGTATGCCGCGTCAAAGGGACTTGCCGTGATGATCATGGAGCCGCTGCGGGGCGGCAACCTTGCCGGGCGGGTGTCGGCAAGCGTCCAGAAGATCTGGGATGGGGCGCCGGTGAAACGGTCATCGGCAGAGTGGGGTCTCCGCTGGGTCTGGGATCATCCCGAAGTAACGGTCGTCCTCTCCGGCATGAACAATGAGGCGCACATCGATGAGAACATCCGGGTTGCCAACGATGCACTGCCCGGTTCCCTGAGCGATGATGAGTGTGCGCTCATCGGCCGGGTGCGTGACGAGTACCGCCGGCTCATGAAAGTCGGGTGCACGGGCTGCGGCTACTGCATGCCCTGCCCGTTCGGGGTCGATATTCCCGGTTGTTTTGCCGGTTACAATGCGCACGCCCTCTTTCCCCACGATCGTGAAGTAAAATTCCAGTACGTTGGCCGGCACGGTGGTCTCATGGGGGAGAAATCCTGCGCCAGCCTCTGCCGTGAGTGCGGGAAGTGTGTGAAGGCATGCCCCCAACATCTGCCGATCCCGGCGCTCATGAAAGATGTTGCACAGGAGATGGAGGGGATGATGGGTATCATCGTCCCCATAATGAAAGGCGGGCTCTGGTGCATCAACCGGGTAAAGAGGATACAACGGGCTGTGCTGGGTGAGAAGACTCATGCGTGAGCCATCTCCCGACAAGCAGGAAGCAATCCTGGATACCGCGCTTTCCCTCTTTACCGAGCGGGGCTTTTTTGGCACCCCGACCTCGTTAATCTCGAAGGAAGCGGGCGTTGCCACCGGCACGCTCTTCTTTTATTTCAAGACAAAAGAGGACCTGATCGATACGCTCTACCGCCGGGTCAAAATCGAGGCGGCGCAGGCAATGGGCCGGGGTCTTCATGAAGAGACAACCGCCCGGGCCAAACTCCTCCGTCTCGGGCACAACGCGATCGGGTGGGGGATCGAGAACCCGAAGAAGCTGAAGTTCATGGAACAGTTCGCCCACTCCCCGTTCGTCTCCACGAGTGCCCACGAAGAGGGCATGTCCCACTTCCTCTTCCTGCAGGACCTGGTCCGGGACGGGATCCGGAACGGGGAGATCCGCACCACCGATCCGACCCGGCTCTTCTGCATGATGGCCTCGGCTTTCTCGGGCCTGATCGCCCATGCATCCGTAACCAACGATCCGGGAGAACGCAAGGCGATCATTGACGACGGGCTGGACTTTATCTGGAACGGGATGAAAGCATGATGGTGAACGACGGTAAGACGATGAACAGGAATGGAGCACAGGAATGGCAGGGTATGGCCTGCAACGGAGTGATGGCATGACGATCGTACTGGAATCACGGGACTTATCGAAAAATTATGGTGACGTACAGGCTGTGAAGAGCGTCTCCCTTTCCGTGGAGGAAGGGGCATTGTTCGGGCTCCTGGGGCCCAACGGCTCCGGCAAGACCACCATGATCAAGATGCTGACCGGGCAGGCCCGGCCCTCCGGTGGATCAGCGACCGTGCTCGGGGTGGACGTGACATCAGACCCGGTCGGGGTGCGGAGCCGGGTGGGAATAATCCCCGAACAGGAGACCCCGCCCAGTTTCCTGACCGCGATGGAATATCTCCGTTTTGTGGCCGCGATCCGGCAGATCCCGGAGATTGAGACGAAGGCCGACTGGTGGTTCGAATTCCTTGACTTTGCCGACAAGAAGGATGTCCTCTGCAAGGATCTCTCGCGGGGCACCCGGCAGAAACTGATGTTTACGCAGGCATTCATCCACGAGCCGGCGCTCGCATTAATTGATGAGCCCCTGATCAACTTCGATCCGATCATGCAGGATGTTGTGAAGGAATACCTTGCAGGCTACGTGAAGAAGGGGAGGACAATCTTCATCTCGACCCACATCCTCGAAGTGGCCGAAGAGATCTGTTCGGGGTTTGCGATCCTCCACAAGGGCTCCCTGCTCCACACCGGCCCGGTCTCTGAACTGACCGGGCGGGGCGAACACCTGCCCTCGTTCTTCCTCGCGCTCGTCCGGAAGGATCGCCATGTTTGAACTCTTCCATGCTATGATGAAGGAGGAGTGGCGGATCCATTCCACGATGTTCGGGAGCGTTTCGTTCGCGCTCTTTCCGGTGATGATCTTTGGGATCGCGTTCATGGGTGCCTTCCTGGTTCCGCTGATGCAGACCACCATGCCGGCCGGCAACCTTGCGCTGACCATCCACGGGAGTTACCTGATGCTCGGGATCATGGTCGGCGGGTTCGGACTTCTCGGGAGCGAAGTGATGAACCGCCGCTTTGGCCAGGCAAACCTGCTTGCCTACTCTGCCCGGAGTCTTCCCTTGACCGGGCAGTTCATCTTTGCAAACTTCGTTGTCAAGGACACGGTCTATTACTTCTTCCTCTGGGTCTTTCCCTTTGGCTTCGGGTACCTTGCGGCATCGCCGTTCACCGGTGTCCCGCTGGCAGGCGCCCTCCTGCTCATCCTTACGCTCGCGCTTGCGTTCCTGTTCGGGCTCTGCACCGTCTTCTTCCTCTCGACCGTTTATGCCCGGTTACGGGTTGCATTCTGGCTTCTCCTCCTGGCGCTCTGTGCGGGCGGAGGCGCGCTCGTTGTGCTGACCGGTATAAACCCGGTGCTCCTGTTCCCTCCCTTGCTCATCTACCATGCATTCTCATGGATTGGTCTCGTCGCCACCTGCATCCTGCTCGTGCTGCTCTTCGGGGTTTCGATTGCGCTCTTCTCCCCCGAGTCCGTGGGGTCAGAGAAACGCCACCATGATCTCTACCGCTCTCTTGTGCAGCGCCTCGCTTTTTTGCCCGACCCGACACTCGCGGCCAAAGATGTCATCGACATGTACCGGAGCGGAAGTCTCATCGGCCAGGCGCTCTTCTCGTTTGTCCTGCCCCTTGCGGTGATCTGGTTCTTCCTCTCGCTGCTCGCCCCGGCCTTCCCGCCGCACGGCCTGCTCCTGATGTTTGCCATCGTTGCCGGGATCATTGCGTCCACGATGTACACATGGGTCACGATGTTTGACTCGTTCGGGCCGTATGCCTGCCTGCCCGTTGCCGTGAGCCGGCTGATCGCGGGCAAACTCACCACGTTTGCGCTCCTCCAGGTACTGCCGGCCCTCTTCATCGCGGCCGTTGCCGTGCTTGCCGGTGAGACTGCGTATCTTGTCCCTGCGGTGGTGCTCGGCCTCTCGGTCTCGTTCTACGCGGTTGCGGTGATGGCCTGGCTTGCCGGGCTCTCGCCGAACGTGCTGGTGTACGACGTGAAGGTGCTCTTCCTGTACATGGTGCTCGTCGGGATCGCCATCATCCTCTTTACGGCGGTAGCATTTGCCGAGCCGTACGCGGCCCTTGGATCGGTCATTCTTCTCATCCCCGCGTGGCTGTTTGTGCAGAAAGCAAAGGCCCGGTGGGATGCGGTTGACCCGGCCGGGTTCTGAAATCTCCCTCATTTTTTAAATAATTCTGGAATATATTTATTGGCTACGAAAAACCAAAGGGAGATAGTAAGATCCGGAGGGATTATGAGAAACGAAACCGTGCAGTATTTTTCCAGGAAAGAGGAGAGCATCGCCCATCTTCTGATCGAACTCGGCATCCATAAGAATGTTGCATGGGTGCTGGTATTCTTTGCACGTACGCCGGAAGCAACCTCCCATGACATTGAGCACGGGACGGGCCTGCGCCAGCCGGAGATCAGTCTCGCGGTAAAACAGATGACGAACCGGGGATGGATTGTATGCCGTGGCCCCCAGGCGGGACAGGTGGGACGCAAGAAGAAGGTGTACGAGCTGGCCAAAACCCTTGCGGCGATCGTGGACAGTATCGAGCATGAGAAGAAGCAGGAGGCGGAGAAGCGAATTACCCGCCTGAAGAAGTTACAGACGTATCTTCCATAACATTCCCGTTTTTTTCGTGCATTTTTTTAAATACCGTCAGACGCTATCGTCATATATGTGCATACCCGCCTTTTTTTTAATTGGGGGGCATTACCAGTTTATCCGGAATCGTACCGGATCCCCTTTTGGATGACTAACTTCCAAGATCGTTCTTTTCCTGGAGACGCTTCATCAGGTTGAGCATATATTCCTGGCCGTCATCTGAAACCAGCCATTCGACAACCTGGTACTTCGCCACATTGTTCTGTCTCTCGAAAAACGAACGTAATGCTGCGGTGATGATATCGTTCTTTGATGAAAATTCTCCGCTCTCAATAGCAGCATCGATCTTCCGTAACAGGTCATGGGGGCATTTATATGAAATTTGTTCTTTTGGTTTACCCCTGATTGACGGCATTAATGTAAGAATGCAAGGGAACGATTATCTCTTTTTGCATCTCTTATGAGGTTCTAGAGAAACCTTATAATGTTCCGAATTTACATTGATTTGTTAAGAATGTATATCAAATTGATAATACTGCAGGTATCATGATGATCTCTGTCCTGTATGTCGACGATGATCCGTCCCTGCTCGAACTCAGTAAAATATTTCTTGAGGACATAGGGGAATTTCAGATTGATACGGTTGACTCCGCCCGTCATGCCTTGGACCGTCTTCAGCACCGGGACTATGATGCGGTCATATCCGATTATCATATGCCGGTGATGGATGGCATAGAATTTTTAAAAGTCCTGCGAAAAAAATACCCGTCCCTGCCAGTCATTATTTGTTCCGGGAAAAGCAGGGAGGAGATTGCGGTCAGAGCATTCGAGAGCGGGGCTGATGCATTTCTCCAGAAAGGTGGGGATCCGTGTGTCCTGTATGCGGAGTTATCGCACAATATCCGGAGAGCCGTGGAACACTGCCAGACCCGGCAGGCACTGAAGGAACAGGGGTTCCGGCTCCGTCGCTGCATCCAGGAAGCATCCACCCAGATAGGAATTCTTGATGTAGATGGCCGTATCCTGTATGATTCTCCGAGCAATCCGTATTTGTTCGGTTACCCGGAACAATCTCTTGTCGGGAGATCCGCCATCGATCTGGTTCACCCGGATGATCGTGCGTCCGTGATTGATGCATTCAGGGGCGTCCAGGATCGGACCCCCCGCGGAACCCCCATCGGGTACCGGCTCCTTCGGGCGGATGGCACATTTACCAAAGCGGAATCCGTGGCCATGAATTTTCTGGGGGTGGCGGGTGTTGACGGGATTGTCATCATTACGTGGCCGGTCTATGGAGAAACCGGGGATGGAAAAAGCCCGCTGATACATGCAAATTAACTGCCCTAATAGCATTCCGAAGAATGTTGTTGGGGAAATATTACCTGCGCCACGAAATGGCTTTCCAGAACAGGGGATTTCAGTCGGGTGAAATCCCGGGATCGTGTAAAAAGGTGATCCTGTTCCTAAAACCGGTATGTCGTTCCGACTGTGTTGAGGATACAACGGCCCGGCATCTCCGCCATGAACCGGTTGATCGCGTCCCATCCTGTGCAGTGCATGGGCACGACATAATCCGGGTTGATCTGTTTCATCCCCGCAATGGTTGGCGCAATCACCGGTGCAAAGGCAGGTCCGGTGAGATGGAATCCCCCAAGGACCGCGTGGACATGATCGACACCGGTGATCTTCTTTGCATACGCTACCGTGTTGATGATGCCGGCATGGGCGCAGCCGCTCAGCACAACAAGGCCTTTTCCCTTCACGTTGATGACGAGCGCCTGGTCGTCGCGGATTGGATCGGGTTTCCAGCATCCGTCCGTGAACATCTCCATTCCCGGCATCCCCGTCTCGAACGCGGTCTTCCGTTCCACCTCCCCGGTTACAAGCAGGTGGCCGAAAGCGAGCGTTGAGGGACCGCTCCGCATGAGAATATCTGCCCCGGCCTTCTTCAGCGCAACAGCGTCAAGCTGCGGGAGTTCGACCGGGCCTTTGGCCGGGTTGTTCAGCCTGCGCCGGAGGAATGCATCCGGGTGGGCAACGAGCGGGATCTGTCGGACCTCCCCGCAGAAGAGTGTCGGGAGCCCGCCGGTATGATCGAAGTGCCCGTGGCTTAATACCACGGCCTCGATCCCGGCAAGGGAGATGCCCAGCTGACGGGCATTCCAGGCCATGCACTCCTTTGAGAGCCCGGTGTCGAGCAGGATCGCGTGCTCCTTCTCATCGGCAAAGACCCGGACCAGGCACGAGAAGCCGTGCTCGGCCAGGATATGGCGGCACGGGTCGAACGGCAGTCGCTGGTCCACGGGAGTTGTCGGCGGTACAAAGATATCGATGTAGTTGTCGACCAGGATGGTCACTTCCACCCGGTCGGCAGGTTTTAACGAAAGTTCGGTCATTATCTCATCCTCAAATCAATACACGTCAATCGATCAACAGCAGCGCCATGAGTTCCGGGTGCCCTTGCACCGGGAATCGGATCGGCATTCCCGCCTTCTTTGCCGTCGCGACCATGTTGACGCCGACCGCGTGCTCGGGAATCCGGGCCTGCGTGGGGTGAATGCAGATGCCGGCTTTCACATTGCAGGTCTCGCAGAGCCGGCACGAGCCGTTGATGAACGCAAGGGCGAACGGGTTATCGGCATTGAACGCGGTCCTTTCGAGTTCGAGCATCATCGGGGCAAACGCCCCGGTCCCGTTGAAGTGGTCTTTCCAGAACTGCGTTGCCTGCTCCTTCTTGTCGGTCGGGGCCGCCGGGTCGAGCCAGTACTTGTAGATCGAGCAGATCACATCGGGCGCTGCTTCGGCCGGGGAAATAAATTTCACAAGCAGGGCGTACCGGTACTCCGAGAGGATCTTCCGGAACTCGTCCGGTGTCGGGACATGGGGCGGGCAGGTCAGCTTCTTCCCGTAACCTATGCATCCGGCCCGGCATTTGAGCGGGACCCGGTTCTCCACAACGACATCCGCTGCTGGGATCACTTTTGCGTTGGCGGCGCCGAGTTCTCTCGCCTTTTGTACGAGAAATGCAAAACTATTGGCATCGTTTTTTCTGTTACTCATTGTTGTCACCCGAATCACTGGAGTATACTCTCTCAAAGACAAAATCTCCATCCTCCGGTTACCATTCATGAAGGAACTTCTGGTGCCCCCACGACACCGTTGCAGAATCTGCAGCTATCATGGCGACCGGGCAGTGCAGGATCATCACGTCCCTGATCTCTGCACACATCCCCTGATAGATACGTCATAATATTCCATCGGGTTTCATCCTCAGTAAATCATAGTCGATCGCAAATGCATAACAGCCCCGCACACCCCACCATGTACACTCGTCACATGTGGTATGGTCCCGTGTGCACCGCCGGCCAACCGCTTCCATCGGGCAATCGTCCCGTTTTGCACAGCCCCAGCAACAAGTACCGGTAGTTCGTCCGTAGATGACGTCGAAATTGATTGCGGGAGCCCGGACATTCCGGTTTGAACCGGTCATTGCTTGGACACTCCTGAAACCGTTGCATATGCAAGCGACATCAGGCCGGATACCTTCCGGTCCGCATTCTTTCCGGTGTAATACATCTTCGCAAATGCCCGGGAGGAGATAACCTGAACGTTGGAGAAGCCAAGGCCGGCAAGGAATGGCACGATCTCACCGTCTGTAAATCCCGACAGGATCGGCTCGCCGATCTTAATCGTCCAGTCCCTGATGTTCCGGCCGCCTTCTGCATCCGAGGACCCGTCTGCCATTGACTGCGGGACGAAATCAAAGAGCACGGTACTGCCGGCAGCGGCGTGTCCCGCGATCCCGGCGAGCAGGTCCCTGACCGCTGGCCGGGGAACGTACATCACAAGCCCTTCAAGGAGAAAGAGTGTTTTTTCTCCCGGTAAGAACCCGGCCGCTTCCAGTACCGGCCACCACAGCCCCATTTCGATTTCGTGCGGGATGAACGAGACATGGTCCGGGAGCTGCCCGAATACCCTTGTTACGATCCCGGTCTTTCGTTCCTGAGTTGCCGGCCGGTCGATCTCGAAGACCCTGGTGTGTCCTTTCAGCGTGTCAATGCGGTATGCCCGGGTATCATATCCTGCGCCCAGGATCACCAGCTGGGTAAATCCTTCGCTTGAAGCATTCCGCACCACATCATCGAAGTACCGGACCCGGGCACGGATCGAGTTGCTCCACCCGGGCATCTGCTGCTCGATTGCCTCAACAGCTGCCTGCACTTCTGCGGGATGCTCCTTTGCCCACGCAAGTTTTGCCGGATCAATGAACCTGACTGCATACGGATCACAAAAGATCCGGACATCTTCCGGCAGCATTGATTCTGCCAGACGTTGCAGTGCAATTCCCTCTGCCATTGCACTCGGACCGTTCGGCCCGGATCTTCCAACTCGGGGGATATCGATGGTCATGGTAAATCACATTCCCTTTTGTAAATTAACATACTCATTAGAATGTATAAATACCAAACGGTTTGTATTTCATCCCTATGCAATGTTTTTTACCTCTGACGAGTGAAGTGAATATGAGGAGCCATGCCAAAGGTCGTCCCGGAATACAAGGAGGATGCAAAACGCCGGATCATCGAGGCCGCGATGGACGTGATTGCGGAGCACGGCTGTGACCAGATGACCATTGATGAAGTGGCAAAAAAACTGGGCGTTACCAAGGGTGCGGTTTACTGGTACTTCAAAAGCAAGGAAGAGCTTGTCGCGGCGGTCCTGAATAAATTCCAGCTGGAAATCCAGAGTATGACGTTTGAGTCATTTTACAACCGTCCCCTTGAAGAGACACTGTCGCTTATCTTCGACCGGTTCTCTCTTGCCGATGACCGGCACCGGGCAATCTATTTTGAATTATTCGCGCTTGCATCACGCAATTCGGAGGTCCGGCATGCGACCATCGAATACAATAAAGGACTGGTGGCAACGTTTGAAGATGCGATCGCAAAGGAGAAAAGGAAGAATTTCATCCAGACCCATGCCGATGCTCATCGGCTCGCGCAGCTTCTTGCTGCATTCTTTATCGGACTCCAGAACAACGGAGTGTGGACCTATAACAGGGAGATGAAGGAGATGTGGCTCGAAGGAGCGAAGATCCTCCTTAAGCCCTCATATACCGGGACATATGGTGAGGAGAAAAACTGAACGTGGGGAGATTTCGATGGCAAACTCCGGGTTTACAAACCTCCTGAAAAATAACTTCCCGCAAAACGCCCCGTTTTCCGATTGGAGCCCATTTTAAAAAACCACTTTTTTGATAGTCGCGTTTTTTTGCGAATTATAGAGTAATGATTTTGAACGAGGGCTTAACTGTCGTTATTTTTCCCATTTGGGGGGTATTTCAGTCTCAAAAAAACGTCTAATTGTTGCCTTTTGGATGAGCGAGGAACTGAAATCCTGTGGAAACGGCTGGCCGGTAAAATGGCGGGGTTATGGATCCTGAAGTAATACCCTGCGAACGAGTGGATTAAAAAAAGAGAAAAATTTGTTTTCCCCACCATGTGGGGAGATTATGCGGAGTCAGCGACTTCGATCTTGATGATCTCGGAATGAACGGATGCAATGGTTTTATGCAGTTCCGCATTCTGGGCTTCCCGCACCACTTCAATGGCCTCCCTGATCCGGGCCAGCGCCTCACCCTGAGTGCTGCCGTAACCACGGGCTGACGGAATCTCAACGCACCGGGCGGAAAATCCCCCGGACTCGTGCGACTCCGTGATGATGGTGTAGTGCATGATTGTACAAGAAAGACGGGTTTATTTACAAAGTTTCTGGTCGGAACGGCCGTTTTTGTTGAAAACTACGGTGGAGACTCGCAGAAACCTGAGAAATCCGGTCAGTGAATGGATTCGATCCGGTCCTTTGCGAGCTCGCAGTAGCGGGCATCGATCTCGATCCCGATCGCGTTCCGATTGGCGGACCGGGCTGCCACCAGTGTGCTCCCGCTCCCCATGAACGGATCGAGCACCGTGTCGCCCACAAAGGAGAAGAGTTTCACGCACCGCATCGGCAGCTCCACCGGGAACGGTGCCGGGTGCCCGATCTTTTTCTTGCTCTCGCCATTGAACGTCCAGAGTCCGTTCGTCCACGCCATGAACTCCTCGCGGGAGATATCCGACTCACGCGACCCGCTCGTCTTCTTCCACGAATCCTTGTACAGCACCACGATCAGTTCGACCGGGGCGATCACGTACGGGGCCGACGCACTGAGCCACGATCCCCATGCAGTACGGCGCGAGATATTTCCCTCGTTCCAGATGATGGTGGCATGGTAGCTGAACCCGGCCTCTTTTGCGATCGTGGTCAGGTCCGCACCCACGCTCTGCTGGCCTCCCTTGTTCTTGTCAAGCGGGATATTCAGGCAGAAGCGGCCATCGCTCTTCATCCACCCGTGACACCGCTTCATCCACCGGGCCGAGAAATCCAGGTACTCTGCATAGCTGGCGTGGTCATCGTGGGAGTTATACGCGATGTCCACGTTGTACGGCGGCGACGTGACAATAAGATCGATGCTCTTTTTTGGGATTTTTTTGGTGGCAAAGAGATCTTCGTTGATGATCGAGATCCCGTCTTTTTTGAAGAACCAGTCCTGTGCCACGCCCCACTCCTCACGTACATTTTGGCCGGGCTGTGTGATAGTAGTTCGCCCTTTTAGTGGCCGGTACCCCATTGATTGAGCTAACCCCGCGGTTATACGAATAACTTTAAGCATCCTGACAATATTATTAACCAGCTCCCGAACTTGTACCTGTGAAAACTCTCCGGACTGGTGCACGAACGACGACAAATGGCAAATTGCGGATATGCCGGGTGGCACTCTCTCTCATCACCCTGATGCTGGTTGTTCCTCTTGCATCCGCGGTGGTAAACAGCGATACCCTTCCGGCAAGCTCGAACCCCAACTATGCGGATCGCCCGGAAGCAGTTGCCTCATTGAAAGATCACGTGGCCTATATCTGTGAACTCCAGGATGCCCGGATGAGCGGTGTCATCCGGTACATCGGTAATATCAGCATCGGCAACGGGACCATGGAGCTCGAACAGATCCAGAGCGACTACCTTGTTGCAGCCTCCACCATTCCCCTTCTCCGGACCAATGCTGAGATCATCAAGGCCCGCGACAGTCTCCGCACGTATACCACCGAGTTTTCCGATGAGACCAAACACCAGATGGGCCTGTACGGCGGGAACAACACGGTCCTGCAGATCTATACCCGTGCCTCGGTCAATGGTGCCGATGCCGATATCCTCCGGCACAATGGGACGCTCTGGCTGGCGGACGAATCCGCCCGGCTGACTGTCTTCAACCGGGATTCGATGCAGAGGACGCAGATGATCGGAATCCTGACCAATTACAGTGTTGATACGAGGATCATCCAGAACCTTTCCGAACAGATCGATGCCCAACGGCCCAGCCTCCTGGGATCCTTAACCAACAAATCGATCGCCTCCCTGAAGATCACGAACGAACAGATCCGGGTGCTGACAAAGGAGTACCGCGACACCGTCAAGAACGCCCGTGCAGCCTGGGCACTCCAGACCAAGCTCGATGCCATGATGGCGATGGGCTGACCTGAACTTTTTTTCCATTACTGTTTTTAGTATTCGGGTAGTACATCTGTTTCATGCACGCTACCGGGAATTCCAACACCCCGTTCTGTTATGCTCCCATCGGCACGATCCATACGCCTTTTCTCGATATTGCCGGCATGCCCATCCAGCCAACCGGGGCCCGGGGCACGAAGGGCACGGTGGAGATATTTCCCCAGTACCGCGAAGGGCTCCATGACCTTGACGGCTTTGAGTGCGTGATCCTCATCTACGCGCTCCATAAATGCACCGATCACCTCCTCACGGTCATACCGTTCCTTGACACGTCGCCCCGGGGCGTCTTTGCCACCCGGTCCCCGAAACGCCCGAACGCGATCGGGCTCTCGGTGGTCCGGCTCATCAGCGTTGAGAGGGGAACGCTGAATCTTGAGAACGTGGATATGCTGGATGGGACGCCACTTCTCGATATCAAGCCCTATGTGCCGGAGTTCGATGCCTGCCCCGGGTCGCGGTGCGGGTGGTTTGAGAACGTGGCCAAAAATGCGGGGACCGTTCGCTCGGACGACCGGTTCCGGTAACCCTGCCGGAAAACCTCATCATCACCGGCCGCCAATACGCCACTCACCCATCATGTACTGGTACCCGTTCAATGGCCGCGAGGCCGGATTTCTCCTGCTGGTCTTTCTCTCTAGCGCCGTCTTCTCGCGTCTCCAGCCGTACTTTGTCCCGGCTTCGCTCATCCCGTACACGTACGTCTTCGTACTGCTCTTCCTCTTCCTTGCCTACTTCCCGCTGGCACGGCCCCTCGATCCTTTGAAACTTGCCCGGTTCCTCGCGGTTCTTGTGGGTGGAATCTACGCGCTTTGGATTGTCATCAGGCAGGTACTGATCCGGCAGACGTTTTCGGAGACCACGGTAATCATCCTTGCCGGTGCCTTCCTCTGCCCGCTCGTTGCCGGCTGGTGTTACCGCCTCGCCACCGGCCGCGGTGCCCGGCGCTGACCGGTGGTTTCATTTATCACAACAATTATCCTGCATACCGCCCGAGATCATCTGATACCTCATGGCAACACGGGAAATAACAAAGAGCGTGCCCGGCATCCTGCGCCCGTTCAAGGCGTTTGTGCAGGACCTGGGCCTGAAAGAAGGAGACCAGATCGTCTATTTCGGCTGCGTGGGAACCTGCACGCCGTTTGTCGAACTCAATGCGGTCGCGGTTCGCGGGCTTCACGTGGAACAGGTCTTTGTGCCCCTGCTCGATGAGGCAAAGGCAAAAAAGATCCAGTTCGTTGAAGATGTGGGAATGCAGGTCTCCGGTGGCCCGGCCCCCCTCCGCCCGAAACTGCTGGTCTTCATGGGCGGGCTTGCAATGCCGGAGGTGCCGGTGACAAAAGAGCAGGTGCGTGATCTTGTTACAAAGTATCCATGTGCAAAGGTGGCCGGTGTCTGCTTCATGAGCATGTTCGAGAAGGCCGGCTGGCTTGACACCGTGGAATTCGATCTGCTGATCGATGCAACGCTCGATCCGGTGGTTGTGACAAGGAAGTAATCCCCCGGTGGATACCCTGTTGTACCGGAATCTTTATGCCGCGGCTCCATCCAATGTTTCCATACCCTAGGAAGAATATTACATGAACTATCCCACGCAGAACCAAATCCTCATTATCCTCACCGGCATCATAACCGTCATTGCCGTCATTGGTGTGATCACCCTGCAACTGTTGGCAGCCGCCGTTGCAATTGTACTGATTGTGGCAGGTGCCCTTCTGGTGAAATTTCTTAAGCGGCACATGGATGTGCAGAAGGAACTCCCCGGTGAGGGAGAGGCCGTTGTCGCCGGTATCCTCTTTGCCATTGTCGGTATGGCGGTCTCCCAGTGGCTGCTCTGGGCCGTTGCCCTTGCGGTCCTGTTTATGATCCTGCAGGCAGTCTTGCGAATCGAGAGCCGGCTGAATGCACTTGAGAACCGGTAAGTTCCGGATTATTTTTCCGTCCGTCCCCGCCCCTGCGATACCTATTTTCTCCAATGCGCTAAATCCTGTATACATGACTTCTTTTGTCCACCGCATAGAAGTTCACTATACCAAAGATCCCCGCATGAAGACCCGGACCGACCGGGTACGGTTACTCGGCTTTTCCATTGACGAGCTGCAGCTGGCCGATGTGTACACCATCGCAACAACCGCCCGAGATTTTTCAAGGGCCGAGCTGGTGCAGCTCGCAGGACAGCTGACCAACCCGGTTGTGCAGGAATTTACGGTGGACGAAGCAACGCTTCCTCTCTTCGATCATGCAATCGAAGTAGGGTTCCTTCCGGGCGTGACCGACAATGTCGGTACCACGGCCCGGCAGATGATTGTGGACTTCTTCGCACAGGAGTCTGAAGACGATGTCTCGGTCTCCTCCTCCCAGCTCTACTTTGTCCGCGGCCGGCTCTCGGAAGACGCGATCCGGTCCCTCGCATCCACGCTTGCAAACCCTCTCGTGAACCGGGTGCATATCAAGACCCGGGCAGAGTACGGGAAGAAGGGCATGGACCGGATTGTGCCGCTCGTGGAACTCCATGAGCTGCCGACCGCCGGACTGGTGGATCTTGAGATCAGCGATGAGGAACTGGTACGGCTGGGGAAGGAAGGGATCATCGACCCGGTGACCGGTGACCGACGGGGCCCGCTCGCCCTCGATCTCGCCCAGCTGCATGCAATCCGCGATTATTTCAATGCATGCGGGAGAAAGCCGACCGATGTGGAACTCGAGTCGCTTGCCCAGACCTGGAGCGAGCACTGTAAGCACACGATCTTTGCGTCCGCGATGGATGACGACATCCCCCGGGGGCTCTACAAGTCCTGCATCCAGGCCGCAACGAACGAGATCCGCGAGGCAGCAGGTCAGAAGGACATCTGCGTCTCGGTCTTTTCCGATAACTCCGGCGCGATCATCTTCGATGACGAGTTCCTTGTCACCCACAAGGTCGAGACCCACAACTCCCCATCAGCGCTCGACCCGTTCGGCGGGGCACTCACGGGCATCGTGGGGGTGAACCGCGACACCGTCGGGTTCGGCCTCGGGGCCAAGCCCTGCATCAACATCTACGGGTTCTGCGTGGGCGACCCCGATACGGCCGTCCCGCTCTTCCGCAGCCAGGATACAACGAACCCGGTCATCCCGCCACGACAGATCTTCGAAGGCGTTGTTCGCGGCGTGGGTGTGGGCGGGAACTGCTCGGGCATCCCGACCCCGCAGGGATTCTGCTACTTCGATAACCGGTATGCGGGAAAGCCGCTCGTCTTTGCCGGGACGGTCGGGATCATTCCCCGTGAATCGGGTGGGCGGAAACTCTTTGAAAAAGCAGCAAAGCCCGGTGACCTGATCGTGATGGTCGGCGGTCGGGTGGGCAAGGACGGGATCCACGGTGCCACGTTCTCTTCAGAAGCGCTCGATCCAAAGAGCCCGGTCACGGCGGTCCAGATCGGCGACCCGATCACCCAGAAGAAGTTCTCGGACGTGATCGTGAAGGAGGCCCGGGACCGTGGCCTGTATCGCAGCATCACCGACAACGGGGCGGGCGGCCTCTCCTGTTCGGTTGCCGAGATGGCAAAGGAGTGCAACGGCTGCCACGTGAACCTCGATGCAATCCCGTTGAAGTATCACGGCATGGCCCCGTGGGAGATCTGGATCTCCGAGTCGCAGGAGCGGATGACGCTTGCCGTGCCGCCGGAGCACCTTCCCGTGTTCATGGATTTGATGGAGCGTCGCGAGGTGGAGGCGACCGTGATCGGTGAGTTCACGGATTCGGGCCGGTGCGTGGTGGCCAGTGGCGGGGCAACCGTCCTCGACATCGATCTCGCGTTCCTCCACGACGGATTGCCAAAGAAGCAGCTGAAGACGGAGTATAAGGAGACCGTGAATCCCGAGCCGGACACACCGTGTCCTGCACGGCTCGAAGAGACCCTGCGTGCCATGCTCTCTAGAAAGAACATCTGCTCAACCGAGTTTGTCACCATCCAGTACGATCATACCGTGCAGGGTGGTCATGTGCTCGGGCCGGTACAGGGGAAGGGTCGGGTGCAGTCTATGGCAACGCTGACAAAGATTGTGCCCGGTTCGAAGAAGGCCGTTGGTCTCTCGCAGGCGCTCTTCCCCTCGTACTCCGAGATCGACCCGTACCGCATGGCCGGCGCCTGTATCGATACGGCCATCCGTGGTCTTGTTGCCATGGGTGTTCCCCCGGATGCGATTGCGATCCTCGATAACTTCTGCTGGTGTTCGTCCAACGATCCTGAACGTCTCGGGCAGCTGAAGCGTGCGGCGCTCGGGTGTTACGATACGGCAAAGGCGTTTGGCACCCCCTTCATCTCCGGAAAAGACAGCATGTTTAACGACTTCTCGGGGTTCGATGCAGATGGTAGTCCCGTGAAGATCTCCGTACCCCCCACCCTCCTAATATCATCCATCGGCGTCCACCCGGATGTAAAGAAGGCGGTCTCGCTGGATGCAAAGATCGCAGGCGATCTCGTGTACGTGATCGGGGCAACCCGGGAGGAGCTTGGCGGGTCGGAATACTTCCTGTATCTCGGGAGTGCCGGCAACACCGTGCCGGCGCTGGACGCGGTTGTGGCAAAGGAACGATATACCCGACTGGCCGGGGCAATTTCCCACGGGCTCGTGGCATCCGCCTGCCCGGTCGGGCGGGGCGGTCTTGGCATTGCTCTCGCCAAGGTTGCAGTCGCCGGCCGGCTCGGCATGGACCTCACGGTTCCCCTGCCGGAAGGAATGCGGCCGGACTACCACCTCTTCTCGGAGACGCTCTCCCGGTTTGTTGTCACCATCGCCCCGGATCACAAGCGGGCGTTTGAGCAGGCGCTTGGGCCGGACGCGGTGCTGCTAGGGCGGACCGGGGGAAGCAGGTTCCGGATCACGTGCCGGACCCTGGTGCTGGATGTCGGGATCGCCGAACTCGAAAAGGCTTACAAAGAGCCGTTTGGGAGGTACTGATCATGGCAACAGCGCACAGGAATTTCCGGAGACCCGTGGCGGCACCAAAAGCCACGGGGGTAAAGGAACCGATCCCGGAGAAAGCCCTGATCATGAGCGGCTACGGGATCAACTCCGAGATGGAGACGCAGGAAGCACTGGCCCGGGCCGGTATGCATGCCGACATCGTCCATATCAACGACCTGATCGCCGGAACCACACAGATGGCGGATTACCGCCTGCTCGTATTCCCGGGCGGCTTCTCGTACGGTGACGATACCGGGGCCGGCAATGCCTATGCCAACCGGGTCCGGAACAATCTCTGGGACGATCTGGAGGAGTTCCTTCGTGGGGACAACCTGGTGCTCGGGATCTGTAACGGGTTCCAGATCCTTGCAAATCTCGGGCTCGTCCCATCCTTTGACAAGACCTATGCCCGGGAGATCGCCCTGATGCCCAACCGGCTCGGCCGGCTGGAGTGCCGCTTCGTCACCCTGAAGCCTGCACACGAGAACCTCTGGACAAAAGGGATCGAGCGGCTGCACTGCCCGGTCTCGCACGGGGAAGGCAACTTCTCGTGTTCGTCAGAGACCCTCAAAACAATCAAACAGAAACAGATGGTGGCCTTCACGTACTGCAAGGATGACCTGAGCCCGGCAAACGGGGAGTACCCGTACAACCCGAACGGCTCGGTGGAGGACATCGCCGGGATCACCTCGGCAAACGGCCGGGTGCTCGGCCTGATGCCCCACCCCGAGCGGGCCATGGAATTCACCAATCTTTACGACTGGCCGCTCATCCGGGAACAGGCATTGCGCGAGGGACGGACGCTGCCCGACGAATCGCTCAATATGCGGATCTTCCACAATATCGTCTCTTACTTCTCGTAAACCGGTGTTTCTTTTACTTTTTGCCGACCGTGTAAAGAACAACGGCAAAGACGAAGATGATCCCGAGAACGAGCAGCGTGTCAAGCCCCTTGGGGAGCGGGAGATCGCCAACCTCGGTGGGAATGATCACCGGTGGAGGTGGTGTCTTCTCTTCGGGTCTGACGGTAAAATTAGCGAGGCCGGTTCCTGTTTTATTGGATTTGGTCCAGCCCACGGAGAACTCATAATTTCCCGCTTCAAGGCCCGGCTCATCCAGCGAGTAACTCCAAGTGTTCAGGCTGAGGCCGTACACGATCGGGAGATCCTTTGTAAGAAACGGTGTGCCTGTTCCGGCGTGCCGGAGTTCTGCCACAAGCGTGTTCTCGGTTCCCATGTTGGTGGTACCGGTGATGCGGACTGCCTGCCCTGATATGATATCGGGAAGGCGTGAACCGGATGCCGGGATGATCTCATTGAAGTGGATGGCGGGTTCCTCTACGAAGAAATAGTCCGGCAGGAAAGTATCGTCCACACCCTGCA
>Ga0265297_10005137_pt1 | contig 20423 bp, 19 predicted proteins | sample Munlanlwell13791_FD_192502 | JGI IMG/M metagenome (GOLD analysis project Ga0265297, IMG submission 192502) | Leachate microbial communities from a municipal landfill in Southern Ontario, Canada - Leachate well 137-91 | ecosystem: Engineered > Solid waste > Landfill > Unclassified | place...
GACCTTCAAACCGGAATTTCTCAACCGGTTGGATGAAGTTATTATTTTCAATTCGCTCCGGCCCAAGGACATCGCTTTAATCGTCGATATCCAGCTGGAACAAGTCAAAGAAAAGTTGGCTGAACGCCGGATTAAACTGACTGTCGATTCGTCTCTTAAAAAATATCTGATTGACAACGGTTTTGACCCGGAATACGGCGCCCGGCCGATCAAACGCCTGATTCAAAAAATTATTCTCGATAATCTGGCCGATAAAATTATTAAAGGCGATGTCAAAGATGGTCAAAAAATTAAACTCTCTTTTCGTCAACAAGCTGTGGAGGTCAGCGCTTCTTAAAGCTCTGGTTTTCGGGCTCGGTTTGTTCGGGGTTTATTTTTTTCATTTTTCCTTTTCGGCTTTCTTTTTTTTCGCGCTTTTACTGGTTTGGATTTATTTTTCCCAGCTGCCGGAACGGGGCCAGTTTGGGGTTTCTTTCCTGGTTTTAGTCGTGACGGCGCTCTCGTCCCTTGGTTTTCTCGCCGATAGTTTTTATCCGGCGATTCTGGTTTGCCTGATTTTCAGCTTCCTTTTTTATCTGCTTTTAGGGCTCACGGACCTTATCTTCGAAAATCGCCGGGCGGTTTATCTTTTCTTCAATACCTGCCTTTTTTTGGATGTTTTTTCCCTGTTTTTCGGCGCCGATAAATCAAAACATTATTTATTCATCAATGTTCTGCTTTTTCTGGCGGTTTACCTGCTTTTCGAGGAATGTTTCAATTTTTTCCGGTCGGCCAGTCATTCTGCGCCGTTGGTTGTCCATAACCAGCGTTTTATTTCCCTGGTCTTTTCTTTTCTGGTTCTGGAATTGTTTTGGGCCGTCAATCTTTTGCCCATCGGATTCATCAATTCGGCCCTGCTGCTGGCGCTCTTCGTTTTTTTGATGCGTGATTTCGTCCTGATTTATTTTTCCGGCCGCCTCAACCGGAGATTTTTCACCAATCATTTCATAATTTTCATAATTTTGGTTATTTTTATTTTTGCCAATTCGAAATGGAGTATTTAAGAAAAATTCCACTTAATTCCGCTTTCCATTTTCTATTTTTTACTTTATAATTAAGATGATGCCCAGAGATTTTTTTCAGCCCAAAAAACGCAAACAATCGGTTTTCGACATTATCCCGACTAAAAAATCGGAAAACGAAGCGAAATCGAAAAGAAAGGAAGCCGAAAAAAACATCGAAGTCGAACAGGAAACCGTGACGGTAGTCGAGGATTCCTATCAATATCAGGAAATTTCGGAATCGAGAAAATTTCCGCCAAAAATCAGGATCCGCCGGTGGCCTGTCGTTTTGATTATATCAATCGCCGTTTTAGCGGGCTTGTTTTATCTCGGTTTCAAAGTTTTGCCGCGACTGGAGGTCAAAGTCGCCGTCAGAAAATATCCGGCGGCTTTTAACGAAACCATCGATGTCAGCAAGAATTTCAATTACAGCCAGATTAACGCGAGCTCCAGCCCGATAAAGCTGCCGGCTGAATTATTTTCCGCCAGCGGCACCCTGCCGATGTCTTTTCCGGCGTCCGGCAAAGAAACGATTTCCGACAAAGCCAAGGGTAGAATCACCATTTATAACAGTTATAGTTCCGATTCTCAGGGCTTGGTGGCCAATACCCGTTTTCTGGCGCCCGATAATAAAATTTTTCATTTAATAAAGGCCGTCACCGTCCCGGGAGCCAAAATTCAGGAAGGTAAAATCATCCCGTCTTCGATTGAAGCCGATGTTATTGCCGACCAAGCCGGACCCGATTACAATATCGGACCGGTGGCTAAATTCACCATTCCCGGATTCAAAGGTTCTCCGAAATACGAAGGTTTTTACGCCAAATCCGACCAGTCAATGACCGGCGGTTATGTCGGCGAAGCGGCGGTTCCGACGGACAAAGACCTTAGCGACGCGAAAACCAAAATTAGGCAAACTCTCGAAGACAGCTTGAAGATAAACATTCTTTCCCAAATTCCCGCCGATTTCAAAATCATCGATGGTTCTTTCAAGTTTGAGGTTTTAAAGGAAACCATAGACAAGAAGGCGGACCAAAACGGCAATTTCAATATCGTCCTCCAGGCCCAGCTGAAAATCATAGCTTTCAAGGAAAAAGACCTGAAAGATATTTTAATCATAAAGTCGCTGTCTCAACTGGCCGCCGGGGATTACGATGCGGCGGACACCAGCATCGAATACGGAGTCCCGCGTCCGGATTTCAATAAAGGAGAAATGTCTTTTCCCGTGAAAGGCCAGATAATCTTCAAGAGAAAAATTGACCTCAATGAACTTCGCCGGCAGATTTCGGGCAAGAACGACCTTGCTCTCAAAACTTTCTTCCTTAATTTGCCCGACTTAATCGAGAAAGCCGAGTTTTCTTTCTGGCCGAGATACGTCAAAACGGCGCCCAATAATGTCGGCAAGATAAAAATCATCCTTCAATAGATTTAACTTTGATTCTGACCGAGAATGATTTTCAAGAACTGGCTGTCTTTCAGAAAATAGAGATTATTTTCTTTGTCAAAAGCAAAACCCTTGATATTTTCTCCTAAAACCCACCAGTTGGTCGGCGGCCGGCTGTCTATTTCGGCGGCTATGGCTTTATCGGGATAATTTATTATCAGGTGATTGAGAATCTGGGGCAGCCAGTCGAAATCAAGCGGTTGGCTGTTTAACGAAAGATTAAGTTTGATTTTTTCTCCCGCGGCTATTTTGAAATCCTGGTAATAATTTTCCAGGAAAATGACTTCGATTTCTCCGTTTTGGGCGAGCGCGGCTATTTTTTTGCCGTCGGGCGAAAACCTGAAATCCTTGATTTTCTCGTCAACCAGCTTCAATTCTTTCTGTGTCCGGTTATAAACAAATAAATTCCCTTTATTATCAAGAAGGGCGATCCGGATATTTGATTTTGAAAAAGAGATTTTTTCCGTTTCGTCCAGGAGTTTGAAGGGGATTTTTTCGATGACTTGCCGGGAATCCAGATTATAAATCTGAAGATTACTTTGCCGGTCGAAAAAGGCGATTTCGGAATTGCTGAGAGTCAGGGCTTTTACGGAAGTTAGGGTCAGGATTTCCAGGGAAAAATTCTGGCGGTCCAGAATATAGACGGCTTTTTGGGTAGTAATGACGGATTTTGAAGTATCGAAAGGATAGGAAACAATTTGGGTAACCGGAACTTCGCCGGGCATTTTCAGCTGTTTTTGTTTCAAAGAAAGGAATATTTTTCGTATTTCTTCCTTCTTGTTTTCGGTAAGCCAGAATTTTTCCGCTTCCTGCCGGCTGACCGTTTCGGCCGGGATTTCTTCGGGAAAAAGAAAAATTTTGCTGGCGCCGGAAATAAGACCGGCTTCAACCGCCAGATTTTTTTTCCAAGAGCCGAAATTATCCTTTGAAATTTCAATCTGATAAACGGCCGGCAGGAGTCCCTTAATCAGTTCGCTGCCGCTGCTGCCGAACATGTCGCGTTTCGGGCTGTAAGATTTGCCGTTGATTTTAATTTGGGCGTCGGCTGGCCAGACCTTCAAAAAAATGGCGCCGGTTTTCCTAAAAGTGAAAAAACCGTTAGCCGTCGGGTTAAGCGACCAGCCGAGAGAATAAAAGAGAAATCCGCCGGCCGTCAAGAGAAATCCCAGAATCAGGCCGTAAAGAATCAATTTTCTTGTTTTTTTAGTCATTTGTATTAGTATAAATTCATCATCAATTATTCATTATTCATCGTTTAAATTCAATGGAACATTTTTTAATCAAAGGCGGGCGTCCCTTAGCCGGGGAAATAGAAGTCAGCGGCTCCAAAAACGCTTTCCTGCCGGTTTTAGCCGCCGCTCTTTTAACGGATGAATCTTGCCGGATAGAAAACATTCCTTTGATTCAGGATGGAGAAAACGCCCTGGCTATTTTAGAAGGCCTGGGAGCGAAAATAACCCGACAGGGTAAAGGAGTTTTAATAAATTCATCCGGGTTGAATTCTTTCGCGCCGGCAGCGGAAATCGTCAGAAAATTCCGAGGTTCGATTTTGTTTGCCGGAGCACTCCTGGGAAGATGCGGGAAAGTGGTGATGCCTTATCCCGGCGGCGACATCATCGGCAGTCGGCCGCTTGATGTTCATTTGGAGGCGTTTAGGGCTTTGGGTGCCGACATCAGCGAAACTCCGGACCATTTTTTGAAAATTGAAGCTTCTAAATTGAAAGGAAATAAAATTGTTTTTTCCGAAATAAGCGTCACCGCCACTGAAAACGCCCTTTTGGCCGGCGTTTTGGCCGAGGGAGAAACCGTCATTAAGATGGCGGCTACCGAACCCCATGTCCAGGATTTGGCGGATTTTCTGAATGAAATGGGCGCCAAAATCGAAGGCGCGGGCACCAATATAATCCGCATCCGGGGCGTGAAAAAACTTCATGCCGCCGAGCACGTAATTATTCCGGATTCAGACGAAGCGATGAGTTTGGCGACTTTAGCGGCCGCCACCCGCAGCGATATTTTGATAAAAAAAATCGAGCCGGAATTCCTGGATTCGGGCCTGGAAAAATTAAAAGCGATGGCGGTCAATTTTGAATTGGGAAATGACTGGCTTCACATCAAAAAACCCATCGGGCTCTATCAGGCCTCGAAAATCCAGTCCGGTCTTTACCCAAAACTGATGACCGACCAGATTCCGCCTTTGGCGGTTCTGGCCACGCAGGCCTCGGGAGTCAGCTTGATTCACGAATGGATGTATGAGGGCCGTTTGGGCTATATCAACGAACTGATAAAAATGGGAGCGAATGCCGTTGCCCTTGACCCGCACCGGGCTTTGATTATTGGCCCCACGCCTTTGCGGGGCAATGAAGTGAAAGCTCTGGACGTGCGTTCGGGAATGACGATGATTATCGCGGCTTTGGTGGCGGAAGGGGAATCAACTTTAAACGAGGCGTTTCACATTGACCGCGGCTACGAAAAAATCGAGGAACGGCTCCAGAAACTGGGAGCGGATATCGTGAGAAAAGCTTAAAGAGAAAAACTATTTTCCGTTTTCCGAACGAGATTTTTATTTTTTGACAGAATCCATACACTGTGTTATATTGAAATAGCTTCCAGATGCTTCTGTAAAGCGATGCTCTTTAACTTTTATATATACACAAATCATCTGAAGGAGGTGCGAGTTGAGTTTAATTGATAGAATTTTCAGGAAATGGTTTGTTCCCGATAATCTGCCGATAGAGCAAGCGACGGCGATCTTCTGCCATACTTATGGCACGACAGCCGGGTTTACTCAATTGACTGGAATGAGCGGAATGGCGATGAAGAAAGCCATTGAGCTTTTCCTTAAAGGTAAGGCTCAATACCTTATTTTTCCCGTTACTTGGTTTGCAGAGAAGAACGAGAAAGAAATTAAACAGAAATTTCTTCAGAAAGCGGGAATTACCAAGAGTCATTGTTTTTTCGCAAGCGTAACCAGTACTTATGATGAAGTTGCTCAAGCTTCGAAAATTTTGGCGGATCTTAATATCAGATCAGGATCTGTTATCGTGGTTGCGGAACGTTATCACATGAGACGTTCGCTTAAAATATTCCATTCCTTCCTGTCTGAAATAAAATTTTACAATGTTTCAAGCGAATCAAAGTATTCCGACCCGGATATGCCGCCCGGCTTGGCGAATTTTATTCAATCCAGGCAAATCAGGTTCAAACTTGTTTCCATCGCATGGAATATCTTGTTTTATGTGCTTACTCCTCTTTTGGTGAAAAACGAGAGCGTTCTTTCCTTCAACAAGGAATAAGCGAACGCCAAAGCCCTTTCTTAATTTTAAGAAAGGGCTTTTTATTTTTTTGACATCTTATTCTTTTTATTTTATCCTGATTTTACAACGATGATAACTCGCAAATTAGGAATCGATTTAGGCACGACCAACACTCTGGTTTTCGTTCCGGGCAAGGGGCTCGTGATTAACGAACCCACGGTGGTGGCTTTAAGCAAGCCCTCAAACGCCGTGCTGGCGGTCGGCTTGGAAGCCAAAGAGATGGTCGGCCGCACTCCCGGCGACATCGTTACTTACCGGCCGTTAAAAGACGGCGTCATCGCCGAATATTATGTCACTAAGACGATGCTTCAGTATTTTATTTCCAAAGCCGTCGGCCGTTTCAATATTTTCAAACCCGAAGTCGTCATTTCGGTGGCCGCCGGCATCACTTCAACCGAAAAGCGGGCGGTGATGAACGCCGCGCGCGAAGCCGGCGCCAAGGAAGTTTATTTGGTTAAGGAGCCGCTTCTGGCCGCCTTGGGAGCCAATATCCCGATAAATTCTTCTTCGGGAAACATGATTATCAATCTGGGCGGGGGCACGACCGAAACCGCGGTTATATCTCTCGGCGGCATCGTGACCTGGGCCAGCCGGCGGGTGGCGGGCAATCATTTCGACCAGGCCATCACGGATTACATCAAGAAAAAATACGCTTTAGCCATCGGCGAGACCACCGCCGAAACCATTAAAATCGAAATCGGGTCCGCCCTCACCAACTCCAATAAATTAACCCTGCAGATCCGGGGCCGAGATTTGATTACCGGCCTGCCCAAAGATTTGAATATCAATTCCAACGAAATCGTTGAAGCCATCAATCCTCATCTTGATAATATTATCGATTCGGTGCAGTCGGTTTTCAATGAAACCCCGCCGGAATTGGTGGCCGACATCATGGAAAAAGGGATTATTGTTTCCGGGGGAACGGCTCAGCTCCGGAACATAGATGAATTTTTCCGGAGAAACCTGGGCGTGGCCGCCTATGTGGCCGAAGACCCGTTTTATTGCGTGGCCAAAGGAACATCGGTGATTCTTGAGCACCTGGATATTTATAAAAGAACGCTGCTTTCCAAACTTTAATGCTTTACGGTCTGGAAGATAAAATCGAGTTATTCAAAAGATTAATCAAGGAAAATAATTTACGGCAGTCCTATTTGTTTTTTGGCGAACCGCAAATCGGCAAATTCACCTTTGCCAGCGCCCTGGTGAATTTTTTGGAAAACGGCGAATTTGTTTTGCCGGCAGGCAGGCCTTTGATTGACGCCAAAATTTTTACGCCCGACGAATCCGGCTCCATCGGCATTGACACGGTTCGGGAACTCAAAAAATTCCTTTATCAGCGGCCCATTGCTTCTTCTTACCGGAGCGCGATTTTTGATTCGGCTGATTCTTTGACTCCCGAGGCCCAGAATTCTTTATTGAAAATCATCGAGGAGCCGCCTCAGTTTTCCTTGATTATTTTTATCGCCACCGATGCCTCGGCTTTCCCCCCGACTCTGGCTTCAAGGTTCGTAAAAGTTTATTTTCCCCGGCTCAAGCAAAAATCGATTGAAAAATATTTGAAAGAAAAATTGAAGGTTGATTCGGCTCAGGCGGCCTTGACGGCCAAACAATCATTTGGCAGAATTGGGCGAGCAATCCAATCGCTTCAGCCGCCGTCTTCAAAAACCGATTTCGAGCCGGAATCCCTTTCGAAATACCTGGAAGGAATTATTTTGTCTTTGAGAAAAAATCTTTTGAAAAATTCATCAAAGCTAAGCTGGCTTTTGGAACGCGAGGAATTAGTGAAAAGATACAATATAAATCCAAAACTTCAATATAAAGCGATTCAGCAAAAAATCTAGAGAATGAACAAAGCTTTTCCTTTAATTATCTGGGTAATGGCCCTGGGAGTTTCTTTATACGCTTTTCCCCAATTTGCGTCTTATTTCGGTTTTAACTCGGTTAACCAAGCCCGGCTTTCGCCGGTGGTTTTTTTATCCGAAGACAACGGCCAAACATTCAGCGAAACTTACTGGGGCGGCGCTACGACGCCGACGGTTTATGATTTTGAAGTTGACGGTCAAAACCCTTCTTTTGTTTATGCCGCCACCAACCAGGGTTTTTTCATGAGCCGCGATGACGGGGCTCATTGGCATCCCTATTCCGACCTCGAGGGTCAGTTGTCCAAAGCTGTCGTCTATCAGGTTCAGAAAGCCGGCGGCAAAGCGGACAAGTATTTTATTTCTCTTTTTAAAAACGGCCAAGGGGGAATTTATGAAACCGATGACCGCTTTTTCACCCTGAAAAAAATTCTTGACACCAAAGAAGCGGCGGCTTACAAACTGACTTTTTCCGGCGGTAATCTTTATCTGGGGCTTTCCGACGGCCGGCTAATCAGCTATTCCTTAAGCGATTCAGGCTTCAGATTATTGGCCGCCCTGGGAACGCCGATAACCGACGTGTTCGTGGAGGGTTCCGCCACCGTTTATGCGGCCACCAGGTCCAAACAAGTTTGGAAAGGCAATGTTTCCGGAGGCGATTTTGCCGTTTTGTCCGAAGCCCAGCCCAGCCAGTCGGCTTACACTTCTTCTTTGCTCGGGGCCGACCTGACGACGATTGTCGCCAAAAATCCGATTAAAACAATTTTACCGGACAGCCAGGGCAGGGTTTACTTGGCCGCGGCCGACAAGCTTTACCGCAGCGTTAATGCCGGCAGGAATTGGCAGTTGCTTTTGGACGCCGGCGGCCGCCAGATTTCCTCCATTAATCTGGGCAGCGGCGGCCGGATAATGGTAGGCACCGGAGACAGAAATAGTTTATAATCAGACCAATGACGGGAATCCTGGAAAAATTCAAAAAAGAAACCTTTTTATTAATCGAAAATTTCAAAAAAGAAATAATCGGCATCAGGGGCAACCGGCCGAGTCCGGCTCTGGTGGAAAATCTGAAAGTCGATTATTTCGGCCAAACTCTTTTGATAAAACAGCTGGGTTCCATCAGCGTCGTCCCGCCGCGGGAAATTGACGTTAACGTTTGGGACAAAAACGCCATCCCCGGCGTTGTCAAAGCTATCGAAACTACGGGTCTTTCGGCTAATTACACGGATAAGCTTATCCGGATTAATTTGCCGCCTTTGTCCGAGGAACGGCGCCAGGAACTGATAAAAGCCGTGAAAAAAATTGGGGAAACTTTCAAAATCCAACTAAGGGCTCATCGCGACGAAAGCAACAAGGAAATCGGGCAGTCGTTTGACGCCAAAGAAATAAGCGAAGACCAGAAATTCAAACTCAAAGAAGAAATCCAGAAAAACGTTGATTCGGTCAACCAGGAAATAGAAAACATCCTGGGCAAAAAAATCAAGGAACTGGAAGAAATATAATTTCATGGAAATTCTTTTAGCCATAATTTTTCTTTCGATAATTCTGTTTGCCCACGAGCTGGGGCATTTTTTACTGGCTAAAATCTGCAAAGTGCCGGTGGAAGAATTCGGCTTCGGTTTTCCGCCGAGAATCTGGGCTAAAAAAATCGGCGAAACCGAATACAGCTTTAATTGGCTGCCTTTCGGCGGTTTCAATAAAATCAATGAGGAGAGTTTTGACCGTCAGCCCGCCGGCCGCCGGATGCTGATTTTGGCAGGCGGCGTCCTGATTAACGTCATTTTGGGCTGGGTGTTTTTTGTTTTGGTTTTCATAATGGGCAGCAATTCCCTGGTCTTAATAGCCGACGTCGCCCCGGGTTCGCCGGCGGCTTCAGCCGGGCTTCAGAAAAACGACGAAGTTCTTTCGGTTATGTATCAAAACGAAGTTCTTAACGCTCCTTTTTCGAGCCAAGATTTTATTGATTTTGTCGGCCGCTACAAAGGAAAAACTTTTACCTTGAAAATAAATCGCGAAGGACAGAATATGGATATTTCGGTGGGCAGCCGTGTTAATCCGCCGGCTGACGAGGGCTCGATGGGTGTGGTCATTATTGACGCCGGCGCCGCGGCTCTGCCTTTTTTCAAAAGTTTGTCGGAAGCGGCCAAATACACCGGCCAGGTCATCGGCCTGAGTTTTTACAGTTTGTATTGGCTGGTGAGAAATATTTTTTCAAAACCGGAACTTCTTGGCGCTTTGACCGGCCCGGTGGGCGCCGTGGCTTTGGCGGCTCAGGTCGGGAAAATCGGTTTCAGTTATCTCTTGCAGATTATGGCTTTCATTTCCCTGGGTTTCGCGGCGTTCAACATTCTTCCTTTTCCGGGGCTGGACGGCGGCCACGTGCTTTTCGTTTTAATTGAAAAAATAAAAGGTTCGCCGGTTCCGGCCAAAATAAGAAACTCAATCAACACTTTCGGTTTCGGATTTTTGCTGCTTTTGATGGTTTTTATAATGTTTAAGGATATCAAGAATCTGCTTTAGCTTTTGTTAAGTCGGTTAATAATTGGAAAATCGCCAAGCCGGCGCCTGCCTACCGGCAGGCAGGGTTTTTTGATAGAATACAAAAAGCAGGAAATCTTATATAATAAAATTTCGATGCTTCAATCAAAATACTTTTTCAGAACCCAGAAAGAATTTCCCAAAGACGAAACCAGCTTGAACGCGCGGCTTTTAATCCGGGCGAACTTCATCGATAAATTGATGGCCGGCGTTTATTCTTTTCTGCCTTTGGGCTGGCGGGTCCACAAGAAAATCGAAAACATCATCCGCGAAGAAATAAACGCCATTGGCGGACAGGAGCTTTTTCTGCCGGCGCTTCAGCCTAAAACCATCTGGGAGAAATCCGGCCGCTGGGACAAAATGGAGCCGCCGCTTTTCAAATTTCAGGACCAGCACGAAAAAGACCTGGCGCTCGGCTCCACTCACGAAGAGGTTATCACCGATTTAGCGGCCCGGTTTATCAATTCCTATAAGGATTTGCCTTTATATCTTTATCAGATTCAGAATAAATTCCGCAATGAAATCCGTTCCACCGGCGGCTTACTCCGGGTCAGGGAATTTTTAATGAAGGATTTGTATTCTTTCCATTCTTCTCCGGAAGACCTGGATGTTTATTATTGGAAAGTAATCGGCGCTTACAAAAAGATTTTCAACCGCTGCGGTTTTGACGCTAAAATAGTTGAGGCCTCCTCGGGAGCAATCGGCGGCGATGTTTCCAATGAATTTATGATGCTTTGTGAAACCGGCGAAGACAGGATTTTTTATTGTTCGGAGTGCGACTGGGCGGTTAATGAGGAAAAATTGGACAAAAAAACCCTGGAAAAATGCCCCAAATGCGGCGGCAAAATTTCAAGCGGCCGGGCCATTGAAAACGGCCATGTCTTCAAGCTGGGAACCAAATATTCGGAAAAACTGGGCGCTTATTTCGTGGATAAAGACGGCAGCCGGAAACCGGTTATCATGGGTTGCTACGGCATAGGGCTCGGCCGGCTGATGGCTTCGGCGGTTGAAGCCCATAACGACGCCAAGGGCATTATTTGGCCCGAGGAAATCGCTCCGTTTGACGTTCATCTTTTGGAAATCGGTGAGCCCAAGAAATCTCTCCGGGATTTCGCCGAAGAAATTCATCAGGGTTTGGAAAAAGCCGGTTTTGAAGTATTATATGATGACCGCGAGGGAGTTTCGGCCGGCGAAAAATTCACCGACGCCGACCTTATCGGCATTCCCCGGCGTTTGGTGGTAAGCGAGAAAACCTTAGCCGGCAAAAAAGTGGAAATCAAAAGAAGGGATGAAAAAGAAATCGAGCTTTTGACTTTAGAGCAAATTATTAAGAAAATAAAAAAATAAGATGACTTTGGGAATTTTCCAAAAAAATATCGGCATTGATTTGGGCACGGCCAATACCAGGATCTATTTGGCCAACAAAGGCATCGTTTTAAACGAGCCGTCCATCGTTGCTTTCAATAACCGGACCAACCGGGTGATTGCCGTTGGCGAGTCGGCCCGGAAAATGTTTTCCCGGACGCCCGTTCATATCAGCGCCGTCAAGCCGTTGGTCAACAGCGTTATTTCCGATTTCGACATTACCCAGGAAATGATCAGCCAGTTTCTGAAAAAAAATACGCCCTGGTCTTTGGCCACCAGAATCATCGCCAGTATCCCCACTAATTTAACGGAGGTGGAACAGAAATCCGTGGAGGATATTTTCAAAAATGCCGGAGCCAGCAGCGTTTTTTTGGTGCCCCAGCCGGTGGCGGCGGCTTTGGGGTCGCGTCTTGAAATCAACGAACCCACTGCCCGTTTGATGGTGGACATCGGCGCTGGCGTGACCGGCGTGGCGATTCTTTCGATGAACGGCTTGGTGGTTTCCGAGCGTTTGAAAGTGGCCGGCGATCAGTTTAATGAGGAGATTATAAAATTCGTTCGCGATGAATTTAAACTGATTATCGGGGAGCCGACGGCCGAAGAAATAAAGCTTGGCGCGGGTTCAGCCGTGCCCCAGTCGGAACGGCTGGAAGTGGTGGCGCGCGGCCGGGATATCTCAAGCGGTTTGCCAAAAGAAATCGTGATCAAAGACAGCCAAATCAGAACCGCTCTTAATCGTTCTTTGCGGAGTATAGCGGAAACGGTCAAAAAAGTGATTGAAACGGCGCCGGCGGAACTGGTGGGGGATATTTACAAAAACGGCATTTATCTTTGCGGCGGCGGCAGTTTATTGAGGGGAATTGACGAGTTTTTCCGGAAAGAAATCGCGGTTAATGTCCAGACGGTGGACGACCCTTTAAATTGCTTGGTTCGCGGCACGGGCTTGATTGCGGAAAACTTTGAAAAATACAAAGATCTGCTGTTTTCATAATTAATGGCCAAAAAATATATTATATTCTTCTTGCTTCTGGCAGTTTTATTTTTGATTTTTTTCTTTCAGAAAAATATTTTTCTTGGTTTGGACAAAATCCGGCTGTCTAACCAGGCCTTAACCGATTTGCGTTTGGAAAATCAGGGTTTGCGGCAGGAGGTCGACGATTTAAAAATTAAGTTGAATCTTGAGTCCCAGCCGTATCTCACGGCCCGGGTTTATTCGCGTTATCCTTTTGACGATAATCAGACGCTGATTATCGATGTCGGTTCCAAAGACGGCGTTGAGGTCGGCTGGCCGGTTTTAGCCGCCGAAAACTATCTTTTGGGCAAAATTATAAAAGTGAGAGCCGATGTCAGCGAAGTCCGGACGATTTTTTCACCCGATTGGAAAAACGAGGTCAAAATCGGACAGGCAGGCATTGAAGCGGTTTTGGTCGGCGGTCGTCAGCCGACTTTGGAGCTTATCCCGGCTGACGCCGGAATAAATCCCGGCGATGAAGTGATAAACGCTTCTCCGGATTTGCCCCTGGGTCTTTTCGTGGGCAAGATATCGGAAATCATTCCCCAGCCCGCCGCTTCTTTAAAACAGGCCAAATTAAGAATCGATTACGACCCGAATAAACTGGAAAAAGTATTCATCATATCCGGTTATGAAGGAATCAATTAAAATATTGGTTTGGGCTTTTTTTGTTATTCTGGCTTTTATTTTTCAAGTCAATCATTTTTTCGCCTTAAAGGGGATTAATCCCAATTTGATTCTTCTGGTTATTATTCTGGCCGCAGTTTTGGAAAAGAAAATTTTCGGATTTTTGTCTTTGATTTCAATGGTGATTTTGTTGTCGTTTGTTTTTCTGCCTTTTTGGCCGAAAGAAATTTTTATTGCGGCGGGTTTGGGGCTGGCGTTTTTTCTGTTGAAAAAGTTCCTGACCGGCAGTGTTTTTTTTGATTCTTTGATTCTGATTTTTTCGGGAACTTTAATATTCTATCTGATAGTCAATTTTCATTATCTGGTTTCCAGCCCGATAGCCGTAATTGCGGAGTTGCCTTATAATATGACCCTGGGAATCGCGGCGATTTTTGCGATTAAGAATTTTCTCCATGAAAAAGAAAACCGAATTAAATCTTGAGGATATTTTGACCGATAGGGCGGCGGTCAATGATTTATTGGAAGTGCCGGTCAAGCCCGTTGTTTTCAGAATTTGTTTTTGGGTTATTGTTGCGGCGGTTTTAGCCGGCGCCAGCCGTCTTTTTTCCCTGAATATTTTCAAGGCGGAATTTTACGAGCGGCGCGCTTCGGCCAATATCAGCGAGGTTGACGTCCAAAAATCCGAACGGGGGATAATTTTTGACCGCTACGACAAACCTTTAGTCAAAAACAAACCGGTTTTTAACGCGATTTTGGTGCCTTCGCAGCTGCCGCAAGGCGGAACGGAACAAGAAGCGGCCTTAAACGAAATCGCCGGGATTTTGGATTTAACGCCCGAGGCCTTGGGTAAAATTTTTGAGGAATCCGATTTGGAATTCACCAACCGGATTTTATTAGCCAGTGGTTTGTCTCAAAACGAGGCCGTGGCCTTGAAAGGCGCCAACTTGGCCGGATTGCAGATTGAAAACGACTGGCAAAGGGATTATCAGAATTCGGAAGCTTTCAGTCATTTATTGGGTTATGTCGGCTTGGCCACCAAAAACGACATTATCGCCAACCCCGATTTGGTAAGCGATGATTTGGTGGGTAAAAGCGGTTTGGAGGCCTATTATGATGATTTATTAAGGGGTAAAGACGGCACGATAACCAGTTTTAAAAACGCCCAAGGAAAAATTCTGACCGAAAATTTAACCAAACAATCGGAACCCGGTCAGCCGCTTAAAACTTTTATCGACGCCGATTTCCAGAATTATTTTTTCAATCGTTTAAAACAAGGCCTCAATGAATTGGGCCGGGATATCGGGGTGGGGATAGCCATTAATCCGGAAAACGGCGAAATTCTGGCCATGGTCAGCGTGCCGGGATTCGACGCCAATCATATAGCCGATTTTTTAAATCAGCCGAATCAGCCGTTTTTCAACCGGGCTATCGCCGGGCTTTATTCTCCGGGTTCAACCATCAAGCCCCTCGTGGCCGCCGCCGCCCTCAATGAAAACATCATTGACACCAAAAAAGAAATTTTTTCCGCCGGCTATATCGAAATTCCCAATCCTTATCATCCCGAACAGCCGAGTATCTTTATGGATTGGAAAGCGAACGGCTGGGTAGATTTTTATTCGGCGCTGGCACGTTCCTGCAATATTTATTTTTATGCTTTGGGCGGCGGCTTGGACGACGTTAAAGGTTTGGGCATCAGCAAACTCCGCGATTATTGGCAGCGTTTCGGTTTGGATGCCAAAACCGGAGTGGACTTGGTTGGTGAAAAAACGGGAATTTTACCCGCTCCTTCTTCCGATTGGCGGCTGGGCGACACTTATAACGTAAGCATCGGCCAGGGCGATCTTTTAATCACCCCTTTGCAGTTAATCAACTACATCGCGGCTATCGCCAATGGCGGTAAAATATACAAACCCCGGATAGCCCTGGCTGAACTTGAAACAATCAAAGACATCGGTTATTTAAAAGCGGCTCTTTCCGAGGCGGAAAAAGGGATGGTTGACGCCACTCAAAAGCCATACGGCACGGCCTACCTTTTAAACGACCTGCCATTAGTGGTGGCGGCTAAAACCGGAACTGCCCAGATTAATTTCAATACCAAAGTCAACGCCTTTTTTGTCGGTTATGGCCCGGTGCCCAACCCCAAAATAGCCGTTTTGGTTCTGGTGGAAAACGCCCGGGAAGGCAGCCTGAATGTCGTTCCTATAGCCAAGGATGTTTTTAGATGGTATTATGAAAACCGAATTATTAAATAAATTTTATTATGACCAGAGTTTTTTTAACTAAAGAACGGTTGGCGGAATTAAAAAAAGAATTAGCCGATTTGAAAACCAACGCCCGGAGAGAAATAGCCGAGCGGCTTAAACAAGCCAAAGAAATGGGCGATCTTTCGGAAAACTCGGAATTCATCAGCGCCCGCGAAGACCAGGTATTGCTGGAGCACCGGATCGGCCAGCTGGAAGAAATGACCCGCGAAGCGGCTTTAATTCACAAACCTAACCAAAACGAGGTGATTAAAATCGGTTCCACCATTAAAGTTCAGAAGGGCAACCGGTTTTTTACCTATACCATCGTTGGCCCCGAAGACAGCAAACCGAACAAAGGTTTGATCTCCAATGAATCGCCTTTGGGTAAGGCGTTTTTGGGGAAAAAGTCGGATGACCTGGTGAAGGCGCAGACCCCGGTTGGGCTGGCCGAATACAGAATCATAAAAATTGAGTAGTCAGTTATGCTTAAAGACATTATTGCCGAACGGCAAAAAAAAATAGCCAAATTAAGGAGTAAAAAAATCAATCCCTATCCCGCTTCGGCGAAACGGACGGCTTTGGTTGCTGAAGTTTTGGGAAATTTCAATCGCTGGGAAAAAAGCGGAAAGGCCTTGTTTTTGGTTGGCCGGCTCCGGGCCTGGCGCGACCAGGGCGGAATAATTTTTGCCGACTTGGAAGATGAAACCGGGCGGCTGCAGCTGGTTTTTAACGAAAAAAAGACCAAACAATTCGGGCTCATCAAAGAAACTTTTGATACCGGCGATTTCGTCGAGGTTTCGGGTAAACTTTTCAAAACCAAAAGAGGGGCGAAAAGCCTGGCGGTGGGTTCAGCCCGGATTGCCGGGAAAAGCTTAAGGCCCTTGCCGACCGAATGGTTCGGTCTTAAAGACACCGAGGAGCGTTTCCGGCGCCGCTATCTTGATTTGCTTTTGAATCCCGAGGTTAAAGCCCGCCTGGAGAAACGTTCGCAAATAATCGGTGAACTTCGCAGATTATTTTGGGCCGAAGGGTTTCTGGAGGTGGAAACGCCGATGCTCCAGCCGATGCCCGGTGGCGCCAAAGCCAGGCCTTTTAAAACTCATTGGGAAGCCTTAGACGAGGAAGTTTATTTGAGAATCGCCCCGGAATTGTATCTTAAAAGATTGCTGGTCGGCGGCTTCGAGAAAATTTTTGAAATCGGCAAAAGTTTCCGCAACGAAGGAATTGATCACGAACATTATCCGGAATTTACCATGCTCGAGCTTTACTGGGCTTACCAGGATTACCGTTCTTTGATGAAATTCACCCAGAAAACTTTGTTGAAGCTGGTTAAAAATCTGAAATTGAAATCAACGGCTTTCAATCATAAATGGCAGACCTATACTTTTGACGAAATTTTGAAAAAATTCATCAAAAAATCTTCGAAACGGAACCTTGCGAATTTGAGTCCCGACGAGGCGGCTGAATTGTTCAAAAAAGAAATCTGCCCCAAAATCGTCGAGCCCACTTTTATCATCGATTACCCCGTGGCTATTTCGCCTTTGGCCAAGAGTTCTCCGGAAAATCCGCATTTGGTTGAGAGATTCCAGTTGGTGGTTAACGGCTGGGAATTGATTAACGGCTATTCGGAACTGAATAATGCCGAGGAGCAGCGCCGCCGTCTGGAAGCGCAGGAGAAAAAATATCTCGCCGGCGACCAGGAATTGTCGCGGGTGGACCAGGATTTTCTTGAGGCCTTGGAATACGGCATGCCGCCGGCCGCCGGCTTGGGCATAGGAATTGACAGGTTAGTGGCTATTCTCACGGAAAGTCATAGTATTAGGGAAATAATCAGCTTCCCGATGCTTAAAGGGAAATAGTTTTAATTATATGTTAGACGTCAAATTTATCCGGGATAATCCGGAATTGGTCAAAAAAGGAATTGCCGAAAAAAAAGCCGACCCCAAACTGGTGGATTCTTTTTTGCGGCTGGACGAGGATTGGCGGATTAAAGTCGCGGCCATCGACGAGCTGCGCTCGGAGCATAATTTGAATAATACGGAACTGGCTAAACACCGGACTGATGATTTGATTTCCAAAGCGGAAATTCTGAAAAAACAATTATCCAAACTGGAAGAAGAAAAAAAAGACTTGGAAGAACGCCGCCAGGTCCGGCTGAATCTGATACCCAACCTGCCCGACGCCGACGTTCCTTCGGGAAAAAACGAGACCGAAAATCAGGTGATGAAAGAAGTCGGCAAAAAACCGGAATTTGATTTTGAAGCCCAGGATTACCTTTCTTTGGCGGAAAAACTCGGCATCATCGATGTCAAGCGGGCCGCCAAAGTTTCCGGCAGCCGTTTCGGCTATCTTTTGGGCACGGCTGCCCTTCTGGAATTCGCCCTGATTAATTTCGCGATGAAACGCCTGCTTGACGAGGATTTTCTTTCCAAAATAATCAAGAAAAATAACCTTAAAGTTTCCAGCCGGCCGTTTATTCCGGTTATTCCGCCGGTTTTAATCAACCGTAAATCAATGTGGGGGATGGGTTATTTGGACCAGGGCGCCGATGAAATTTATCATTTTGAAAAGGACGGACTTTATCTGGTTGGCACTTCCGAGCAGTCGCTTGGAACGATGCACCAGGATGAAAATTTCAAAGAAGAGGAACTACCCAAACGTTATGTCGGATTTTCCACCTGTTTCCGCCGCGAAGCCGGTTCTTACGGCAAAGACACCAAAGGCATCCTGCGGGTTCACCAATTCGACAAGCTGGAAATGTTCAGCTTTACTGTTCCCGAAACTTCCAAAGAAGAGCATAAATTTTTCCTGGCAATCGAAGAAGCCCTGATGCAGGAATTGGAAATTCCTTACCGGGTAATGAATATTTGCACCGGAGACTTAGGCGCTCCGGCGGCGTCAAAATTCGACATTGAGGCGTGGTTTCCGGGCGAAAATCTTTACCGGGAAACCCATTCCACTTCGAACTGCACCGACTACCAGGCAAGGAGATTAAATATCAAATATGAACTAAAAGCTAAAATCTCAAACCTAAAAGCTGATTACGTTCACACGGTCAACGGCACGGTTTTTTCCCAGCGGCCTATCCTTGCCATAATCGAAAATTATCAAACCAAGGAAGGCGCGATAAACATTCCCAAGGTTTTAAGTTCTTATTTTGAGAAGTTAAAATAGGGCTTGTTGATGAGACCGCGATGAGTGTCGGGGCGACGTACAGATTCTAAAAGACAAATTCATAAAATAGGAGGAATATCTGGGAAAGAAAATTTTCTCTCTTCATTTATAATCTGTTAAAAACAAAAATCTATTGATCCTTATTTTATGCCATTTTAAGGGCAGGATATAGCGGTTGATCTCCAAGTTCCGCCATTGGCGGCTTGATACTTCCAGCATGTGCCGTCCGGAGACCGCATGATAATCCCGTAATTTAGGTCGTTGATGTAGATGTCGCCTTGATGTACGACAAGTTTGACAGTGGGATTTGACATTCCGATGCCGACGTTGCCGTTTCCTTTAATATAAAATTTATAGTCGCCTCCGGTTTGCACAGCGAAAGATTGTTCTCCTGGACCAACGGTTTTCACCAAAAGACCTGAACCGCCGCTATTTGTATTTTCAATTTGTCCTGCCCAGCTTGTTTCAGGGTCAATAACATGCAACGCGCCAGTGGGGTTGTCTGTCCCAATACCAACTTTACCGGTATTCCTTATAACAAAGAATGATGTGTTCGGATTTGAAACGCCGTAGAATTTGAGATAATTCCCGCCGGCATTATTCGTAATGGCGAAACCATCTACTGAACCGCCCACGCCGCCAAATGCCAGTGTGCCGGTAGTTCCTCCAGTCGCTCCAACACTCCCCAAGTTTAGGGTACTGGTGAAAAGTCCACTACCGCTTACTTGCAGTTTTGTTCCTGGATTCGTCATCCCGATGCCAACCTTTCCAGCAGAATCAATATATAGGGAACTGGCCGGAGCCCCGGAGCCAACACCGATAATACCGCCTCCAGTCGTCGGATTCCCCGAAGGGTTGTTGAAAGCCATAACTATGGCCCCGACCGAAAGGCCGATTATCAAAGCGGAACCAAGTTTGAAGAAGAACTTTAGAAACTTAGATTTTATTATCTTGTTGTCCATTTGCTGAATTTAAAGATTAATCAGAACCCAACCTTGATAAAAATTCAATTAACACCTTAATTTTATTAAGGCGCAAACTCCATAAGAATAATATTTGACGTCGAATGAGAAGCGTAAGCTGTCGTATTGTCGGGGTCATTTACGCTTCTGTTAACGACAGTAGTCGCTCCTTCAGTATAGCTTTGCAAACTGTAAGTTTGCGCCGAAGTTGACCCAGGGGAATCATAGTACATAAAAGATAACGCAGCTGCATGATTGCCGTCACCAGCAAAAGGATTAGCGAAGCCAAAAGTACCCCTAATTCTACTTCCGGCCGCATCGGCTGTCATCCCGGGAACTGTTGAGCCGTTTCTCAATATTCTGATCGTGCCACCATTCAGATTGGCATATTTACCAAGATTGACATATATCAAGATTTTATTATTGGTAGAAGAAGGTGTAATTGTCGCAGACATGCCTGGAATATCAAACCAGTAATTAGAACCTCCGCCAGACCAGGTATCTGTTTTATTGACTTGAACAACCTGTATTATTCCTTTAGGAGGAAGACTTGTTAAATTCGCCCCGCTCCCGTAATAAGCCGTGGCATTGACGTTGCCGTTGACGTCCAAGGCGTAGCTGCCGGGGGTCTTGCCGATGCCGACGTTAGTCCCATCATTATAGATAATACTATTAGCTACCCAAGTAGTGCCATTATTTCTTAAGGTTTGACCAGTAGTGCCCGAAGGAAGAGCGGTAATCCCAGTTAAATTCGCCCCGCTCCCGTAATAAGCCGTGGCGTTGACGTTGCCGTTGACGTCCAAGGCGTAGCTGCCGGGAGTTTTCCCGATGCCGACGCTTCCCCCTCCCGC
>Ga0265297_10005138_pt1 | contig 20419 bp, 19 predicted proteins | sample Munlanlwell13791_FD_192502 | JGI IMG/M metagenome (GOLD analysis project Ga0265297, IMG submission 192502) | Leachate microbial communities from a municipal landfill in Southern Ontario, Canada - Leachate well 137-91 | ecosystem: Engineered > Solid waste > Landfill > Unclassified | place...
AACGCGGGGGGGCGAAGGCGGAACCTGACACGGATATCGACGCCGGCGCGCCGACCATAGCCGATCTCAAGGATCGCTTCGCGGCCTTTCTCATAGACGCGAGTCTCCTCTACGTCATCTACTGGCTATTCTCGATCCCATTCAGGCTCATCGCCATCGGGAGCGCCGCCGGCCCCGTGCCTGCCGTCGGCCTCAACGGACTCATCTTCCACGGCATCTTCCTGTTCATAGCGCTCCTGTGGTTCGTCATCTTCGAATTCGCGTTCGGCGGGAGCATAGGAAAGCTGGCCTGCCACCTGACCGTCAGGAAGAGCGACGGCTCGCCCCTGACAATCGGTTCGGCCATACTGAGAACACTTTTACTCCCCCTGGATCTTCTGCTCTCTCCCATACTGATCCCGATCGCATGCATGGAATGGACCCAATGGCATCGCAGGCTCGGAGACATGGCGGCAGGCACCCTCGTCATACGCACGTTCGCGAGACCGCCCCGCCGTTTCGCACTCTCCATGGACCTCTTGGCGAGCACCAGCCGCCGCGCCATCGCGTTCGCGATCGACCTCGTGTTCCTCGGCGCCCTCGTCTTCGGGTACGCGCTCCTGCTCTCGCCGCGCCAGCCCATCATGAGCATGATCCTCGTCGTTCTCGCCCCTCATATTGTATTGGCCTATTTCACCCTGCCGGAGTGGCTCGTCCATACCTCCGTAGGCAAATGGATCATGGGGCTGATGGTCTGCCACGAGGATGGCACAGTCGCTTCGCTATCGACGGCCGTGGTGAGAAATGTCTGGCTGCCCTTCGACATCACCCCATGGGGCTTTTTCACGAGTCTCATGAACGTGAGGAAACAGAGGCCGGGCGACGCAGCCGCAGGCTCACTCGTGGTGAAGGCGTCCCGCGAATGGCACGGAGCCATCGCGCTCTGCATTATGGTCCTTATGACGGCCGTCTTCATCTATGCCGGCCTTATGAATCGTCAGAGCTTTCTGCACGCCGATTTCGAGGTGAACTTTCTGCCGGCCATAGACATCAGGAGCGGCGCACAGACCGTGGAAGAAGTAAGAGACGCAAGCTTCGGAATGAAGGACTTCGCGTTCGCCGCCGGCAACGCGACCGCCATCAGGAAACCCTCCATATTCCAGCCCGGCGAGGCACTCTTCATGGTCTTCAGCGTCGGCGGATACAAGGTCGTCGAAGGCGAAGTCTGGATACAGGAGGATGTGGACATCCGCTATCCTGACGGATCGCTCGGGCTCAAATTGGAGAACATAAACGACGTCAAGCAGAAGACCGACAAAGGAGGGTTGATACGCTTTGAAAACAACGTGGCGCTCCCCGACAGTTCGCTCCCCGGCCGATACACTGTGACGATAACCCTGAGGGATAAGAATGCGAAGCGCGAGATCAAGGAACAGCGCTTCTTCTATATCACACCCCCCGAGGGGGCCGGACCGGCTCAGCCGCCTGCAGCCGCCCCGCAGCCCGGCACGATGGAAGAAGAAAAACCTATACCACAACCATCTGATATCGCAGAATAATTCGCTGTTTTTATCGCTTTTATAACTGGAAGCAACTTCGGGTGTCTGCTTGTCCGATAATAGTATTGAGGACTTTTGTGCCTCTTTGCTCTTACATTATAATGGGTGTACAGGGAATATGACCGTACCAGTCAAAGACAAAGGCCTTATCGAGCGATTCAGCCGCTTCGTCGAACAGGGCAAGGCCAAGGCCCACGATAGCCAGGAATTCAAGAAGCGCCTGGATAAGATCGCAAAGAGCAACGATGAGAAGCCTAAGAACACGGCAAACACCGAGAAAAACCCTTCACATCCTGTCAAAAAAACCATGGGCGCAAGGAGACACCAGCCCCCGCAACGCCTTGCATCTGCAGGTCATATCACCATGAAACACGCCGAGCGCCTTGCCAAACTCGCGCCCTTCATAGAGCAGGCTGCAAGGCGTCACAACGTGCCTGTCGAGCTCATCTGCGGAGTCATAATCCAGGAATCAGGCGGCAATCCCAAGGCAGTATCCCACGCAGGCGCCAAAGGCCTCATGCAGTTGATGCCGGGCACGGCAAAGCGCTTTGGCGTAAAAAATTCCTTCAACCCGGCCGAGAACATCGACGGCGGCACAAAGTACCTCCGCTGGCTGCTCGACCGCTTTGACGGCAACGTCGAGCTCGCCCTGGCAGGATATAATGCGGGCGAACACAACGTGGAAAAGCACGGCAACAAGATCCCACCGTTCAAAGAAACACAGGCTTATGTGCCGAATGTGCTCCGCTACACCCAGGCGATGATAGATATATTCTCGACAAAAATTGCCCAAAATTTGCCGGAATATGCTCGTAAAGTTTAAGCATCACTTTAATAAAACCCCAATCAAGTCCAGCCATAATTCTCCCACCCTCTGATTTTCTTCTCCTAAACCTTGACGTGAACGTAAAGGTTGTATAAGTTATTCCTATGGATAGCAAGCTATCTACATATCATGTGGGCGACCTTGCAAAGTCCCTGGGCCTCTCCGCGAGGTCTATCCGCTATTACGAGGAGCTCGGACTGATCAGGCCATCCAGGACCGAGGGGGGATTCAGGCTCTATACAGACCAGGACAAAGAACTCATCATGCTCATCGTTCGATTCAAGGATCTGGGCATGTCGCTCGAGGAGATCCGGGCGCTCGTGGCGCCGAAACGGTCGATCTCAAAGGAATCCCTCGAGGAACTGCGGCAGGCCCTGCTGTCGAGGAGATCTGAGTTCGAAGAAAAGATAGAGAAACTCAAACAGAGCATAGGACAGATAGACAACGTCGTGGAGCAGCTTTCACGATGCGAGAGATGCGGCGCCCCCATGCAGAAGGACGTCTGCAGCGAATGCATCAAGAGTCACGGGGAGAATGTCTCTCCCCTGCTCGACCGACTCAGATAGAGAGGCGACAAGATGTGGAACTACACGGAAAAGGTGATCGATCACTTCCTGCATCCCCGCAACGTCGGGGAGATAGAGGATCCCGACGGCGCAGGCGAAGTGGGCTCGCTCGCGTGCGGCGACATGCTGAGGCTCACGTTCAAGCTCGGTGCGGACGGCCGCATCGCTGACGCGAAATTCAAGACGTTCGGCTGCGCCTCCGCGATCGCCTCCAGTTCCGCCCTCACCGAGATGATCATGGGCAAGACCATCGAGGAGGCTGAAAAGATAACCAACAAGCACATAGCCGAATACCTGGGCGGCCTCCCCGAGGAGAAGATGCACTGCTCGGTGATGGGCCGCGAGGCGCTCGCGGCTGCAATCGCCGACTATCGCGGCGAGGGGACCAAGACGCGCACCCTCGAAGGCCAGGTCATCTGCAAGTGCTACGGCGTGACCGAGCAGCAGATCAGGAAGGTAGCGATAGAGAACAACCTCAGGACCATCGACGAGGTCACCCACTACACCAAAGCCGGCGGCGGATGCGGCCTCTGCCACGAGAAGATCCAACAAATACTGGATGACGTCAGGTCCAAGGCCGCGGCCTCGCCCACTCAAGCGGAGATCTCAGAACAGCAGAAGGCCAAGGGCATCGCGCTCACGAACCTGGAGAAGATTCACATCATCGAACAGCTCATACAAGACCGCATCCGCCCTGCCCTCAAGCAGGACGGCGGCGACATCGAGCTCGTGGACGTGGACCAGAATGTGGTCTATGTGAGGCTCAAGGGCGCGTGCGACGGCTGCCCTTCGGCCAACTACACCATGAGGCAGTTCATCGAGAAGGAGATACACAGGGAGGTTTCCCCCGCCATCAGGGTCGAGGAGGTGCGCTCGTGAAGACTGTGTACCTGGACAACAACGCCACCACGCGAGTGGCGCCTGAGGTGATAGACGCGATGCTCCCCTTCCTCACGGAGATGTGGGGCAACCCGTCGAGCATGCACACGTTCGGCGGCCAGGTGGCGCGACACATCGAGCGCGCGAGAGAACATGTCGCGCAGCTCCTCGGCGCGGCGAACCCGGACGAAATCGTGTTCACGAGCGGCGGCACAGAAAGCGACAACGCCGCGATCCTCTCGGCGCTGGCTGCCTCCCCTGAAAAAAAGCGCATCATCACCACCAAGGTCGAACACCCCGCCGTCCTGAATCTCGCCAAACACATGGAAGGACACGGGCACAGCGTCGTATACCTCTCAGTCGACAATCAGGGCAGGCTCGATTTGGACGAGCTCAAGGATTCCATAGACGACGGGACCGCGATCGTCTCCGCGATGTGGGCGAACAACGAGACAGGCGTGATATTCCCGATCAAGGAGATATCCGGGATCTGCGCCGAGCGAAAGGTGCCTCTGCACACCGACGCAGTCCAAGCAGCAGGAAAGATCCCCTGCGATCTGAAAAACATGCCGATCGCATATCTCGCCATCTCGGGCCACAAGCTGCACGCGCCCAAGGGCGTGGGCGTGCTCTATATCAGGAGGGGCACGAAATTCTCGCCGCTCATCATGGGAGGACACCAGGAGCGCAACCGAAGGGGGGGCACTGAAAACGTGGCCTCGATCGTAGGCCTGGGGAAGGCCTGCGAGCTGGCGATGCTTCACATGAAAGAAGATTGCGAGAGGATGGCAAAGCTTCGCGACAGGCTTGAGAAAGGCCTCATCGAAAGAATTCCCAGGGTCCACATCCACGGCGACGTATCGAATCGCCTGCCCAACACCACAAACCTGGGCTTTGAATCGGTCGAGGGCGAGGCGATCCTCCTGCTGCTCAACGAGCACAACATCTGCGCCTCCTCCGGCTCCGCCTGCACCTCCGGCAGCCTCGATCCGTCGCACGTGATGCTGGCCATGGGCGTGCCGTTCGAGAGGGCGCACGGCTCGATCCGCTTCTCCCTATCCCGCTACAACACAGATGAGGACATAGAGAGCGTGCTCCTGCATATGCCCCCGATAATCAAGAGGTTGAGGGAGCTAAGTCCGGTCGCGTAACCCCTGCTTTTCCAGGGAAATCCCTTGACTTTATAGCGGGTTTTCCTATAAGTTGCGCACCTCTTGATTGAGATATATTTTTCTTTATTAAATTCAACTAGTTAGACACGCGGACGAGACATGGAACGTCAGAAGACAAAACTGGAAACCCCACAGACCGCCAAGCGCGGCTGGGTGATAGTGGACGTGAAGGACAAGGTCGTGGGCCGCGTGGCCAGCAGGATCGCGGACATCCTGAGGGGCAAACACAGGGTAACCTACACCCCTCACGTTGACACCGGCGATTTCGTCGTGGTGCTAAACGCCGCCAAGCTTCGTTTCACCGGTGCAAAGCCGAGCGAAAAGAAATATTACACCCACTCCGGCTACTTCGGCGGCATGAAGTCCATCACTGCCGAGAAGCAGCTCGAGAAGCACCCTGACCGCGTGCTCTACGATGCGGTCTGGGGCATGCTGCCCAAGAACACCCTCTCGAGGCAGCTCATCAAGAAGCTCAAGATATATCCCGGCACAGAGCATCCCCACGCATCGCAGGGGCCGACTGAAATCCAACTATAAAGAAAAGGTCATCATGAAAGAGACAGCGCAGGAAACCCAAGGCCACGCAAAGAAACGCACTGAGTTCATTGCGACCGGAAAGCGCAAGACGTCGATAGCGCGCGTGAGGCTCAGCCCGGGCGGCGGCACCATAACCGTCAACGGCAAGCCGGTGAACGAATTTTTCACGAGGATCACCCTGCAGCTTGCGGTCAATAAGCCCTTCGAGCTCACCGGCACCCAGGGCAAGTTCGACGCCGACGTCAACGTATGCGGCGGCGGGATAGCCGGCCAGGCTGGAGCCACGAGGCACGGTATCTCCAGGGCCCTCATTGACATGAACTCCGATCTCAGAAAACCGCTGAAGGTCGAGGGCCTCCTCACCCGCGATGCGCGAGAAAAGGAACGCCGCAAGGTCGGTTGCCGCAAGGCGCGCAAGCGTCCGCAGTATTCGAAGCGCTGATCGCTCAAGATGCGCACATTTGAAAACGGGATGGCTTCGGCCACCCCGTTTTTTTTTGCGAATTTTTTTCCTTCCCCTTTCGACGTTAATGAAAATAATATCCACAGGAGATCAGAACGCAAATTTCCTTAAGGTTGAAAGGTTGACAGGCAATCTGCCGCTCCATATACTCCACGGCAACTCGGATCTATTGCATGGCTCCCAAAACTAAATTCATCTTCATCACAGGCGGAGTCGTTTCAGGCCTCGGCAAAGGCATCGCATCATCGTCGATCGGTGCGATACTCGAGAGCAGAGGCCTCTCCATCACCCTTCAGAAATTCGATCCCTACATAAACGTAGACCCCGGGACGATGAGCCCCTTTCAGCACGGCGAAGTCTTCGTGACCGACGACGGCGCTGAGACCGATCTCGACCTCGGCCACTACGAGCGTTTCACCAAGGCTCGGATGGCGAAGGTGAACAACTTCACCACCGGCAAGATCTACGACTCGGTCATACAAAAGGAACGCCGCGGCGACTATCTGGGCCGCACCATACAGGTCATCCCGCACATAACCGACGAGATAAAGGCCGCCATAATGAAGGTCTCGACCGGCGTGGACCTGGTTTTGGTGGAGATCGGCGGCACGGTGGGCGACATCGAAAGCCTGCCGTTCCTCGAAGCGATCAGGCAGTTCAAGTTCGATGCGGGCCGTGAAAACGTCCTCTACGTGCACCTCACCCTGATACCGTACCTCTCCGCCTCCGGCGAGCTGAAGACCAAGCCGACGCAGCACAGCGTGCAGAAACTCCGCGAGATCGGCATCCAGCCCGACATACTGCTCTGCCGCACCGAGCAGGCACTCTCGAAGGAGATCCGCTCCAAGATCTCCCTCTTCTGCAACCTCCCTGTCGAGTGCGTCTTCGCGGCGCGCGACGCGGAGCACATCTATGAGGTGCCTCTGATGTTCCACCGCGAGGGCCTCGACGAGAAGATCGTCGAAATACTGAACATCTGGACCAAGACGCCCGACCTGTCCTCCTGGAACGACCTCGTCGACACGATCAAGAACCCCGAGTCCGAAGTGACGATCGGCATCGTCGGCAAATACGTGGACCTCACCGATTCCTACAAGAGCCTCAACGAGGCGCTGATGCACGGCGGCTATCGCACGAAGACCAGGGTCAACCTCAAATACATAGACGCCGAGGAGCTGGAGAACGAAGAGGGCCTCAAGGTCCTGGACAGCGTGGACGGCATACTCGTCCCCGGAGGCTTCGGAGAGCGCGGCGTGGAGGGAAAGATAGAAGCCATCAGATACGCCCGCGAAAAGAAGATCCCGTTCTACGGCATATGCCTCGGCATGCAGCTCGCGGTCGTGGAATTCGCGCGGCACGTCTGCGGGCTCGCGAAGGCGAACAGCCTCGAATTCGATCCCAACACCTCCGACCCCGTCATCAGCCTGATGGAGGAGCAGAAGGCGGTGCACAGCATGGGCGGCACGATGAGGCTCGGCGCATACGACTGCATGCTCGAGAAGAGCTCGAAGTCGCACTCCGCATACGAAGATCGCGAGATAAGCGAACGCCACCGCCATCGCTACGAGTTCAATTCCGACTACTCCGAGAAGCTCACCCAGAACGGACTGCGGATAGTCGGCACGGACAAGAAGACAGGCCTCGTCGAGATCGTCGAGCTCGACTCGCATCCGTGGTTCGTCGGCTGCCAATTCCATCCCGAATTCAAATCAAGGCCCATGACTCCCCATCCCCTGTTCGTAAGCTTCATAGAGGCATCCGCAGCCATGGCGAAGCGCAGAAAATGGGAGATGCAGAAAGACGCCGCCGCACCGGTGAGAGCGGAGGCTGACCAAGACGGCGCCAAGAAAAAATCGGCTTCAAACTCTTGACAATTCCTTTTTCTCAGTTCTCTTCGCTATCGATATTCAATCCTCAAAGATATCTGCACGTTAACTCCGCCTGCGGATGATTGACTTTTCGGCTATCGGGCCTTATCATATTCTCAAGAACGTAATCGTTCACAAACACAGTGCAGGACGTCATCAGCGCCGCTCACGAAAACGGCATCGGTTATGGCCCTAGAGCTCAAACAAAGTGTAAAACTTACCCAGCAACTCGTGGTAACCCCGCAGCTTCAGCAGGCCATCAAACTGCTTCAGCTTTCCCGTATGGAGCTTGCGGAACTCGTCCAGACTGAAATGTTGGAAAACCCCGTCCTCGAAGATCTGGATTCCGCGCAGACCGAGCCGGACGCCGAAGAGCAGTCTCCTGCAGAAAAACACGAGCAGGCGAAAGACGAGGACCACGGTCACGATCATTCCGTCGACGAGGTCGGCAACACCGACGGAACGATGAAGGAACCCGCGGACTTCGACTGGGAAAACTACCTAGAGACGTACAACGCGCCCGGCTACAATATCGAGCGCGAGTCCAGGGGCGAGGAAACTACCACCTTCGAAAACGTGCTCAAACAGACCGAATCCCTGCAGGACCACCTCATCTGGCAGCTCCACCTCTCCAACATGCCGCCGGACGAATTGAAGATAGCCACCGAGATTGTCGGCAACATCAACGACGACGGATATCTGCAGTCCAGCGTGGCGGAGATCGCCCAAAAGGCGCAGTGCCGGCCGGAGGATGTCGAGGCGGCGCTCTCCAAAGTCCAGCAGCTGGACCCGAGCGGCGTCGCTGCGAGAGACATCCGGGAATGCCTGCTTTTGCAGGTGAAGCAGATCGGCGACGAGGCCGGCGTCGTCACCCGCCTGATCGAAGACCACATGGACGATCTCGAGAAGCACAATTACCAGGCCATCGCCAAGAAACTGGACGTCACGCTGGATCAGGTGAAGGCGGCGGCGCACCTGATATCGAACCTCGAGCCCAAACCGGGCCGCCCGTTTGGAGGGGAATCTCCGCAGTACATCACGCCGGACGTCTATGTGAGCAAGGTCGGCGAGAATTACGTCGTCACCCTCAACGAGGACGGCCTGCCGAAGCTCAGGGTCAGCGACTTTTACCGCAGGGCGTTGATGCGAGGTTCCGACGTCGGCGATAAGACCAAGGAGTACATTCAGGGCCGCATGCGCGCGGCCGCATGGCTCATAAAGAGCATCCACCAGAGGCAGCAGACCCTCTTCAAGGTCGCGTCCAGCATAGTCAAATATCAGCGCGAGTTCTTCGACGAGGGATTCATGCAGCTCAAGCCCCTTGTGCTCAAGGACGTCGCGGACGACATCGAGATGCACGAGTCGACCATAAGCCGCGTCACCACGAACAAGTTCATGCACACGCCGCGCGGCATCTTCGAACTCAAGTTCTTCTTCAACAGCGGGATCAACCAGCTCGAGGGAGGCGGCGTCGCATCAGAGGCGGTGAAGCTCATGGTGAAGAAGGTCATCGGAGACGAGGACCCCAAAAGCCCGTTGTCGGACCAGGACATCGCCGAGAAGCTCAAGGCCCTCAACGTGGACATTGCCAGGCGCACGGTCGCAAAGTACAGAGAGAACCTGGGGATACTCCCCTCCTCCAGAAGAAAAAGGACGGAATGACAACCTTGCGAAAGGGAATATTATGATCAACGAGATAGAGACCACATTCACCTTCAGGAACACGGAAGCCACTGATGCGCTCAAGTCGCACGCGCTGGACAAGCTCGACAGGCTCAACAAGTTCCTCGTGAAACCCGCGGCCGCCCACTTCATCTTCAAAGTCGAAGGCGCGCGCCACGTCGCGGAGATCACCCTCCACGTCAAAGGCAACCGCTTCGTCGGCGTCGATACGTCAAACGATATGTACACATCCATCGACGGGGCCGTGGACAAGATCAGAAAGCAGATCAGCCGCGACAGAGAGAAAATAAAGGACCATAAACCCTGATTCCAAAGGCCTCTGCAGCGCCCATTTTCAGGCTTGCTTTTTAATCCCCCTTGCGATAGAGGCTATCAATCTAAATTATTGATTTTAAAAGGCAAAGCGATATGCGCCTAATCGATATACTGAGGCCCGAGCTGGTCTGGCCCAACCTATCAGCCAAGACAAAACCCGAAGTCATCGGGGAGCTGGCGGAGAAAATCGCCTCTGTCGAGAGCGGCCTCTCCGCGGACCGTGTCGCCGAAATACTCATGGAGCGCGAACGGCTCGGGAGCACCGGCATCCAGGACGGCATCGCAATACCGCACGGCAAGGTCCCGGGCATCGAGAAAATCATAATCGCATTCGGGCTGTCGCGTGAAGGCATCGATTTCGACGCTCACGACGGGAAGCCCACGCACATCTTCTTCGTGCTCCTGGCCCCGGAGTCAGCCGCCGGTCAGCATCTCAAGGCCCTGGCAAGGCTCTCCAGACTCTTGAAGGACGCCGACTTCCGCGACAAGCTCATAAAGGCCACCGACGCCGGCGATATTTACAAGGCCATATCCGCGGAAGACGAGAGGTTCTGATGCTCAACATCCCGGTCATAAAGCTCATCAAGGAGACCGAACACAGGCTCCACATCGAGCTCCTCACCGGACAGCAGGGCCTCGACAAGAAGATAGCCATCCCCTGCATACAGAAACCAGGGCTCGCCCTCACCGGCGACGTCTCCAACCTCCATCCGGGACGCATTCAGGTCCTGGGCAAGACCGAGATCAACTACATAAGCTCGCTCGATGCGACGAAACAGCGCGAAGTAATGGAAGCGATCGGCTCCGTGGATATCGCCTGCATCGTGCTCACAAGAAACTCCGAACCGCCCAAGGCTATGTTGAAGATGTGTCAGGAGCGGAACATCCCGCTCATGAAGACCAAGCTCGTCACCTCTACGTTCGTCAACAGGGCCACGCGTTTTCTCGAGGAGAGCCTCGCGGCCAACACCTGCATCCACGGAGTCCTACTCGACGTCTTCGGAGTCGGCATTCTCCTCGTCGGTAAAAGCGGCATCGGAAAGAGCGAGTGCGCACTCGACCTCGTGCTCCGCGGGCACAGGCTGGTGGCGGACGACATCGTCAACGTGCGCAAGCGACCGCCATCGACGCTCTACGGCACCGGTTCGGAGATAATCAAGTTTCACATGGAGATCAGAGGACTCGGCATCATCAACATACGCGACCTGTTCGGAATCTCGGCGGTACGCGACCGAAAAGTCGTCGAAATGGTGATCGAACTCATGGACTGGAATCCTGACATCGAATACGATCGCCTTGGCCTTGAGGAACACCGTTACACCATACTGGACGTCAGGGTCCCTCTCATCCAGATCCCGGTCAGGCCGGGCAGAAACCTCTCTGCGATCATCGAGGTCGCAGCGAGAAACCATCTGCTCAAACTGGGCGGCTATCACTCTGCGAAGGCATTTCAGGAGAGGCTGTCGGCGGAGATACTGTCCAACCAGGAGAGAGAGCACCAGCTGTTGGGAAAGCTCGAATAGAAAGAGGGAAATAATGATAGGGGTTGTCGTCGTGTCCCACAACAACATCGGCTGCGAGATGGTGAACGCAACGCAGAGGATCATACCGGACGCAAGGCACATGCGCGGCGTATCTGTGAATTCAAACGACCCTCCTGATTCGATCCGCAAGCAGATTGCAGACGCAATCCACGGAGTCGACCAGGGGGAAGGCGTGCTGATCCTCACCGACATGTTCGGCGGCACGCCGTCGAACGTCTGTCTCTCGTTTCTCGACCCCGAGAAGACCGAGGTGATCTCGGGGTTCAACATGCCGATGCTCATCAAGCTCGCCAATCTCAAACCAAACGCAAAATTTGCGGACACGGCGCAGTTCATCAAACAGTACGGACAGCGCAACATCGTGATAGCCAGCGAAGTCCTGTCCAGAAACACATAGGGGCGTAAAAGATGCCAGACAAGAACAACGACATCGTGAAATCCTTCACCATCAGAAACACGCTCGGCCTCCATGCCCGGGCAGCGTCGGCGTTCGTGAAGATCGCCAACCGCTTTCAGTCCGAGATACTCGTGCGCAAGGATGACGCCGAGGTCAACGGCAAGAGCATCATGGGAGTGCTGATGCTGGCCGCGGCCCAAGGCACCGAGATCGCCATCACGGCCAGGGGCGGCGACGCCTCAGAGGCCCTCGACGCGCTGGGCAGACTCATTGACGACAAGTTCGGCGAGAACTGAACCGGATGAAGACCCGCAGATTCCATTCCCACGCCACATCGCCCGGCATCGTCATAGGCCGCGCGTACAGGCTGGAGCATCGCGGCTCACCCTTCGCGCGCACCTGGATCAAAGACGCGGACGTGGAGCAGGAAGTCGAGCGCTTCAAGTCTTCCGTCCAGAAGGCCAAGGAACAGCTGACCCACATACAGGCCAAGATGTGCCGTTTCCAGGGCCACGACCAGATCAAGATCATCGAGTCCTACAGGATGTTTCTGCAGGACGACATGCTGGTGGCCACGACCCTCAAACACATCCGCGACTCGAAGATCAACGCGGAGTGGGCGCTGGACAAGACGCTGGCGCACCTCAAACTGTCGTTCCTGAACGTGAATGAAGAGTATTTCCGCGAGAGGCAGCAGGACATCGACTACGTCGGCCGCAGGCTGATGGACAACCTGGTGGGCAGCCCGGAGCTCTCGTTCGACGATCTGCCGCATGAAGACGCGATACTGGTGGTGCACGACTTGAGCCCGGCAGAGGTCGCCAGCCTCCCGAAAGAGAGGATCGGCGGCTTCGTGATGGAGGGCGGCGGCGAGACCTCGCACAGCGCGATAATCTCAAGAGCGCTGGAGATCCCTGCCATGTTCGGAGTGGCCGATATATTCGACGGCATCGAAGACGGCGAAACGCTCATCCTGGACGGCATCAAGGGTATGCTCATCGCCTCGCCGACCGCAAAGGAGCTGGAGCAGTACCGCTCCATCCGGAAAAAATACCAAGCCCTGGAAGAGATACTGCTCCGCGAGACCACCCTCCCCGCGATCACGCAGGACGGCTTCAGATTGATGATCGAGGCGAACATGGAGATCGTCGAGGAGATACCCTCGATCCTCCAGCACGGCGCCGAGGGGATCGGCCTCTACAGGACCGAGTACCTCTTCCTCAACAGGCTCGAAGAGCCGTCCGAGGAGGAACAGTTCGAGAACTACGTCACCGTGCTCGAAAATCTCTCGCCCAAGCCCGTCACCATACGCACGATAGACTTGGGCGGCGACAAACTCGCCATATCCCAGGCCTACGAAGTGCAGGCCAACCCGGCGCTCGGCCTGCGAGCCATACGCCTCTGCCTCCGCGAGATCCCCCTTTTCAAGACACAGCTGCGCGCGCTCTACCGCTCGTCGGTTCACGGCAAGCTCAGGATCCTGATCCCCATGATCTCCTCGGTGGACGAGCTCTTGAGGGTCAAGAAGATCGTCGCCGAGGTGAAGCAGGAGCTGCTCTCCAAAAACGTCCCATTCGACGACGAAGTGCCCCTGGGCATAATGATCGAGGTCCCCTCCGCAGTCTTCATGGCCCCCGAGCTCGCAGCCGAAGCCGACTTCTTTTCCATCGGCACCAACGACCTCATACAGTACGGGCTGGCCATCGACAGGATCAACGAACAGGTCGCGCACCTGTACAATCCCTATCACCCCGCCATCCTCCGCATGATCAAGCGAACCGTGGACGCCGCCAAGAAGGCAAAGATCGATGTCGGAATCTGCGGAGAGCTGGCCGGGGACCCGCTGGCCATAACGCTCATGGTCGGCATGGAGCTCGATTCCCTGTCCATGAATCCCGTCTCGATCCCGCGCGTGAAAAAGATACTCAGGGCGATAACCAGGGAACAATCGGTAAAAGCCCTTAAGGAAACCCTGGCCAAGTCCACGGCCGACGAGGTCGAAAAATACCTGAAACGCAAGACCAGCCACCTCCTGCCAGGGGATATCAGGCGCCTTCATATCATCGAGGATCAGGGGGGCTGATTCGAAATGTTTAGAAATCTCAAAACGTTAGAGCGGTTTTGACCTTGACTTATTGACCCCCTCCCCTTATAAGACACGAACCTTTTTTCGCAAAATATACACCCTAGAAAAGGAGTCCAAGATGAGAAAGCACGAGCACCTGTTTACCTCAGAGTCAGTCACCCGTGGCCACCCGGACAAGGTCGCCGACCAGATCTCCGACGCAGTTCTGGACGCTGCACTGGCCCAGGACCCTGAATCCAGGGTCGCCTGCGAAACCATGGTCACCACCGGCCTCGCCTTTGTGGCCGGCGAGATCACCACAAAGGCGCAGATCAACTACCCTGAGGTGGTCCGCAGCACTATAAAAGATATAGGCTACAATCACCACTCCATGGGCTTCGACTGGGAGACCTGCGGCGTGATGATCTCCATCGACAAGCAGTCGCCGGACATCTCCCAGGGAGTGACCGAAGGCGAGGGGTTGTACAAGGAACAGGGCGCCGGCGACCAGGGGCTTATGTTCGGCTATGCCTGCAACCAGACCGAAGAGATGATGCCCATGCCCATCACGCTGGCCCACCGCATCACCCGCAGGCTGAGCGATATGCGCATGAAAGGCGAGATAAAGTTCCTCCGGCCCGACGGCAAGTCCCAGGTCACGATACGATACGTCGAGGGAAAACCGGTGCACATCGACACCGTAGTTTGCTCCACCCAGCATTCGCCCGACGTGTCGTACGAAGAGCTGAAGGAGACGGTACTGGAAAAGGTGATCAAGCCCGTGCTCCCTGCAGAGCTCTGCAACAGCAAAACGCGCTATCTCATCAATCCGACCGGCCGTTTCGTGCTGGGAGGCCCACACGCCGACTGCGGGCTCACGGGCCGCAAGATCATCGTGGACACATACGGCGGCGTGGGAAGCCACGGTGGCGGCGCATTCTCGGGCAAGGACCCCTCAAAGGTCGATCGCAGCGCCTCATACATGGCGCGCTATGTGGCCAAGAACATCGTGGCCGCAGGCATCGCGGACCGCTGCGAAGTTCAGCTCGCGTACGCGATCGGCTTTGCCGAGCCGGTCTCCATAATGGTCAACGGATCTGACACTGATCTGGTGGACAACGAAAAGCTCTTGATGGCGGTCCGCGAGATCTTCCCGCTCAAGCCCGCGGGCATCATCAACCACCTGAAGCTCAAGAGGCCCATCTATCGCAACACCGCCAAGGGAGGCCACTTCGGGCGCAACGAAGAGGACTTCACCTGGGAGCGCACGGACAAGGCAGCTGACCTGCGCAGGGTGCTTGGGCTCTAAGGCAGGGGACAATACGATGGCGCAGAAGGTGCCGCGCAAGGACAGGCCGTGCTATGTCCTCCTCATCGAGGACAACGTGCACCATGCCGAACTCCTGACCGAACTCTTGGACAAGCACTTTGCGCCGGTCATCATCCACACGGTCGAAACCATTGAGGACGGCATAGAGTTCTCCTCCCAGTCGGTCTACGACATCATCCTCACAGGCGCGGTCATCCGCGACGAGCAAATCACCGAGGCGATCCCAAGGCTCACCAAGATCGCCGAGGGAACGCCTATCATCGTGATCTCGGGCCGCGGCGACGAGATGCTGGCCGCAGAGATAATCAAGCGCGGGGCCAGCGAATATCTCGTGAAGACCAAAGAAACCCTGGAAATTCTCCCATCCATCATCGCAAAGCACCTTGCCTCCAAAAAGTCGCGGCGCCGCAGAAAGGCCTCCCTGGACAGCGCCTTACCGAAACACCATATGCCGTCCTCAGCCGAGATCATCCGCGAGGTGGACAAACTCACGCAGCAGGCGCTGGCGATCGTGGGCCCAAAGCGCAGGCGTCGGACGAGATCCATATCAGCCACCGACGAGATGGACGGACTGCTCTCCCAGATCAAAAAGTTAAGACAGCTGGCATCAAAGCTCTCCCATAACCATTGAACCACCCCGCACTCCCCATCCCTCCAGCCATGGAGATTCAAGACCCCACTGTCGCTCCTGCCGGCCCCGATTGATCTCTGCCCAGGCATGCGACATCGCCCCACCCTCTTTTGTAACTCTTTGTAAATAAAGCTATTCTGACCCTTCTCTGCCGTCAATCGGTCTTGGCAATCCTTTTGCATATATTCTCTTCGGAACCCCTTCATTTGGGGCTGGAGAGGATCGATCATGAGCACAGAGAAAATAGAACAGCTGAAGGAACGGGACATCCTCGAGGTCATGCGCGAGCTGGAGGCCGGCCGGGCATCGGCGGCAAAGGACGCAGATACTCGGGCCGATGGCGCGAAGCCCTCTACGCCGGTTTCGCCGGATCCGAGCGATCTCCTAGCTTCCCTCAAGAAAAAGCGCGACCTCATGGGCCTCCTTGACGGTTATTCGGAGGCAAAAGGCATAGTGGAGAAAAGGCAGGAGCTCGAAGATGCGATCAGCTTTCTTGAGAAACTCAACCTCAACATGTCGGACGAGTAAAATATGACGAAGATAACCCAAAAGTTGTCACATATAGAATTCGGCGTGCCAAAGGCACAGGAACTCTCTGTTGATGATAAGGTCCAGAAGTCGGGCGATGCCTATCAGGCGGCGGACGGAGATTCCTTCAAATCGTTGATCGACGGCAACCCGAAGGCCATAGCGAGCGGAGTGATAGCGGAGATGTATGAAGCCGCATCCAATACTCCGCAGGAGCAGGCCGATTATTATGAGAAAATGCAGGATTTCATGGGCAACTTCATCGTTGGAGATAATGCCGCCTCCTGGAAGGCGCCTGAAGACAGCGTGGGCGACGTGCCCTATGTGCCCGATCTTCATGAGGACATACTCTCGGTCGACCCGGACTCGGTCATGACCATGGAACCCGTGGTCGCGCGATACGCGGCGCTGGAGATAGTGCTCAAAGAGATGATCGATGCCGTTACCTCGGCCATGCACCCGAGCATGATGTCCCAGATGAGCGCTAGCGAATTCCGCTCGCTGGAGGCCTACAAGCGCAAGATCGAGGAGACGCTCGGAGAATGCAGGCTGCAGAGGGATCGGGCGGAACGCTACCTCGAAAAACAGAAGGAAAATGAGGAAGCCGGCATCTGGTAAACGGACCTGACGAACTATAGAGAGGCAACTATGTCTATAAACGGAATCAACAACTTCAAGACGAGCACGGTATCCGGCTCTGATCAGGACGGCTGGAAGGCCGAAACGGTCGATACCGACACCTCCAGCGAGGACGTCTACGAGTCGGACAGCTCCAGCTCCTCCACCGACAGCTCCAGCGCCCTGGACGACTACACGATGGGCGAGATCGAGAACGGCGCCTATACGGCCCCTGACGGCACCGAAGGCGCAGAGTGGCTGGCAAATTTCCCGCCCACGGTCGAAGAGATCTGTATGAACAATGAAAACGCCATAAATTACCTGGACTTAGTCGAGAAGAAGTATGCCGCGGCAGTGAGCGACCTGGCGACGTTGAAAGAGGAATACGAGAAATCCCTGGCCTCCGGCACCCTCACCGCGGAAGAGGCCAAGAGCCTGACCGCGAAGCTCGCGCTCATCGACGCAGCCTCATCCAAAGCCAAGGCGCAGGTGGAGCAGTGCCGCAACCTGGCCACGGACCGCTCAGCCACGTTCATGGACGAGGCGCGCTGCTGCCAGGACCTCAACAACGACAAGTGGATCGGCAGGCCCTTCAAGGAGGGTTCGATCTATATACATGAGAACTCCGACGGCACCATCGTGTACGTGGATTGCAACGGAAAACCCACCACCCTGCCGATAGCGGACCCGGACTACCAGGCAAGCTTGACCACGGGCGACAGCCTCTTTGCATCGGATTTCCCGCCCATGACCGACGCGTACCCGGGCTCGACCGACCGCGTTCTCACGTTCAACGAGGCCTCGCTTTCGAACACCAACGAGTTCGGCTGCCCGATAAGCATGAACATCCCACGTTATTTCTGGGTGAGACGAGATCCGGAGAACCCCTTGGGTACGGACTACGCGCTCACAGACGATGCGAGCGGCAACCAGTTTAAGATGGAGCTGTACGACCAGTGGGACGGCGCCACGCAGCTCACCCCGCCCGACCTGTCCGAGTGGATGCAGGTTGCCGTAACGGACGTGGTGGTTGAGTCCGAGCCGCTCGCTGAATGTGTCGGCTCCGACCCGAGCCAGCTCGTCTATGACCACTACGTCACATACTATGGAGGTGAAAACGGCACAGACGTCGTAGCCAGGGTCCAGATCACAGGATGCCAGAGGGACAACTACGAGACCGACACGCCCAACTCGGTGACCACGACGCTCTCGAACGACGTCCTCGTGATAGCAGCCTCATCCGTGGGCTTTGAGCTGCACGGCGACAACCAGAACGTGGCCATAGACTGCAGCACCTTCAAATCGACCTGCCGCCACGTGGTCGAGAATCTGCACGACGTCCTGGGCATAGGAAACTGCCCCTCTTCAGATGACGGATCAGCGAAGCGCTCCTGGAACGACAACATAGGCTTCTTCGAGAACAAGACTTGGACGACCGATATATGGGATGCAAATGAAAAGGTGGAGGACGGTGAATGGGTGGACGCAACGGTGCCTGACTGGAACGGCGGTGACGCCTACTCTTATGGCGACTGCAACGACCGCTACATGCCGGTCGGGGATGACAACCTGTATGACAAAGGCGTCGCCCTCAGCACCATCCGCACGGGCGTGTTCATCTCCGGCGTGCGCGGCAAGATCACAGGCACCGAGTACAACGACGTGATCGCGACCTGCGGGGCCAACGACTTCTCGGAGTATGACAAAGATCACCTGCCCGAGGATGCGCAGGTAAGGACCGCTGATCAGGGATTGTACAAGAACTTCATAGACTCGTGGGGCGGCAACGACATAGCGATCGTGGGCAGCGGCGACAACTACGTCAAGGATGCCACGTTCGTCTATATCAAGGACAGCGAGCGCGGCGACCTCAACCAGATCACCTTCCCCGAGAGGCCGACGATCGAAAACGGCTATAAGGATGAAGACCGCCCGAACCAGAAGTGCTTTTTCTACGGCAAGGGGCGCGGCGAGAGCTGGGTCTACAACCCGATAGAGGGCCAGACCCTTGACGACCAGGTGATCAAGGACGGAGACGGCGCAGGGGTTGTGGGCGCGTTCGACGAGGGATATGCCACGGACGACTATTACAACTGGGATTCAGGCACCGCGGCCTTCGGCAATCAATACGACAAAGGCATCAAGAACAATGCTGCCCACGCGGATTTCGACGCCACCGCCTTTTCCCAGAACTGGAGCGAAGACGTCGGTGATTGGGAAGACGATCTCTACGCGGTACCCAGCGAAGATGACATGGATCTCTCGGAATTAAATTGGGACGATCTCTCGGGGCAACAGAGCGAGCTGGACGCTGAGATGAACAGCTTCTTTGACGAGGCGTTCGGCGGCCTGGAGAGCGCAATGGGCGAATATGCCGATGATCTCGGGCTCACCGATGACTCGGAGTTAGAGGGACTGTAAGATCCACGGTGGTGACTCATTTCCCCAGTTATGGACAGAATTCCGCAGAATCTAAGGGTCAGCCCGAATACCGCCATCTGTCTCGCCATTTTATACAGCAATATCAATAAGTTATAATCTTCAAGTCGCCCGGTCTTTTGGCAATGATCTTGCATACTATTAGTCCTGAGTACAACTCAGCGAGGTATGATTATGACGAACATTAACACCAACTACAAAGCCAGCACGACCGACACGACCGACACCAGTTATGACGTGCCCGAAAGCACGGACATGACCGAGCTGCAGGAAAAGATCCAGGCAGCCCTCTACCAGATAGAAAACTTCGAGTACGCGGACTACCTGACCGAGGCGCAGCTGGCCGAGTTGAACCGCATAAAGCTCATGCTCAAGGCCGAGTCCGCGGCCATCTCAGGCTACGCGCTCACGGGCGAATACAGCATCGAAGGCGCGGAAGGCGCCGGCTACTGGGACCAGCCCACCGAACTCGCCCCGGAGTGGAACGGCATACCGCCCGAGTACATGCACACCGACGCCTCCGACGGCGGCGTGGGCGAATACGGCGCAGGGATGAGCGACGACCCTGAAGCCGAATACGCCGGCACGGTCGTGATCCCCAACAGCGGAGACATCGTCGAGCCGACCAAGCTCGGCTTCCAGATGACCGACGACATGGCCTCACTGACCCTCGAATCCAACGGCCGCGACGGAATACTCACGGTCACCTACCAGGACGGCACCAAACGCTACTGGGTGATACAGGACCTCACGGTCCGGCGCGAACCGATGATCATCTCCGCGTTCGGGCTTTCCCACGGCGTGACCATCGACTGCTCACACCTCATCAGGGTGAGCGACGGGACCTTCCCCAACTACCCCTACGGCGCGCGCTCCGGCGTCTACATCCACGGCTCCATGTACAATGACACCATATTCGGCTCCCAGAGCGACGACGGCATAGTCGCGTACGACGGCGACGACATCATAGACGGCATGGCGGGCAACGACAGCATCTACGGCGACATGTCGTACGAGGCC